>Ga0302133_10001533_pt1 | contig 14401 bp, 13 predicted proteins | sample CB9_331_MG_FD_203121 | JGI IMG/M metagenome (GOLD analysis project Ga0302133, IMG submission 203121) | Marine microbial communities from Western Arctic Ocean, Canada - CB9_33.1 | ecosystem: Environmental > Aquatic > Marine > Oceanic | place: Canada: Western Arctic Ocean | collected 2017-09-19 | reverse complement strand
GCACGTCGATGCGGTAAGCGACGTCGTCGGTCGGGATACGCGACGTGTCGTCGTCGTCCGGCTGAATCCCCAGGGAGTTGAAGAGGATCGATGAGGCGGTGACCTCGCTCACCGTCACGACCGCATCGGCGAGATTCGGCAGGTCGTACATCCTCGAGAGCTCGGTCCAGGTCCGGTCCGTCACCGAGTCGTTCCGGAACATCTCGTCCGCCAGCCCGATCAGCACCTGCTCGAAGGCGCTCCACCCGTCAGGCCCCTCGGCGAGACGTCGCACCTCGTCGGCAGACAGCCCCGACTCGGCGGCGCGACCCGCATGCTCGGCCCAGAGATAGCCGTTCTGCGTGAGCCAGGCGGTGCGCAGTATCAGAATCGCGCGATGACGTGGTGACAGCGTCGAGTCGTTGGCGACGTAGGTCAGCAGCGGCATGAACCGGTCGGCCAGCGCCGGCACCCGGATGAGTGTCCGTAGCGCGTTGCCAGGGTCACCGTTCGGCGCGTACTTCTCGACCAGGGCGCGCTGCTCGGCCGTCCACTCCGACTCGGGCACCGGCGGCACGCGAGCCTCGGTCAGCCGGTCGATGAACGTGTCGCTGCCGGGCGCATCGGTGATCGCGTAGGCCGGCTCGATCCGCAACAGCACCGCATCATCTTCCTCGGTCAGCACATACAGATACCCGTCGGGGCCCTGACGCACGTCCCGGATTCGCTGCCTGAGCTCGGTGAGCAGCGATTCACGCCGAATCTCTTCGCCCCGCCGGTTGAAGACAATCCGGTCGATGTGACCGGTACGGGCCATACGGCCTTCCATCATCGCGCCGACGAAGAGGTTGCCCTGCCAGGCGGGAAAGTGCTCGCCGGTGTAGAAGGTCAACCCCGAGGGCGCGATCGACGGCCACCAGAGCACCTCCGGTTGCGTGTAGTCGGCGAGCCATGGCGTGTCGGTCACCCGCACACCCGAGTACTCGCGGCTGTAGGAGGCGATCGGCCATCCGTAGTTCTCGCCGCGCTTGATGATGTTCGCCTCGTCACCCCCCTGCGGCCCGTTCTCGGTCGCCCAGAGATCACCAGTTTCGGGATGAAAGGCGAGGCCGAGTTGATTCCGGTGCCCCATCGAGTAGATCTCGGGACGGTAGTCGGCGTTGCCGACGAACGGGTTGTCGTCGGCGGGCGTCCCGTCGTCGTTCAGACGTATCAGCTTGCCGAAGTGGGTGCTCGGGTCCTGCGCGAAGCTGCCGGTGTCGGCGAACACGTAGGAGCCGCCGACGGACATGAACAGCTTGCCGTCCGCCCCCCAGATGAGTCGCGACGCGGCGATGCCTCGGTCCAGACCTTGCGCTACGAAGATGTCCCGCACCTCGGTCAGCGCACCCGCATCGAGGCGCCCCCGCGCCAGCGCCACCGTTACGCCCTCCTCGCCGTCCACTTCGACCGCTTTCGAGTAGGTCAGATAGACGATGCGGTCGTCGTCGGGATGGACCGCGACATCCATCAGCCCTGCGCGGCTCAACTCGGCGAAGACCTCCGGCACGCCGGGAATGCTTCGGTCGAGGAGCAGGCCGTCGCGCACCACGCGTAGCGCACCGCTTCGCTCGGTGATGAGGATGTCGCCGTTAGCTCTGAACGCCATCCCCCAGGGATGGGACAGCCCACCGACGACCGGCACGACACGAATCCGTTCCACCTCGCCGGTGTACATCACCACAGGCTGGTCGGGTGCCGTCACGGCCGGCAGGTAGTCTCGACGCTGAGCCGACGCGGTGATGCCGGCGAGAACGACGAATAAGGTGAGCGCGAAGAGCGGACGGCGAAGCCGGGACAGATGACTCATTGAGATCCTCCGATCAGCGTCAATTTACCGCAATGCGCGGCGGAAGCCTACTCGATCTGGCTGGGCGGTGCCCGAGGGCGCGGCAGACCGGGCCGATTCGACGGTCTCGTTCGGCCGAAGCACCGTGACGTACGAGGCCCCCGGAACGCTCGTCGTGCGCGGCGGCATCCAGGCGGTGAGGGCGCCGCACCCCGCTACGTCGACGCGAGCTGCGGGTCGCCCAGTCGCTTGCGATACTCGGACATCAGCATCCACCAGCTCGCGCCCGCCTGGACCGCCACGGTAATGACCGAGAGGTACCACAGGTGCCAGAGCTCGAACCCGGGGTAGGTCGTGAGCCAGATGGCCGGGGCGGCGAAGGTCACCAGGCGGGTCGCGCTGGCGAGCAGCGCCGGGATGGTGTTGCCCATCGCCTGAAACAGGCTCGAATTGGTGAAGATGATCCCGGTGGCGAGGAAGTTCCACGAGATGATGCGGAGGTAGTCGGCACCGATGGTGACCACCGCGGGGTCGTCGGTGAAGGCGGCGATCAGCAGGTCGGGGCGCCACTGACAGAGGAGCGTCAGCGTCAACATGATGCCGCTGAGCGTGGTCACCGACACACGGAACGTTGCGCGGACACGGGCGTAGCGGCCAGCGCCCATGTTCTGTCCGGCGACCGGGGCCGTCGCGAACGCGATCGCCATGGCGGGCAGGAAGATCGACTGCATGACCCGTGAGCCGACACCGAAACCGGCCTGAGCCTCGGGACCGAAATCGCGAATCGTCCAGTAGATCACCCCGAAGTAGACGAAGATCAGCGCGAACTCGCCGCCCGGCGGAAGCCCGACGGCCAGGATGCGCTTCCAGGGCTCGGCCCTGGGTCGCAGCATCCGCACGTCGAAGACGACGTAGCGCTCGAGGCGGACGAAGTAGACGAACATCAGCACGACCGCGACCGCGACCGAGATCGAGGTCGACAAGCCGGCACCCATCACGCCCAGCGGACGCCCAGTCAGCCATCCCGCGATCATGATCGGCGACAGCACCGAGTTCAGCAGCACGGTGAACACCTGCACGACGATCGTGGGGGTGACGATGCCGGTGCCCCTGAGCGCCGACCCCATCGAGATCAACGCGAACTGAAGACCCAGCCCGGGAAGGAACCAGTACAGGTAGGTCAGGCCCGCGTCGATGGTCGCGGCGTCGGCGCCTATCGTGGCCATGTATCGCCCGGCCAGCCCGAAGCCCAGGATGAGCGTGGCGCCGGCACCCACGGCGGCCAGGGCGAGACTCTGATTGAAGATCAGGTTCGCGTCTTCGCGGTCCTTGCGTCCGCTCGCATGGGCGATGAGTGCCATCGTGCCGACACTCAGAATCTGCGTGATCGAGCCCTCGGTGAGGTCTTGCATCGTCTATCGATATGGTGTGTGGTTGGAAGCTCGGCGGAGGCGAGCTGGCGACGGGTGACTGATTCTATCCCGTCGGTCGTCGATCGCTGAGCATTCCCGTCGCTTTTCTACCGGGGTTCATAGCCGTGTCGCAGTACCACTTCACGCCCGCCAGCTACGACCAGATGATGGCCGACGACGTACCGGCCTACGGTCGATTGCAGCACGCGATTGCGGTGCAGACCGAGGGCCTCACCGTAGCCACTGTGCTGGATCTGGGCACGGGAACAGGTGCCACGGCCAGGGCGATCCTGGCCCTCCATGCGAACGCTGCGGTTGTCGGGATCGATGTGAGCCGAGACATGCTGGACGCGGCGAGTCGCCTGCTACCGGCGCAGCAGGTCACGCTGCTCGAACAGCGGCTGCAAGACCCGCTGCCCGCGGGACCCTACCAGTTGGTCGTGTCGGCGCTGGCGATTCATCACCTGGATGGTGCCGGCAAGGCCGCGCTGTTTCGGCGTGTGTTCGCGACGCAGTCTCCCGGGGGGCGCTTCGTCTTTGGCGACGTGGTCATTCCACGACAACCGGTGGAACGTCCGACACCTTTGTCCCCAGGTTTCGACCTCCCGGACAGCATCGATGACCAGCTCGGGTGGCTGGCCGACGCGGGGTTCGACGCACGGTGTGTCTGGACGGAAGGGGACCTGGCCGTCTTCTCGTCGGTCAAGCCGGGGCGGTGACCCCGTTCCGCCCCGGCGAAGGTGCCATAGAATGTCGCCATGCCAAAACTGACTGTTGAAGGATACGGGACGTTCGACGTCCCTGACGACAAGCGACTCGTGCTGGCCATCGAACAGGATGCCGTGGTGGACGTCATGCACGCGTGCGGCGGCAACGCCCGATGCACCACATGCCGTGTGGAGTTCATCGACGGTGCGCCGTCGAGGATGACTGCGGCCGAAAAGGCGTGCCTCGAGTCCAAGGGCCTGACCGGCGTCCGCCTGTCGTGTCAGATACTCTGCGACCAGGACATGACGGTCCGCGCGATCAGTCGGCTGGAGGGCACCGGCCGACCTGACGCCGGGGGTACCCCGGCTGACACGATCACACCGCCACCCGAGTGGGTGTCGTGATCAGACGGCGCTTCGCGCCGACCCCCTCGCGCGCCCTGGCGCACGTTGGGCGGCACCCTGCCAGGAGCCCGTGGTAACGCCGTATGAGCCAATCACGGACGGTCGTGCGGGTGGTGAGCGGGCTCGGAGCACTGGTCGCAGCCGCTCTGCTCTGTATCGACGCGGAGGCGCGGCAAGGCCAAACACGACCCCGGCCGGTGCTGAACTTCGTAGGCGTCACGGCGCACGCATGGGGAATGTGGGTGGAGCCGGACGTGGACGTCGAGGACTGGGTCGAGGAAGCCCGGGGCTACTGTGCGCCCGAGCAGTTCTGCGAGGTCAATGTCTTCGAGGGGGCCGAACTGGCGACTCATGAGTCCCCCGTGCCCGAGGCGAACCGCGCGGCCCTCAAGTGGGTGTTCACCTATCGCCACGACGAGACGCCGAGAATCATGGTCGAGGAAGCACACACGGCGCCGGGGCAAGAGACGCGCCGGTGGACTTTCGAAGAGTAGGTCGGCGCGAGCGGACGCGTGTTCCAGCGCCGTCACGCCTGGCTCGTCCGCGTTCGCAGCAGAGTCGTCTCGAGAACGTGTCCACGACAAGGTCCATCTACCAGAGGCACCTGGCGGACACGAGGGCCCGTCTGGGGGCGCTGCTCGCGCCGATCTCGCCAACGCTGCCCATCGACCTCCGACCGAGCCCCCTGGACGATGGTTTTCGCGGACAGGCCCGCTTCTCGGTGACCGAGACCCGCGGCGACGTGTCTGTCTCTGGGGTCGATCCCCTGGACGGCAGCAACGCATGGGAGTCCACCCTCTGGATTCTCCCCAACTTCGGCCGTCGGCTCGCCGAGACCATCATAGGAAGAATATGCGGGGGCTACGCTCGCTACCCGGTTCGCGGCTTTGAGCTTCGCCTCGGCTACGGCACGGAGCGAGCGCACGTGGTCTTGGCGGTCGACCGGAGCGAGAAGGGGTCCTTCGACGGTTGGGCTCAGGGGCTTCTGCAAGAGACGCCAGCTCTCTCCGGGGTCTCCGTGCCCTCGCAGCGTCTCGTGGTAGGGGACGCGCTCATCCGGCACCACCTTCTTGGCAGAGAGGTCCTGGCCCACCCGCGCGCGTTCTTTCAGACCAACTACTGGTTGACAGAACAGCTGCTTCAGCACATCGCCTCGGCCGTGTCCCGCGAGTCACCATCGTCAGTCCTGGATCTCTACTGCGGTGTTGGCGTGCATTCACTGCTTGCCGGCGACCACGACGCCAGCACCGTCGGGGTCGACTCAGACCGGAACGCGGTCGGTGTCGCGAGACGGAACGCCGACAACGCCGGGCGACTGTCGACCTACGAGCGGGCGGCGGTCGAGGAGTATCTCGCGCGCGGATCTCAGGGGCACCGCGATGCGGTGATCGTGAACCCACCGCGGTCCGGGTGCAGCGTGGGCGTCGTCGAAGGCATCGCGGCTCTGACACCGCGCTGCATCTGCCACGTCTGCTGCTCCGCCGAGGCTCACGCGCGTGATCTCGAACGGTTCCGCGCGGTCGGCTACGAGGCCACGACACACACCGCGTTCGACATGTTTCCCTTCAGTCCATTCGTGGAGAACGTGGCGATGCTATTCCCTCGATGAAGATCGCTGGGACCGCGGGCGCTCCGACCTGAGCGGACCCAGGCGCTGAGGGAGGATACATGATGCGGCGCCTCCACGAGGGCGAGGCACGACTGGCCACAAGAGGGGGGAGCTATTGCGATGAAGAAGAAGGTCCACAGCTACCAGGCTGAAGGTATCGTCGTCGAGTATGACGCCGCTCGCTGTATTCACGTGAAGGAGTGCGTCCACGGGTTGCCAGAGGTGTTCGACCCGAAACGCAGGCCCTGGATAGACCCCGGGCTCGCGTCCGCCGATGCCATTGCCGAGGTGGTCCGGCGCTGCCCGACAGGGGCGCTTCGGTACCGGACGGAGACGGGCGAACAGGAACAGCCTACGGGCAGGAACGAGGTTCGGACCGCGGCCGATGGCCCGTTGTACCTGCACGGGCGCCTGAACGTGCGCGTCTCGGACGGCGAGTCCGTCGAGGAGACGCGGATGGCTCTTTGCCGTTGTGGCGCCTCGCAGAACAAACCGTTTTGCGACAACGCGCACATCGAATCTGGTTTTCGCGATCCGGCCGCAAACATCCCCCAGCAGGTCGCGAAGGGTTCCGACGAGAAGACGACCGTCGCCGTGACATTTGCGCCGAACGGTCCGATCCTGATCGACGGTCCCGTCGCCGTGTGCGGCGCGGATTCGAGCGAGGCGGTCGGCGTGCGGGGCGCACTGCGCCGTTGCGGCGAGTCGCTGACCAAGCCTTTCTGCGATGGCAGTCATGTGACTGCGGGATTTTCGTCGGACTGACGCATCCCTGGAACGGAGCTATGGTGGACAGAATACCGGTCACGGACGGCCTGCTGGACCGCGTGCTGGAGCGTCTCGGGCTCACCGGACCTCCGGCCATTGATAGGACCGGGCTCGACGACCTCTACCGGACCTGGTGCCACGGCGTCCCATTCGACAACACGCGCAAGTTGATCGCCCTCCGCTCTGGTCGTGACGGACCCCTTCCCGGTATCGAACCGGCCGAGTTCCTCGAGACCTGGCTGGAGCACGGCACCGGTGGCACATGCTGGCCGTCGTGCAACGCGCTGTTCGCGGTGGTCGAGGCCTGCGGCTTCGAGGCCCGTCGAGTCACGGCGTCAATGGGCGACATGGGTCAGCCCAACCACGGCACGATCCTGGTGCGGCTTGATGACGGTGAGTACCTCGTGGACTCGGCGATGCTACTCAACCGAGCGGTCAAGATCCGACCGGGCGAGACCGTCATGGACGACCACCCGTTGATGCCCATCGAGTACGAAACAGTGGACGGGACGGTGGGGCTTTGGTTTCAGTTCGCGGTGCTGCCAGCCGGGGCGGCGCTGCCCTGCCGTCTGATGACGCGCGGCGTCGACGATCAGCTGTTCCGCGAGGCCTACGAGGCCTCGCGGGCTGTCGGTCCATTCAACGAGCAGTTGTTCGCCAGCCGTAACTTCCCTGGGCGGAGCGAGACTCTGCACGGGCGACGGCAGGTCACGCGGCGGGAGGGCGGCGCGATCGAGACGAAGGAACACGACGCAGACAGTCTGACGACCGAGCTGACCTCGACGATGGGTCTCTCCCCCACCTTCGTAGACCGGTGGGTGGCGAGCGGCGCGCTCGAGGCCTCGCTCGAGGACCGAGCGCCGCCGGAAGGCCCGCCGGTCAGTGAACTGCCCCCGTCACGCCGCGGCTGAGAGGGTGAACGAAGGTTGGCGGAGGGACTGGGATTCGAACCCAGGGAACGCGTTAGCGCTCAACGGTTTTCAAGACCGCCGCCTTCAACCGCTCGGCCATCCCTCCTGATCTGCTGCACAACGGCGGCCCCTGAAGGGCCTGCTCTTGCTGCAACTCCACGGCAGCGTCGACGCTACCTGGCCTCGATAACCTCCAGGCCGCGCATGTAGGGGCGCAGGGCCTCTGGTACCGCGACCGAGCCGTCGGCCCGCTGATAATTCTCGAGAATCGCGATCAGGGTGCGGCCGACCGCCAGACCCGAGCCGTTCAGGGTGTGTACATGCTCGGCTTTGCCCTTGCCGTCCGGGCGGTACTTGATATTCGCGCGACGCGCCTGGAACGCCTCGGTGTTGCTGCACGACGAGATCTCGCGGTACTTGTTCTGGCCCGGCAGCCACACCTCGATGTCATAGGTCTTGGCGGCGGCGAACCCCATGTCTCGGGTGCAGAGCACGACGGTGCGATAGGGGAGCCCGAGCCGCTGCAGCACCAGCTCCGCCTGGCCGGTAAGGGTCTCGAGCATCTCGTACGACTGCTCGGGCCGCGTGTAAGCCACGAGCTCCACCTTGTCGAACTGATGCTGGCGGATGAGCCCGCGCACGTCCGCGCCGTAGGAACCGGCTTCGCTCCGGAAGCAGGGTGTGTAGGCGGTGTACTTCAGCGGCAGGTCGCGACCGTCGAGAATCTCACCGCGGTGCAGATTGGCCAGCGGCACCTCGGCGGTCGGAATGAGATACAGATTCCAGTCGCCGGCGATCTTGAACAGGTCCTGCTCGAACTTGGGCAACTGGCCGGTGCCGGTCAGAGAGTCGACGTTGGCCAGGAAGGGAGGCTCGACCTCTGTGTAGCCGTGCTCGCCGGTGTGGAGATCGAGCATGAAATTGATGAGCGCGCGCGCCATCCGCGCGCCGGCGCCCACCAACACGGAGAACCGGGCGCCCGCGAGCTTGACACCCCGTTCGAAGTCGATGATGCCGAGCGCCGGGCCCAGGTCCCAATGTGCCTGGGGCTCGAAGGCGAGGACCGGGGGCTGGCCGTGCCGGCGGACCTCGATGTTGTCCGCCTCACTCGCGCCGTCCGGCACGCTCTCGTGGGCGAGATTGGGCAGCTTCATGAGAATGGCGTGCCGGGCCTCTTCAACCAGGGCCAGGCGGCCGTCCTGGACGTCGATCGTGGCGGTGTGCTGCGCACCGGCCGCCATCAGGTCGTCCGCGGCCTGGCCGTCTCGCTTGGCTCTGCCGATCTGCGCTCCCAGCTCCTTCTTGGCGCGGCGGGCCTCCTCGAGGACGGGAATGATTTCGCGCCGCTCGGCATCCAGCCGACGGAGTTCTTGCACCACCGCCCCGAGGCCCTCGCCCCGCTGGGCGAGACGCGCCTCGACGCGGGTGGTGTCGTCACGAAACAGGGCCGGATCGAGCATGCGCTACATTCTACCTGTGTTGATTCCGGCGTCCTGCGATAGCATGCGACCCAATGTCACCGCCGCAGCGCATTCGCAAGGTCGTGTTTCCGGCCGCGGGTCTTGGGACCCGCATCCTACCGGCGACCGCCGTTCTACCCAAAGAGCTGTTGCCGATCGTCGACAAGCCGATCATTCAGTATGGTGTCGAGGAGGCAGTGGCGTCCGGGCTGACCCAGGTCATCCTGGTCAGCAGCCCGGAGAAGACACTGCTCGAGGACCATTTCGACCGACACCCCGGTCTCGAAGAGGTTCTGGAGCGCCAGGGAAGGTCGGCCTTGCTGGACGGCCTGCGCGATGTGAGCCAGCGGATGGAGCTGTCGACCGTCTTCCAGGACGAACCGCTCGGGCTTGGCCATGCGGTGCTGGTCAGTCGGGAGCTGGTCGATGACGAGCCGTTTGCTGTGGTGCTCAGCGACGACGTGATCGACGCGGACCCGCCGGCGCTCAGGCAGATGCTGTCGGTTTTCAACGACGTGCAGGGTCCCGTGCTGCTGGTCGAGCGCGTGCCGCATGACGCGGTGAGCCGGTACGGGGTGATTGCGGGCGAACCGCTGGGGGACGGTGTCCACCGGATCACGGATCTCGTCGAGAAGCCCTCGCCGGCGGACGCACCGTCCGACCTGGCGATCATCGGCCGCTACCTCCTTACACCGGACGTCTTCGGCGCCCTCGAGCAGACCGGGCAGGGCGCGGGCGGCGAGATTCAACTCACCGACGGGTTGCGGCGGCTGCTCGAGACCCGCCCGATCCATGCCGTCGAGCTCAACGGCGTCCGGCAGGACACCGGGAACAAGCTGGGCTACTTCCGCGCGGTGCTCTATTTCGCGCAGCGGCATCCGGAGCTCAAAGATCAACTGCGGGACCTCTTCCGGGATCTCCAGGTCTCGGAACCTCGCTAGACGGGGCTTCGCCCCGAACCGCTCCGCGGACCCTTGTGGATGCCCGGAGCCCCATACCGGGCCCGCGGGGCGCGTTGCGAGGCGGCCTCCTTACTTGCTGTCAGAGGAAGTCGAGCCCGACCCGTTCGTGGACTTGGAGGACGTACCGGTCGGCTTCGAAGAGTCGGAAGCACTCTTTGATGAGTCTGACGAGCTCTTCGAGTCGCTGGAGGTGGCGTCCTTCTTCTTGGAGGCGGTGTCCGTGCCGTCGGATGACTTGCCTTCCTCGGACGGCGCGCCGGGTGCCCCCTTCTTCGCGTAGTCGGTCACGTACCAGCCGGTGCCCTTGAAGTGAAACGCGGGTGAAGAGACGAGTTTCTTCAGGACGCCGTCACACTTGGGGCAGGTGCTGAGGGGGGCGTCCGAGAATTTCTGGATGTGCTCGAAGCGATGCCCGCACGCATCGCACTGATACTCGTAGAGTGGCATCTTGCACCAGCGGCTGCCGCAGCGGCGGCCGGCTCTTCGGCGTGGGTCGTTTCCTGCGAGCCGCGCGGTCGGGGCGCCGTGCCCAGGCAACGGGGTCAGAACGGCTCACAATCTCTGATCGTAGTTGGTGGCCGGCGGGGCCGTCAACGCGTGTGGACCGACACCTACTCCAGCAGTTCGTCGCCCGTGTCGCCAAGCATCAAGGTGCGGTGCATCCAGAGGGGGACGGTGCCGTGGCCGATGAGCCGGTCGTGAAACGACTTGAGCGAGAACCGGGCGCCCTCGCGAGCCTCGAGGTCGTCCCGGAGCTTCAGAATCATCAGGCGACCAGCGGCGTAGAGTACGTACGCCGGGTCGAACGCACCCCGTTCGGCTTCCCGCCGCGCGCTAGCCTCCGCGAGATAGGCCTCGTCCCGGAAAAACCGCACCCCCTGCTCGACCGACATGTCTTCGGTGTGGAGCCGGATGCCGACCACCATGCGGGCCAGCCGCAGCAGCGCCTCCGCGGTCTGTCCCAGGTCGCGTGTGGCATCGTCGCTCCCGAGGCCGGCCTCCATCATCATCTGCTCGCAGTAATGGGCCCACCCTTCGACGAACGACACCGGCGCGAACAAGGTGGACTTGCGCACCGGCCGCTCGATCGCTCGCTGGTGACGGAGATGCAGGAAGTGACCGGGGTAGGCCTCATGCGCCGAGACAGACCAGAGCGTCGCCAGATTGAGATCACACAGATGTTCCGCTGAGCGCTCGGCGGTCCACGCGGGGTCGATGTCGGTGACGTAGTAGTACGACGGCAGCGGTTTGGGCTCGAAGGGCCCGGGCGTCCAGACGCTGGCCAGGGTCCACCGATGGTGGTCGGGGGTCGGCGCGACGATTAACTGGTCGTCTTCCGGGACCGTCACGAGGTCGTGTCGCTCGACAAAGGCCCTGAGCTCGGCCACCTGCGCGGTCACGGTCTGGACCAGCTCGCCTGGCGCCGGATGCTGCGCCCTCACACGCAGCCAGACTTCGGACGGCTCCGCCTTCGCATCCATGTGGCCCGCGAGCTCGCGAAACCGCGCCTGCGTGCTGGCCAGCTCACGCTCGGCGATCGCCAGGAGCCGCTCGGCGCTCAGGGCGATGCCGTCCTGGTGCCGGAGGCGGCCTTCGAAGCGCTCACGGCCGAGCCGGAATGTGGCCCGGCTCCGCGGCGCGAGGGTCTCGCGAAGGTGGGTCGTGTAGCGCCGGATCGCGTCGGTGGCCTCAGTGGCGGCGTCGGCGAGGTCGCCCAGCAGGTGCAGATCTTCGAGCCGCCAGAAGGCCCGGGGCAGGTCACGCTCGAGGAAGGTGGCGACCCCATCAAACGTCTCGGCGCCGGTCTTGATGAAGATGCCTGGAGGGTCCAGCACGTTGGCCTCCGCCGCGGCAAGGAGCCGGGGCGTTTGACGCAGCTTCGAGACGACCCTGCGGGCGCGCTCTTCGACCGGCGCGTAGTCAAACACTGTCTGGCCGGCCAGGCTGGTCGCCAGCAGCTCGGCGTAGTGCTTCGGGTCACGCTCCCAGGGGCGCACCTCGTCCAGCTCGTGCAGCCGACCCCGCATATGGTCTGCCAGCATGCGCCGCTCGAGCTGTTCCTCGGCGGTCAGGCTCCGGGTCGAGATGCGGTCGAGTCGTCGGGCATAGCCGCCCAGCTCGCGGCCCTGGGCCTCGATCGCGGGTCGGGACAGATCTTCGAGCAGGTCGTCATGGGCGTGCACACCGTCACCGGAGGCAGCCGTGGGCGAACTCTCGTAGAGAAAATTCAGATACTCTTCTGCTAGGTGCGACAGCGGTTCGGTCGTGTACATACGGTCTCGAGCGGTATGCGTGGCCCGACATCCTCGGGGCTGTAACTCATATCGAGCAGGGGTCCGAGCCGGACCCTAGCAGCCCGCACCGGGTGACTCTCTGAATGTTACAATAACCGGCCCTCGACAAAGGAGCCTCGACCGGCATCTTTCCCGTGTTCCCTGATGTCTGGCACGCTCTATCTCGTCGCCACGCCGATCGGCAATCTCGAAGACATTACCGTTCGCGCCCTGCGGATTCTTGGCGAGGTGCAACTCATCGCCGCGGAGGACACCCGCCGAACCGCCAAGTTGCTGCGACACTACGGGATCGCGACCCCTACCACCAGTCTGCACGATCACAACGAGCGGGAGCGGACGCCGGCGCTTGTGGAGCGGCTCGGGTCGGGGGACTCGATCGCCCTGCTGTCCGATGCCGGAACCCCGATCATCTCCGACCCCGGACTGCTCCTGGTCCGTGAGGCACTGAGTGCGGGGATCTCGGTCGTGTCACTGCCCGGGCCATCTGCCCCGATCGCGGCCTTGGTCTCCTCGGGAGCTCCGTCGAGCAGTTTTACGTTCGTCGGTTTTCCACCTCGTAGGTCAAATGACCGTAAAAAGTGGCTCGAAGCGTTGGCTGACGAACAGCGAACGCTGATCTTCTTCGAGGCGCCGCACCGGTTGATCGCGACACTTACGCAGATCGAGACGGTGTGGGGCAACAGGTCGGTCGCTCTGTGTCGCGAACTCACCAAGATCCATGAGGAATTGGTCATTGGACCTATTTCTGAGTTGCTGCCGACCCTCGGCCCGCCACGCGGCGAGTACACCTGCGTGGTGTGGCCGGCGCCGGCTGTGCTTCGTCCCGCAGTCCCCGTACCTGAGGGCGCTGAGTTGCTGATTGAATTAGGTCAAACGGCAGATAACACACGGTCTCGTCGGGACGCGATCAGAGAGATGGCTCTGAAATACGGAATGACGGTGCGAGAGATGTATGCGGCGGTCGAGAGCGCAAAGTAAATAGGTCAATCAACAGAACAAACTCGCGCCAGGACTGGCCGTCTTGACCGCCCCGATGGCGTTCTGCTATCGTTGCGGCTCCTTTTTCTGTGCGTTCACTCCCCACCATGGGGCCTTCGGTTAGGAGACCTGATGGCAAAGCAGCGACGGCCGACGACGCGCGCCGCCGCCAGCAAGTCTGGCGCGGGGCCGAAGCGTCAAGCCGCCGCAGCGGGCGCGGTAAAGAGAGCGGCGGACCGCCGTCGCTCGCGGAAGGCCGCGGCTCCGGTCGTCAAGATCCGGGAGGCGTACGCCAGAGCTGTCGGGCTGTATGAGAAGGGGCTGAAGGCGATGCAGCGTCGGCACTTCGACACTGCGGCGACCGCGTTCAGCCAGCTGCTTGAACGGTTTCCCGAGGAAAGAGAGCTGCTCGACCGGGCGCGCCTCTACCTGAAGGTCTGCGAACGGGAGTCGGGTCCGGCCGAGAAGGCTCCTCGGACCATGGACGAGCGGCTCCTCGCCGCGACGCTCGCACTCAATCGCCGCGACGTCGAGGGCGCGCTGGCGTTGCTACGAAGCGCGGCGGCGTCGCACCCAGGGGACGACTACATACAGTACATGCTCGCCTTGGGGCACGCACTGAGCAACGATGCGGACAGCGCGGCCAAACACCTCAGGAGGGCGATTGAGCTCAATCCTGAGAACCGGTTACAGGCCCGTCAAGAGCCTGATTTCGATGCCATCCGCAGGGCACGGCCGTTTCTCGACGCGATAGCGGTGAAGTAACCTCTCGACCCGGCTCCCCGCCCGTCGCCTCCCGACCGATCGCGGCGTGCGGCCGAGCACCATGACCCGGCCCCGCCAATCGATTACACTGCTATCGACGGCCAGGGCGCACGCGTGCTGGCCCCAGCGGGAATGTCTACACACGTCCTGATTCTGGCGGCCGGTCAGGGAACCCGAATGCGGTCCAGCCGGCCGAAGGTGCTGCACCGGCTCGCCGGGCTGCCGCTCATCGATCATGTGCTGCGGGCGGCCTGGGCGCTGCCGCCGGTGTCGACCAGCGTGGTGATCGGGCATCTGTCGGACCTCGTGCGGGCGGGGCTCTC
>Ga0302133_10001511_pt1 | contig 14525 bp, 11 predicted proteins | sample CB9_331_MG_FD_203121 | JGI IMG/M metagenome (GOLD analysis project Ga0302133, IMG submission 203121) | Marine microbial communities from Western Arctic Ocean, Canada - CB9_33.1 | ecosystem: Environmental > Aquatic > Marine > Oceanic | place: Canada: Western Arctic Ocean | collected 2017-09-19 | reverse complement strand
GAAAATATCTCGCTTTCTCAGGTGGAAAAACCGTCCCGCATTTTCATGGCCCAGCACCACATTCTCAGCGACCGTGAGCGCTGGGACTAATTTGAAATGTTGGTGGACCATGCCAATTCCGCTATCCAGGGCTTCGCGAGGTGACTGGAACCCAACCTCACGCCCGAAGACTTGCATGACACCCTCGTCGGGCCGATAGAGGCCGGCAATGATGTTCGACAAGGTCGACTTACCAGCGCCATTTTCGCCAAGGAGTGCATGAACCTCGCCAAGGCGCACTTCGAAGTCGATGTGATCAATTGCAAGAACGCCCGGAAAACGTTTGGTTATCCCATGCACTGACACCCCTGGGCCACCGGGTGCACTTTCGGGCCGAGCGCTAGTGCCCACCATTACAACTCCGTTATCTTACTTCCGAAGTGTGGAGGGGGGAGGGAGCCCCTTGGGCGTTGTATCAACCAGACGGGCTGCCGAGTATGCCTTCGACGAACCAATCCATCGTTACAATTTCTTCGAAACTCATCTTCTCACCCTCTGGAACGCTGAGTTCTCCGGATTGATTGAAAATCGGTCCAACGAAGTAAGAAAAACTGCCATCGGCAATGCCGTCGCGTGTTGTTTCGATCAGAGTACGGGTTTCGGCATCCACGGCCTGGCCAAACGGCGCAATTTCCATAATACCGTTACTCATCGTGCCGTAGAAGGAACCAGTTTCCCACGTTCCTGCCAAGGCTTCGCCTACTCGCTGGACAACATATTGACCCCAGTTGATCACGTCGCCAGTGAGCCAAGCGTTAGGCGTAAAATCTCCCTGGTCAATTGTATTGCCGGTACAAAACACCCCTGCAGCCTCGGCAGCTTGACACGCTGACGGCGTGTCCTGACTGTGGCCTACTACTTGTGCACCATCGGCGATGAGGCTTTCTGCAGCTTGGCGTTCCGCTGCCGGGTCAAACCAAGAGTTGAGCCACACGACTTCGACCGTCGCATCAGGATTCACCGACTGTGCGCCCAATGCCCAAGCATTGACCGCTTTGATGATCAGCGGAATCGCGAAAGGAGCCACATAGCCGAGTTTTCCATTTTCAGCCGCTGCCCCAGCCGCAATACCTGCCAAGTATTTGGAGTCTTCCTGGGCACCAGTGTAATTGGCCATGTTGGGCGCCGTCTTATACCCAGTGGCGTGTTCGAAGATTACGTCGGGATACTTCTCGGCGGCCTCGAGCATGAAGTCCATGTAACCGAAAGAGGTGCCGAATATCATCTGTGCTCCATCGACCACGAGATCGTCGATTACCTGCAACACCTGAGGCGACTCGGGAATGCCTTCCTTAAGGGTCGTAACAACCTTTTCACCGAACTCTGCTTCTACGGCGCGTCGTCCCAGATCGTGACTCAGATTCCACCCACCATCCGATGCGGATCCAAGAAGCATGAATGCGACATGGAACTGCTCTGGCGGAGTCGTCGTGGTCGTCGCGTCGGAGCCACATGCGCTCGCAACAAGTGCGAAACCCACTACCAAAGCAAGCACATTCCCGACAAATCGTGTCCTCATAACTTGTCTTCTCTTTCTGTCTTTCTGCCCAGTAGAAACTGTTGTCTATATATTTACAAGATGATTGCGTGCACCTTAACACTTGTGGTTCTAGATAGCCAAAGCGTCAGTTCGTCTATCTACCCCATGCAGAACGAACCGCGTCAATAATGCCCCTATAGCCAGTGCAGCGACAGATGTTGCCGGAGATGGCCTCACGTATGCCTTCGTCCCCTGGGAAGTCGTCCGGTATGAGCGCTGAGAGGGTCACGATGAAGCCGGGGGTACAGAATCCGCATTGCAAGCCGTCGCAATCCTTAAATGCCTGCTGGAGGGAGCTGAGCCCAGTCTCCGGTGAAAGCCCTTCGATCGTGGTAACTGCAGCGCCATCAGCCTGAGCCGCCAGCATGATGCAGGAGCGGACCGGAACTCCATCTATGAGCACTGTGCAGGCGCCGCACACTCCGTGCTCGCAACCAACATGTGTTCCGCAAAGCCCAAGTTCTTCACGAATGAAATCGGATAGCAGAAGTCGTACAGGAACTGTCGCGTGCATCTCAGCGCCATTGACTTCGAGCGTGATGTCAAGACATTCGACTGTCTGCTTTACCGGGCGAGCTTTCACGCGCCAACCTCGCGAAGCGAGCGCCAGACGAGGTTGGCCAACAACTCTCTTCGATATTCGGCGTCAGCGTGTATGTCATCAAGTGGCTCCACTTCAAGGCTGGCGATTTCGGCTGACTCCTTGATGATTGAGTCGGTCAGCTCTTTTCCTTGGATGGCTTCTTCGGCTCCAGTAAGCCTCACTGGAGTAGAACCTACGCCCAGAGCCCCGAACCGGGCCTCATGAACAGTCTTACCATCTTGTTCGAATGCGACCGCAACCCCGACCCCTGCAATCGCAAAGTCACCATGGCGTCGTGAAAATTCTACGAATGCTGTCTTCGAGCTTGTGGTTTTCGGAAACCTGATCTCAGTAACCATCTCGTCGGCTGCCAATGTGGTAGTGAATGGGCCTAAGAAAATATCTGGTGCTTCGATAACTCGTTGGCCACGGGTGCTCACTGCCACAATCTGAGCCCCGAGACACAGCACCAAAGCGGGTAGTTCGGCAGCCGGGTCAGCGTGAGCGATGCTCCCACCAATCGTTCCCCGGTTCCTGATCTGTAGGTGACCCACATGACGCAGGGCTGCGATCAATAGTGGGCAGGCATCAATAACCTCCTCCGAGATTTCAGCATGTCGAAGGCGGACCATCGACCCGAGAACAAGCCAGTCGTCTTGAGTGCTAATAAGCGACAGCTCGTCGACGATGTTCAGGTCCACAAGAACAGTCGGGTACGCCAAACGAAAATTCAACAGAGGAATCAGGCTTTGGCCGCCGGCCAAGATCCTGACTTCTTCGTCAGTTTCATTGGTCGCAGCAATCGCCTCGACCGCTTCTTTCAGGGTCCCCGGGCGGATGTAACTGAAAAGAGGCGGCTTCACCAGGTCGGATCCTTGGCTTTGAAAGTTGTCTGTCGTCTAATGCTGAGAATATCGGAGCGGCGATGAGATCGTTTCTTCAGCCCTGATCCATTTGGGGTGTGCGGCTGATTTGTTGGAACACGCGAGCATGGCAACGATCTGTTGACTCTGTCACTCCCTCCCCAGAGAAGAGCCACTTGCCTAGATTTGAGGAACATTTTTTCCTAGATCGGTGGCCGGACTGGGCGTCTTCCCGTGAAGCGCGGAACGACGCTCAAAGAGTTCCTCGGCCGCGCTCTGAGCTCGCACTGCGACGTCGGCAACGTCAACGGAGATGACCTCGCCGTCTTCAACCAAGTGCTGGCCTTTTACCCAAACGTTGCTCACGTCGTGCGCACTTGCGGTAAAGACAAGGTGTGCTGGCGCGTTGAAATATTCGCCGTGTAGTAGCGGAACGAAATGCAGACTTCGGAGGTCCACCATGACGATGTCGGCATCCTTACCCTCCTCAAGTGTGCCGGTAACTTCATCGAGTCCGAGTGCTTTTGCACCTTCTCTCGTGGCCATGTCAAGAATGTCCCACGGTTCTCCGACCGTCGGATCAAGAGTGCTCACTTTCCACAAAAGCGAAGCAAACTTCATCTCCTCAAGCATGTCGAGGTTGTTGTTCTCTTTCTCGCCGTCTGTGCCCAGAGCGACTGTCAATCCTTGTTCTCTGTAATAGCCGACGCGGGCTGGACCAGATGCAATCTTCATGTTTGAACACGGGCAGTGAGTAACCGACGTCCCGGTCTGGACTAGTAGTTGCACCTCCCGATCGTCGAGCCACACCCCGTGGGCGATGACGGTTTGGCTACCGAGAATGCCACGGTTAAACATCTCCTCAATTGGTCGCCTGCCGAACTGCCGCAAGCACTCTTGCACCTCCCAAATTGACTCAGAGGAATGGGTGTGGATGCCGGTTCCAAACTCATCAGCAAGCGATGCTGCTCCCCGAAACATCTCAGGTGAGCAGTAGAAGATGTGTTCAAGACCCACCCATGACCTCACGCGCCCGTCAGCCGCGGTGAGGTGCGACTCCAGAAGCCGACGATTGGTCTCGAGAGTCTCAAAGTAGTCGTAGAAATCGGCCGTATACGGAGCAAGGGTTGCTCGAATCCCAACCGCCTCCGCTGCCTCCGCTGAGCCTTCCATGAACCGCCACATGTCCAGGACCGACGTTGTGCCTCCACGTAATCCCTCTGTGTACGCCATGAAGGACGCTGCCTGCGCTATCTCCGGTGTGAGCGCACGGTGCGCCGGGTCGATGTGATTCTCCAGCCATTCCCAAAGAGCTAAACCTTCTGCTGTTCCCCGAAGTAGTCCCGAATGGAGGTGGCAGTTGTGCATGCCGGGCATCACCACCTGCTTAGATGCATCCACAACTTCGACATTGGCCGCAGCTGGGTGTGCCGAGAGTTCGTCCACGGTTCCGACCGCGGCGATAGACCCGTCAAGCACTAGAACCGAACCGGGATCGTAACTTTGCCTTTGTCCTTCCATTGGAAGAACAATGCCACCCGTTATCAAGAAGTTTCGCTCCGTTGGCACGGTTGCCTCCTTCGCATTAGAACGTGTCTCCCACGTGCTTTCTCACGATCTCATTCTGCCACTCACCTCCGGTAATGGAGACGAGACCCTTGTCGAGATCAACGTGTTCCCACCGCAATCCGGCGACCACCGCAACGTCTACGGCACGCACTTCGCCCACCTGTTCGGGTTCATCGGCCACCCCGGGGAACACATCGTGTTCGGCGTACGGCCCGTCATAACCGGCCGTCCCACCGAAGCCGACGTGGCGCTCGAACTGGCACGCCAGGTCACCGACCGGCTCCCCGGCTACACCGCCCTCACGTGGGACAGGGCGGTCCGGTCACGCCACGTCGACGCCCTGTGGGACCTTCGCCTCCAACCGGTCATCGGCGTCCACGACAAGACCGGCAAGCACACCGACCACTTCCCCCTCGACGAACACACAATCAACGGCATCACCGTGCGCCTCGTCGCCTACAAGGGCGCCGTGTGCATCCCCGCCCTGTCCGGCAGCGTCACCCCGCTCGAACCCGTCCGGCTCGACTACCAGCCCAATCGGCGCGCCGGCCAACGCGTCTACGGCCTGTTCCAGGTGCCCGAGGGCACCGACTGCGACACCCGCCTGTGGGGCCACACGGTCCGCCAACGGCTTAACAGCAGCGACCGATGATTGGCCAACCATCACCACCTATTGCAATCGACGAAGACTGAGCAAGGCCGCTTCGACCTCCAGTCGGGTCCCCCAGACGGTCTCGGATCTCTGGCGCCGCTGGCCCGTCGAGGGGTCGGTGAACCAGACGCGAAGCTTTGCCTTCTCCTCGCTGAGCCAGGTGATACTCCCGGTGCCGTACTGACGCTTCATTTGATCGACCGTATGTGTGGTCCCGGGTTCCCGCGCGCATGGCTGGACACTGATTGAGTCCCGATTGAGTCCCGACGCCAGCCTTCCCCCGAGTCAGTAAAGCCCAGGTATCCGGTCAGCCCTCAATGCGATCCCTGCACCAAGAGGGATCTGAAGCCCCCGATAGCCTCGCCGTGGTACCGGCCCCCGTAGCTCAGCCCGGATAGAGCAGTGGCCTTTTAAATCACAGAAATCCGGCCAGGACATCCGTCTGGACCGCTAGCGCCCGTGGATTCAACGATGCGTGTCTGTCGGGTAAGCCTGTGTCCGTCTGGTTGTGTGCATTCTGTGCAATGGGCGTGCAACGCGAAGGCAGATCTGACTGGCTACTCAAACAGAACCAACGCACACTGCAATAGCCCGTCACTGTTCTAGGACTTGGAGCCTGCTACCCGCTTTGCTCCCGGGTCGTGGACCCCACTATTCGGGCACGCCTTCGATGATCACGAACGTGCCAGTGCTACTCGCCATCCGAGCTGGAAGGATCGCCTGATATTGCTTGCTCGCTTGCCACGCAAGTGCTGCAACTCTGTTCGGGAACTCGACCACAGCGCTACTGTCTCCAAGCACTTCGCCCTCCCGATAGGAAATCGCGCCTCCACGCACCAAGAACCGGCCTCCAAACGGTTCGAGAGTTTCTTCGACCTTCGACACGTAGTCCGTCATGAAACGGTCCGCGTCGGTGAGGGTCTGGTGAGATATCACGTAGGCTTTAGTCATCAATATTACGTCCCCGTGTCTCGGGACAGGTCGTTCTTACAGGTTCTACCAGACCCGCAACCGGGAGAACATGCCCACACCAGTAGCCCGTTTGGATCAGTTCGGTCGCACAGGGTTGATAAATGAGATGTCTAATAAACTCACCGGTGGATTCATGACCTGCGTCGAATCGAAGCTCACAGCAGAGACAACTAGGGCCGCGACCAAAGTGCCACCAGAAAAGATCAAGGTAATGACCCTACAGTTCGCGAGCCTCTGGACCCGAATCGCGCGACTCTATCTCTCTCGATCTTTCAGAAATGCCACCAAACAAGCTTGGACTTACAACTGATGCAGCTGTCAGCCGACATGAGCATTCAACTCCATGTCGACGCCTGGGACGGTTACGGTGGCTGAATTGATGGAGATGGGCGAGTTCATTGAGGGAATGCCCAAAGCTGAACTCCATATGCACATCGAAGGGGCACTCGAGCCCGAGCAGAAGTTTGATCTAGCTGCGCGAAACGGCCTGTCCTTACCGTACAAGAGTGTGCAGGACGTCATCGCTTCCTACGACTTCAATGACCTGAGTTCATTTCTCGCCGCCCGATACGAGGGTGACACAGTTCTTGTGACTGAGAGAGACTTCTATGAGCTAAGCATGGCCTACTTTGAGAAGGCCAGTGAAGAAAATGTCATCTATGCGGAAATCTTTTTCGATCCCCAGGCCCATACAAGCCGTGGCATCGAGTTCTCAACAGTCATTGAGGGTCTGCATCGTGCCCAGGACGATGCCGCCAGCCAACTGGGGATCGAATCCCAGTTGATTATGTGCTTCTTGCGAGACATGAGCGCCGAGTCGGCCGCTGAAGCCCTCAAGCAGGCCGAGCCGTACCGCGATTGGATCGTCGGCGTCGGGCTTGACTCAGATGAGAAGGGCAATCCGCCTGTGAAGTTCAAAGAAGTCTTCGCGGCCGCTAAGCAGGACTACCGGTTGACGATTCACTGCGATGTCGATCAGGAGAACTCAGTGGACCACATATGGCAGGCCATTGACGAGATCGGGGTTGAGCGGATCGACCACGGGATCAACTCTTTGGAAGATGACGCTCTGGTAAATGCGATCGTCGATCGCGGGATCGGCCTTACGGTGTGTCCGGTCTCGAACGTTTTCGTAGTGCAAGACAGCAGATCAGTTGAACTGAAGAAGATGCTCAATCGGGGGATGCGCGTCACGGTCAACACTGACGACCCTGCGTATTTCCTGGGGTACATGAACGAAAACCTCAAGGTCGCACAGCACGAAGGATCTCTCACTACTAAAGAAGTCGCCCAACTCATGCGAAACGCCTTCACGACCAGTTGGGCCTCCGAAGAGGCAAAGACAAGGTACCTTCTTCAGCTCGACGAATACGTAGCGGCTGCTGGCGTCTAGGGCTGCTTCGTCGCCTTCCGGATTAGTTTCCGGACTACGGGAGGTGTCAGTGGCATCTCCGTGATCTCGATACCGAACTCTTTGAGGGCATGGCCGACCGCGTTCCCAATAGCCGCCATCCCACCAATCACCCCACTTTCACCAACCCCCTTTACACCAAGGGGCGTATTAGGGCTGGGTGACTCAAGATGCTGGATGACCATCTTGGGCATGTCGCTCGCCGTGGGCAGCAGGTAGTCCATGAAGTTTGCTGAGAGGAGTTGTCCTTCATCGTTATAGACAAGGTTCTCGAGAAGCGCACCCCCGATACCCTGAGCGATACCCCCCTCGACCTGGCCGGTCACAATCCGGGGATTGATCACAGGTCCGCAGTCGTGGGTGGATACGTACGTCAAGATCTCGACTGCACCCGTTGCGAGCTCTACCTTCACCACCGCGGCATGCGTAGCGTTGGAGTAGGTAGGACAGGGGTTGATCTTCCCCATCTCATTAGGCCAGTGGTCCACGTTCGCCACGTACACGGCTGTCTCGTCAAGACCCGGCTCTAGCCCAGCGGGAAGACGAAACGTGCTTACGGTCGCCATCTCACCTACCTCCTTGAATGAGATGCCGATCCGCGTCCCCTTAACCTCGAAACGTCCATCCCGGACAACCAGGTCTTCCTCGAGGGCTTCCAAGGCATGCGAAGCGATCCCCAACATCTTTTGTCGGATCCTGCCAGCCGCCATGACGACAGCACCGCCTCCCATCACGGTGCTGCGGCTCCCCCAACCTCCCTGCCCTTGAGAACAGAGGTCGGTATCTCCCATCTCGACTCGCACACGATCAGGTGAAACGCCGAGTGCTTCGGCTGCCAGCGTAGCCACCATTGTTTCCACCCCCTGGCCGGTCGTCGTTACTCCTACGCTGACGACCACACCGCCATCGGGCTCGACGCGAACGGAAGCTGATTCGTGGGCACCCCAGAGTCCAGTATTGAGGAAGCCGCTCGGGGCGGTCCCTTCCCAATAGGTGGCCAAACCCAATCCGATTCGCACCGCATCATCGTGTCCGAACTCTTCGGTCGCTGCGTCATAGGCTTCACGGGCAACTGTTACCGTTTGGTCGAAGGCGGCTCGAAAACTTCCCGAGTCGAAGACGTTGCCATTTGAGTTGGTAAACGGAAGGTCTTCAGGTAACAGGAGATTCCGTCGCCGCATCTCATCGGGGTCGAGACCAAGTTCCATCGCCGCCTTGTCGACCAGACTTTCGAGAGCGAAAACGCCCTCCGGCTGGCCGTATCCCCTGTATGCACCTGATGGCGTCTTGTTGGTCACAAGACAGGTGATCGACGCCACTGTCTTGTCGATCCTGTAAGGCCCAGCCAGTATGCCTGCGGCCACAACGCTTGGCCCGGTCCCTGGAAACCAGATCTCTCCTGATCCGACATCCGCTGTTATGTGTGCGCGAATCGCCATGATGCGCCCGTCCTCGGAAAAAGCGCCCTCGATGTCGATCGTTTGTTCACGGGCATGGTTTGAGCCAATGAAATGCTCGAATCTGTCCTCTATCCAGCGCACGGGTCGGCGCAATTTGATAGCCAGCCAAGGAAGCAACACATCCTCGGCGTACATGTGGCTCTTAATGCCGAATCCCCCTCCGACATCGGGAGCAACGACGCGGATGTCTCGCTCCTCGAGCGGGAGCATGCGCGCCAAGATTGTTCGTAGGTAGTGCGGACTTTGGGTTGAGGACCAGAGGGTTACACGACCGTTATCAAACTGTGACAGACATCCCCGAGTTTCGATCGGAACACCACTATGGCGGTGGATCTTGTATGTGCCGCGGATCACCCGGTGTGTCCGAAAGATTGAATCAACCTCAGGATCGTTCAACTGGAGGTCCAGAATTTTATTATCCGGCCACTCGTCGTATAGCCGTGTAGTGCCTAGGAGGGCCTCCTCCATCGAAGTCACCGGCGGCAGTGGCTCATAATCCACAACAGCGGCGGCGATTGCATCTTCAGCCAAATAGCGGTCTTCTGCGACGACAACAGCGACGGGCGCGCCGACGTACCGCACCCGGTCTCTGACAAGTGGAAAGAACTCGACTGGGCGGACGACGGTGTTTGTATCCGGGAACGGGAGGACGTCGGTGAGGTCAGAAGCTGAGAACGCGGCCAGCACACCAGGCATATCCCTCACTGGTGCTAGGTCAACGTTCCTCACCGTGGCGTGTGCAAAGTGGCTGCGCAGGAATACCACTTCGGCTGAGTCAGGGATGCTTATGTCGGCGACAAAGCGGCCTGTACCTCGCAAGAACCGATCGTCTTCAGCTCTACTTACCTCTGCTCCCACATGGATGGGTCTTCCCACCAACGCCGGCTGTTCGTCCAAAGCATTCCTACCTTTCTATGCTTCCCCAAGAGCTGCCACGAACGGCTATTCGTTCATCCGCCGCACCGCTGGAGTGCGAGTTCCTCGTCTGATTGTTCTAATATTTATAGGCTAGATGAGGCTAGTCAATCAGTTAAGCCGATCTGAACTGGGAGAGACGTCATGGCACAAGAGTCAAAGCGATCCGGCGGTGGCGAACACACACAAACTGCTGGGAAGCTGAGTATTCCCGCATCGCCTCACCAGTGGCCGTTGCTCGGTCCCGCTGAACCGGAATCGATAGCCCTCCTCGTTATCGATATGGAGGTCGACGGAGTCCTCGACGGTGGATGGTTCACCGATATGGGATTCGATCTTTCTCTCATTCGCGCGATAGTGCCCGGCTTGAAAGACCTCCTCGATGCAGCGCGAACAGTCCCGAAACTGAACATCGTCCACTTCACGAATTCCTTCTCTCCTGACCTCTCGGACCTCCCCGATTTCAAACGGGAACAAGCGATTGAATTCGGAACTCCCTACGGCAAGCTGAACAAGTTCGGTAGAGGCATGATTCATGGGGAACCCGGATCCGGGATCATCAAGGAACTGACTCCCCTTGCTGGTGAGCCTGTATTCAACAAGACGACCTACAACGTGTTTGGCGCGGAACAGTTTCGCAATTGGATACAAGAGCACGACATTCGATCACTGATCATCACAGGGGTCACATCGAACGTTTGTGTTGCTGCATCGCTTTATGCGGCGGTCGACCAAGGTTACGACTGCCTGACGATATCCGACGGTATCGCCGGGGTGAACACAGCCGTGACGGAGAACCTTCTGGGTTTAGTGAGATACCAGGGTGGACTGTTCGGCGCTGAAACCCCGGCTGCAACCGCAGCCAGATCGCTACGCGAGTTCGCCTGACGCACGATCCTGCCGATTCAAAGATGGGATTGGCAGTGTTCTTACCTCAGTTCAGCTTTCGCGCACGTATGGCTCGCCGAGCGCTGCCGGCGCAGCGGCACGTCGTCGCGCCCAACTCGAAGAAACCACCGTTAGCACGACGATGGCCACGAGGTACGGAAGTGCAGCGAAGAGTTCTGGTGGTAAGCGAACCTGACGTGTCTGAAGGGTAAAGCCGAGACCCGAGAGGCCACCAAACAGGTATGCGCCGACCATCACTAAACTTGGCCGCCAGAACCCGAAGATAACCAGTGCTATCGCGATCCAGCCAGCACCTGCCGTCATCCCATCAAGCCAGTTTAGAGCGATGGCGAGGCTAAAGACCGACCCTCCGATTCCCGCCAGGGCGCCGCCGATGAGGGTGTGCACATACCGATACCTGGCCACATTTATCCCGGCGGCGTCCGCCGTCTCCGGCGAGTCCCCTACAGAGCGCAGTCTGAGCCCAAGGCTGGTGCGGTAGAGATACCAGTTGCAGAGAATCACGAAGACCCATGAAAGGTAGACCAGCGCGTGGTGATTGAAAAATATCGGCCCGAGGATTGGTGTGTCCTTCAGGCCAAACAGGTTGAGGGGCCGGAAGTGGTGCTTAGCCGGCACGCCACCCACTCTGCCGAGCGTGCCAAGGTATGCCGACAGCCCAATAACTCCAGCAAATATGGTGATGGCAATACCGGAAACAATCTGGTTGGCGCGCAGGCTGACAACGAGTACAGCGTGGATGAGTGCAGTCGCGGTGCCTGCTAGTGCCGCAACAACCACGGCCACGGTGAGTACCAACCATGCAGGACCATCGAAAATCTGCACCAGCCAGAAACCCGATACCGCGCCCATCAACATCATCCCTTCAAGGCCCAGGTTCAGTACACCTGAACGTTCCGTGAGGGTCTCGCCGAGGGCTGCATACAGAAGAGGGGTGCCGTAAACGATGGCCGAGGCGAGAAGAACGACTATGAGGTTGTCGTTCACTGTTGTCTCCCAGTCGTAACCTCAGTTCCTGTCGACCGCCCTTGATCCGGCGGGTCGTCGCCCAGGGGCCCACGATCTCCATGCACTCTCCACTGAGACAGACGTAGGCGATATCGGACTAAGACCTCACCACCTATAGCGAAGAAAAGGATTAGGCCTTGCAGGACGCCGATGAGGCCCAAGGGGAAATCGAGACCGCGAAGACTGAACCCGGCATTGGTGAGACCACCTAGAAGAAACGCAGCCAGCACGGCCCCAAAAGGATTGTTGCACGCTAGAGCCGCCACGACAATCCCCGTGTACCCGTAGGAACTCTGGGGAAGACCGTAAGGGTCGAGCAGGTGGGCGAAGTCGCCAACCTGACTGGCACCCCCTAGCCCGGCAAGTCCCCCAGATAGAAGCATCACCGCGACAATCTTGCGCTTCGGACTCATCCCGCCGTACCGAGCAGCGGCTACAGAATCACTGATCACACGAACTTGGAAGCCGAACCGCATCTCCCAGTACAGCACCCAGATCAAAACAGCGGAAATGAGGCCGAGAACCATGCCAAAAGGCACAACGATCGTAGGGCCGAGCGCACGCGCTCCCCAGACAATGACTAACACAGCTCCTACCGTGAAAACGATGACGACTGGCCTTCGCGACGAATGATCAGAGGCAGGTCGTCTCGCCCAAGCACCGACTCGGAAGGCTATGACCGATGCAAGCAATGCAACTGCCAGGAAATTTAACCCTGTTGTGAACTGTGGCCAGGAGGCTTCCGGTGGAAGCCGCGCCCCTAAGGGGAAGGTCGCACCCGGAGACTGATCTCTCCACGGGGACATACTGTCAAGGATGAGGTAGGTAAGCACCAGACGAGCTACATAGTTGAGCATCAAGCTGGTGATGATCTCGTTGGTGTTAAAAAATGCCCGCAAGACACCAGGGACTAACGCCCACAGTGCGCCCAAAGCGATACCGGCCACAATCATCGCCGGAATAATCACACTGGCGGACGAACCCCTCAGAGCGAGGCCAATACCAGATGCGCCAACCGCTCCCATATAAAGCTGCCCTTCGGCGCCGATATTCCAGAGCCGCATCCGGAACGCAACTGCCGCCGCCAAGCCCGTAAATAAAAGCGGTGTGGCCGATCGAAGAGTCGAAGACAACGCTGACTGGGAGAAGAAACCCCTCTCGAACAACCGAAAGTAGGTGCTCATAGGATTGTGCCCGGTAGCCAAGAGAACGACCGCGCCGACCAGCAACGCTCCGATACTGGAACCGACGGGGACTGCTACAAACAGCCAGCGCGGTGTGTCCAACCGACGCTCGAATCTCAACCGGACACTCCTGCCATCCAAAGACCGATCTCTTCCACCGTGGTGGCGCCTGTAGTCGCCATGCCCATGAGTCGCCCCCCGTGCAGCACCCCAATCCGATCGGAGAGCGCAAATATCTCATCTAAATCTTCGCTGATGAGCAAGATGGCCACACCAGACGTGGCTATATCAATGAGCAGAGAACGCACCGACTGGATCGCACCGAAATCGAGCCCCCGTGTCGGTGATCCAGCTATTAGAGCTGTTGGTTTACTGGAGATCTCTCGTGCCAGTAAGACCTTCTGAATATTTCCCCCTGACAACAAGCGCACGGGGGCGTCGTGCCGGGAGCCTCTAATATCGAAGCGTTCCACAAGGTCCCGCCCATGTGAGTCAACATTGCGGTGCCTCAGGAATGGGCCCGAGGAGAAAGGACTCTGAGAATATGACTTGAGCACCAGATTTTCAGCCACGGTGACATTAGGGGCGAGTCCCGTCCCGAGACGGTCGTCCGGCACGTAGGCAACGCCCTGTGCAATGGCTTCCTGTGGTGTACGGGCTACAAGATCGTGACCTCGGATACTTACCATTCCACTCGTCGGTGTGCGTAGACCCGCAATAACCTCAGCGAGTTCACGCTGGCCATTCCCCGCTACACCTGCGATACCAACTATCTCTCCCTCGCGAACGGTTAGCGAGATTCCGTGCAATGCCGGGCTGCCCCGATCTCCGTCAGCGTCTATTCCCGCTAGCTCAATTATGACCGCTGAATCGTCGGGCACGACCGAAGCGAGCGGTTTACTGGCAGGCGGAATGTCCCGACCAACCATCATTCGCGCAAGCGACAGAGTGTCGGTATCACGTGCCCGCACAGTGGCTATGTTCCGTCCGTCCCGGAGAACAGTAATCCGGTCGGCTACGGCGACAACTTCATCAAGTTTATGGGAGATGAAAATGATCGCTCTTCCGCTGTCCGCCATTCCTCGTATTGTTTCAAAGAGTGTTTCTGCCTCCCGAGGCGTCAGCACCGCCGTGGGTTCGTCGAGTATGAGAATCCTGACGTCTCGATATAGCGCTTTCAATAACTCGACTCGCTGCTGTTCTCCAACCGATAGTTGCCAGACTCGAGCGGCAGGATCTACCGCCAAGTTGTGCTCTCGAGATAGTGCGGCGACCCGCGAGAAAATATCTCGCTTTCTCAGGTGGAAAAACCGTCCCGCATTTTCATGGCCCAGCACCACATTCTCAGCGACCGTGAGCGCTGGGACTAATTTGAAATGTTGGTGGACCATGCCAATTCCGCTATCAAGGGCTTCGCGAG
>Ga0302133_10001501_pt1 | contig 14560 bp, 17 predicted proteins | sample CB9_331_MG_FD_203121 | JGI IMG/M metagenome (GOLD analysis project Ga0302133, IMG submission 203121) | Marine microbial communities from Western Arctic Ocean, Canada - CB9_33.1 | ecosystem: Environmental > Aquatic > Marine > Oceanic | place: Canada: Western Arctic Ocean | collected 2017-09-19 | reverse complement strand
TCCACCCAAGTCAGTGCCCTCGCTTCCCGCGTGGAATCCGCCCGCGCCGTGATAGCCAATGTTTAGACTCATCCGCGGCCGCGAACAGTTTAGACACAACGTAGTGAAGATCGGTCTTAGCTAACGGCAACACGACATGTCGCATTGCCACGCGTGTCCCTTTGTCCGGGGCAATATTGCCGAGCCGCACGACTTCGTCCACGATCAAATCCAGCGACAAGTTCAACAACACCAACACCCGTTTCGGCGTAGTGGCATGGATCAGGCGTAGCCGGTCGTGAGCTTCACTCGAGCGTCGCAGCATTTAGAGTGGGTTTGATCTTGTAACGAGAAGAGAAGATTTGAGAGCTAGTTGTTGCGTATAAACTTTCAGACGTTCTTGGCAGGATTGAACTCTGGCGACGGCGTTGTCAGACGAAACTTGCTTCCTGGTTAGAGGCGGTTGTTGGTCGTTTCGTTGGTGTGTATCGTCGTAACATTTGGGATCAGTGGGGGCAAATCCTCCAATGAATCACAGCGCCATTGGTCCCGAATGTTACGACGACGCACAATTGCATTGCCGCGCGACCTTCATTGCGCGACGGTCTACTTTCAGTTCCGCCGAAGCGACACTGGAGGTTGGTGATGGGTGCCTGGACAGTCAACAAAGCCCAACCCCTATCCGCCGAAAGCCTGGACGCGCTGTTCGACAACCGGATCCCGGCGATACGGATCTCCAATTTTGCGGCCACGGCGGAATGTCGCGCCTTCGCCGATGGTCTCCGGCAATGCGACCTAAAGGTGGTCAAGGGTGCGACCGACCTCTCGGCACCGGCTTTCGAAGCTCAGCGGATCTCCTTCATCGGTCTTACGCAATACGAGTTCAAATACAAGCCGATCGAGGCCTATCTAGACGCCGCTGACGACGCTCGGGCCGAAGTCGCGCCGGTGTTCGAAAAATCCTTCGATCCGGTGGAGCGTCTCATGGGCCGGCTGCGGGGGTTGGACGATCGTTCGGTCGAAATCGCCCGTGATCCGGGCGGGCGGTTCTATTCCGCGACGATCATCCGAAGCTCGAACGAGGGTATTACCCTGCACGCGGATTACGCGCCCTATCAGGCGCCGCAGCTGACCGTCACCACGTGCACCGCCCAACTCGCCTTTAATTTCTACGCCGAGATTCCCAACAGCGAAGGTGGTCACACCACGCTTCACAATAGCCCCTGGACCTGGACCCGTCGTCAAGAAGGCGAGATCGCCGAGAACTATCCGCTGGCCCGCGACCAGGTAGAGGGGGCGGAGCCCTTTACCTTTAAGCCATGCGAAGGAGAGGTGATCATTTTCAACTCGCGCAACCCGCATGAAGTGATTCCGGTCACCGCAGGCAAGGGCAAGGATCGGATCTCCATGGCGACCTTTATCGGCCGCATGCCAACCGGTGATTTGCGGCTCTGGTCCTAATGGTTGATGTAAGTTTAGTGCGAAGGTGGAGGTTTAAGCCTCTGAAAAATAATGGATAAAGACACGAATCGTGGGTGCATAAATTGACTGGCTACAACCTCATTCTGAGATAGATGAGTGACGCGTGGTGACACCGGTTCTCTCGAAAGATGAAAGCTCTGTTACCGGGCGGTCATCCCACCATCGACGACCATGCCGGACCCGGTCATGAAGCTGGAAGCATCGGACGCAAGGAAAACGATACCGTTGGCGATGTCCTGCGGGACCCCGAGACGTCCGATCGGATGCGTCGCCAGGGCGACCTCGCGTGCTTTGTCAACATCGTTGCTGCCGTGTTGTTCGGCCCGCGCGACGAAGGTCTGAGCGCCCATGTCGGTTTGGATCAGGCCCGGATGGATCGAGTTCACCCGGATGCGATAGCCCTTGCGCGCAAGGTTCAATGCGGTCGACTTGGTGAACAGGGTGACACCGCCTTTGGTCATCGAATAAAGCGGATCAATCTCAGAGCCAACTAGACCAGCGGTCGAGGCGGTGTTGACGATGGCGCTGCCGCAGGGGCTTTTTTCGCCGGCTTTACGCAGCGCGGCGACTGATTGCTTGGTGCCGAGCCAAACACCGGTCATGTTCACGCTGGCCATTCGGTTCCACTCATCCATCGACGCTTCCTCGAAGTCCCGTCCGAGGAATAGCGCGGCATTGTTAACCAAGATATCCAGGCCCCCAAACTTTTCCTCCGCCAGCGCGACGGCGGCGTTCCAGTCTTCCTCGGCCGTGACGTCAAGCCGCGCGAAAGTGGCGTCTGTGCCGATCTCCTTGGCGGTTTCGCGTCCTTGGCTTTCCAACACGTCACCGATCACGACCCGGGCACCAGCCTCGACCATGAGTTTCGCCGTCGCGGCACCGATGCCGCGAGACGCGCCCGAGATCAAAGCGACTTTACCGTCCAAGCGATTCATGGCTGTCTCCATTGTCTGCAACCATCAAGCGACCGCGAATTGGAGCGCGCACTTGGCCGAAAGGATACTGAGTTCTACGTTTGTGTGTGGGCCATAAAAACCAACGACGGGCCTGTATGGGTTCCTCCGGGGCTTGGGCGGCATCTCATGACTGTCCCAAAGATGACGGTATTGATTGCCAAACGTTTCGCCAGTGTATTTTTAGACCTGATCCGGTAAAATTCCATCCTTCTAAGACGGGAAAGACATATTGCTTGATAAGTAAAGTGGGGCGGGAATACGTGGCTTGCGCGCGGACTGTAACGCCTTTCCATACGGTCGATACAATCAGCACGCCCAAGCCCAACTTCAAAGGCGAACGCACGGTCCTGGCGGGGGGAGTTCGTATCCCGTCTACTGCGCCACGAACCCACCATCGACCGGCACTTCGATGCCCGTGATATAGGAGGCGTCGTCGCTGGCCAAGAACAAGTTAGCGTGTGCGACTTCCTCGATCCGGCCCTCGCGGCCCATCGGTACCGCGCTGATCATATTGCGGCGCACCTCCGGGTCGGCGCTCATCATCGAGGTGCGCATCGCCGGCATCAATCCCGGATGCACCGAATTCACTCGAATACCGTCGCGTGCGAACTGCACTGCCGCGGCCTTGGTCGCGAGACGCACCGCGCCCTTCGCCGCGTTGTAGCCCATATGCACAAAGCGTTGCCCGGTCAGGCCAGAGATCGAGGAGATGTTGACGATCGAGCCACCACCAGCCTCCTTCATCTGTGGGATCACCGCACGCATGCCCAGGAAAACGCCGCGCGCATTGACGTTCATCTGCTGGTCCCAGGTGTCAATGTTGAGGATGTCCGGGTGGCTGCCGCTAACCCCGGCATTGTTCACCAGTACGTCGACCCGACCGAAAGCCGATACCGTTTCGGCGACAAGTGCGTCCCAATCGGCCTCCCTGGTGACGTCGAGTTTTTGGAACCGCGCCATTTTGCCGATTTCAGCGGCCAAGGCCATACCCTCATCTTCGAGGATATCGGTCAGGACGACCTTTGCCCCCTCGGCTGCGAACAGCCTCGCTGTGGCCGCTCCCATGCCTGACGACGCTCCCGTCACAATAGCGACCTTGTCTTGTAAACGCATGCCCTGTCCTCCGATCTAATTCACCAGTGACAGGCTAGCCCACTAGGATCCATCTGCAAAGTTCGCAGCGTAGACGGTATTGATGCCCCGCTGGAGAGAAAAAAATCCTTGGGCAAGCGCGAAACGTCCTTGAAACTCTCGTCGGAATCGAAAATTTTTTCTGGAACGAGACCTGCAAACTAGCAGCCTGAAACCAGTCCGAGCGACTCCCAGAGGATCTGAATCATACTTTCTGGGCTGGAAGGCTCTTGCATAGAAAACCCCAGCTAACTACTTTAACATGTTACGTTTATTTGGAGGCAACGACAGCAATGCAGGCCTGCCTTTTTGACGACCGCAACGTTACCTGGCAGACGATTGAGGACATCGGTGCGCAGATCCACGTGCTTGCGATCGACGACGTGCGTCAAATCGTAGACGTGCTCATCAGATTTCAGCTTAATATGCCGGGCAAACTGCACCAGCATCTTTGCGAATACAGCACGCTCGTCTTGCAGGGAGAACTGCAGTTCCGGCGTTCGGATGGCTCCTTGAAGGAGGTGCGCCCGACCGGAAGCTACGTGCCGGGCGCCGCGTACGGCGAGCCGCTGGCGATCAGGTGGCCATCGTTCTGTTCAGCTTTCGCGGCACCATCGGCGACATGATCCTGTATCTTGACAAGACCATGGGTGTGTCATTCCGTCTCGGTTTCCCGGATTTCAAGGGGACGCTGGCCCATCAGATCGCCACGGGAGCTACCGTGAAACTCGGCGCGCGCGCAGTTTGAGCCAAAACTGTGGGTACCCCAAAGCGGGTGCCAAGGACTCTGGTGCACCATCTGGCGAGCCGTAACGGCGCTTATACAAGCGTGGCTGCTTCACCGGGCCCTCTCTGGAGGTTCAGAAGGCTTCCGGAGTCGCCTTACGGCGTGTAAGATAATGGTTGACCGCCCGTGAGCACGGCAAATCGCCTTGGAAAAATATTTGCGCGTCGAGACAGGGCTGGCCTTGCGCAGGAGCCAAGCCTTGCGGGAGTGGTGAAGCTGGTCGGTTGTCGACCCATCGCCGACGTTGCCCAAGACGATCATGACGCTCTTCGGGCCGCCTGACCTCGCGGGATAAACAAACCACGACGGGCGGTGTAGGCTGCATTCCAACGTCAACGCCAGAAAGACAGCCACGATGTCAGACCACGTCGAACTGCCCAAGCCGCCTCCGGCCAGCGCCGAGGAAATTCCGGTGCTGGACCTGTCTCCCATGCTGGCGGGAGACGACACGACGGCCCTGGCCAAACAATTGCGCCAGGCGTGCCAGGGCATCGGGTTTTTCTATGTCAAAGGCCACGGCATCTCCGACGACCTATTGGACGCGACGTTCGAGGCCTCGCGCCGGTTCTTCGCCGGGCCGCTAGAGGCGCGGATGAAGATCCACAAGGACCGTTTCCACCGTGGCTATCTTCCCATCGGCACCACCCGCTACCCCGGCAAGGCGCCCGATCTGAAAGACAGCTTTGATATCGGCGTAGATCTTTCGCTGGACCACCCGGACGTGGTCGCGGGGCTGCCGCTGCATGGCCCCAACCAATGGCCCGACCTTGACGGCTTCCGCGCTCCGGTCGAAACCTATTTTCAGGCCGTGCGAGATTGTGGGCTGCGCCTGCTAAAGCTTTTTGCGCAAAGCCTCAAAGTCGAGAAGGATTTCTTCACTCGCCATTATGAAAACCCCACGATCCTGATGCGACTGCTGCATTATCCGCCGCAATCCGAGGCGTTGGAGGAGGGCTCCATCGGCGCGTATCCGCATTCCGACTATGGGGTGATGACCTTGCTGGCCCAGGACCCTTCGGGCGGTCTGGAACTTCAAAAACTTGATGGTTCGTGGATTGGCGCGCCGTATATACCTGGAACCTTGGTGGCCAATATCGGAGATCTGATGGCCCGGTGGACCAACGACGTCTACCGCTCAAACCTTCACCGCGTGGTTAACCGGTTGGGGACCGAGAGATATTCCATCCCGTTTTTCTTCAACCCCAACCACTACGCGTTGGTGGAATGCATCCCGAGTTGCGCCGCACCGGACCGCCCACGGCTTTACCCGCCCGTCGAAGCTGGAGAATATGTCGCCGATAAGATCCGAACTAATCAGGGCTTCGAGAACCCATCGTAGCGGCTTAGCGGCCTCTATTGGGGCGGAGGGTGCACCGAGCAGAATCTTTGGCGCATCGCGGACGGAGTTTTCTTGGCGTGGACCCGGGCTTGCTCCGTGAGTTCGTGGATGGATTGAGGAACGAAATCCATCAGCGCTTCTCCTGTTTAATGGCAGGGTAAAGCCATTTATCGGAACAAATTAAAATTTTGACACGAACGTTGTTTGAGAAAACCGGTAACCTTTGGGAGGCCGTCGGGAAGACCGTTAGACCGGGTAGGAAATTTGATAGGTGGAGCAATGGTTCCCGCCCTTCTTACGGCACCATCTTTCCTGCGATCTGGAGTTGTAACATCGTTTTTTCAAGTTAACGGGAATAGATTGCCAATCTGAAAGCTGTTCAAGAGAGGTAGATATGAGCGAAACGGCGAGAGAACCTGATCTGGCCGTTGATCCGAAGATATGGAACCATCATCCGGTGGTGCCTATCCGTTCGGGGGATTTATTTCGCAATTTGCTGAACCCTTTTGCTGTGACTAAAGGCAAATTGTTGTCCTGGTTTGGCGCTTATGTTCGCGGGGTTTTCCTGGTTCTGATCACGGCTCTTTGGCTCGGCATCTTTCCATCGATGGAGGAGATAGCAGTAGGACCGGGGTTTTGGATCGCCGAGATTCTCATCATCAACCTGACGACCATGCTTTGCTGGGCCGGGGGCGGCTGCATCTGTTTTTCTATCGTTATGGAAAACAGGGGAGCTTCCTGCAATTCAGCATGAACGCAATGGAACGCCACACGAAATTCACGTTTGGCGATCAAGTCTGGGACAACATGTTCTGGAGCCTCGCCTGGGGCGTCCCGATCTGGACGTTTTACGAATGCGGTCTGCTGTGGCTACTTACACAGGACCTGATTCCATCACATAGCTTTGGGGACGGCCCAATCTGGTTCATTGCGTTGTTCATTCTGATCCCGTTCTGGGATAGCTCGCATTTTTTCATGATCCATCGACTGCTGCACTCGAAGTTAATGTACAAGCATTTCCATTGTGTGCACCACCGCAACATAAATGTCGGCCTTGGTCGGGCATGTCGATGCATCCGGTTGAATCCGCTGTTTACCTAAGCGTCGTTGTCATCCGTCTGGTCATGCCGTCGCATCTCCTGCATATTGTGTTTCATATTACCTGGTACGCGCTAGACCCCGCCGCCACGCATTGCGGGTTCGAGAGAATCTCGATCTCGGGCGGCAAGTATCCGAGATTGGTCGATTTTTTCCATCTGCTGCACCACAAGTTCTTCGAAAGCAATTACGGAAATGCCGAGGTGCCGATGGATAAACTCGCCGGGACCTTTCACGATGGAACACGTGTCGCGACTAAGGAAATGCGCGCGTGCATGACAATGTCGCGTGAGAACCGGGCTTGAGGTCGACGTCGACGTCGACGGGATCGTCCGCGCTATGGATACGCCCCGTCTTCTCGGTGTTGGCGACGCGGAAGATCTCGGGATCGCGTGAGGAGCGCTGGTCCGGCTCCGGGAAAACCTCGAGCTCGCCGAAGGCGCGAGAAAAGCGGATCTGCGCCTCATCGGGGATGTCTGCATCGCGGAACAGCAACACGTGGTGCTCGCGCCAGAGCCCCTCGAGTTCAACCATGGTCGCCGTGCGCGGCGGCCTGGCGAAATTGCCGCCGTGCACTTCCGCGCCCAGCGCTGGGTGCAGCTTGATCGCCGTAAGCCCCATGGGTTTTCTTCCTGATAAGCGCGACCTCTTTTCCCAACCCAGAAACCTCGATATAGTGCACAGTCTAAGAAATTGAATGCAATAAACTCAAAGTTTAAGAAGATTCAATGAAACTGACTGTCGATCAAGCACTGCAGCAGGGTGTCGCCGCACATAAAGTTGGCAAGCTTCAAGAAGCTGAACGCCTTTATCGGGCTATATTGCAAACTCAACCAACGCACCCGGATGCCAACCATAACTTAGGGATTCTAGCAGTCTCTGTGAATAAGTCTGGGGCTGCGCTACCGCTATTTAAAATTGCTCTCGAGGTCAATCCGAAAAAAGAACAGTTTTGGGTAAGCTACATTGATGCTCTCATTAAAGAAAGTCAGTTTATAAATGCGAAGAAAGTACTTGAGGAAGGAAAGAAAAGGGGGCTTTCTGGAGAAAAAGTTGACGCCTTGGAGGTGCAACTAACGCCAGCAACTCAAAAGAACAACTCTAAATTACCGGAACAAAATAACATCTTAATACTTTCGAAGAAGCGTAAGAATATTTCGGCAAAGAAAAAAAATAATAAGAATAAAAGAAAAAAATATAACCCCAGCAGCCCGTCTCAAGCAGAATTAAACAGCCTTTTTGAGCACTATCAAAACGGGCGGTATGACGATGCTGAGAAGTTAGCAATATTCATTACCGAACAATTTCCGGAGCATCAATTAAGCTGGAAAGTACTTGGAGTGGTGCTCAGACAAACAGGCAGAATGTATGAGGCATTGATTGTCAGCCAAAAAGCAGTGGAATTAGACGCGCAAGATTCCGGAGCCCATTACAACTTGGGTATTACGCTGCAAGGACTAGACAGATTAGAAGAGTCTGAAGCAAGCTACAGACAAGCGATAGCGTTGAATCCTGACTTTGCCGAAGCCCATTACAGCCTAGGATTGTTATTGTTTCAAGACAAACAATATAAAAAAGCTGCTGAACAATTTAGGTTAAGCGCTTTAGAAAAAAGCAAAACTTATTTATTGACATGCTTGTATTATCAAGATGAACAATCACTTTTTTTTGACCAATTAGATTATTTTATAAATCAGGGTGAAATACAGCCGATGATTGGCTCACTCGGTTGCCGTTCTGCACTAAGGTATGGAGTGGAAAGGCCTAACCTATTTTGTAAAGATCCATTGAAATACGTTTTCAAGACTGACTTAAACAATCAATATGATTTTGAAAAAGTCTTCGTTAAAACGGCAAGAACCATTTTAAATGAAAACAGGATTCCTTATCGAAAACAAGATCTTTTAGCTAACGGTCGCCAGACCTCTGGTAATGTATTCCGCTTAGAGAGATATTGTACAGAAGAAATTCAAAATAATATCCGTTCAGAAATAGAAAAATATAAAATTAAGTTTAAAGATAGCGAAGAGGGATTCATAACTAGTTGGCCAACTGACTATAGTCTTTATGGGTGGCTCGTCAGCATGAAAAGTGGCGGCGAAATTCGAGCCCATATGCATGAGAAAGGCTGGATCAGCGGAAGCATATACATAAACGTACCGCCAAAACCGAAGACTGACAGCGGTAATCTCGTTGTTTGTATAGAAGAAGAACACCTAGCCGGAGAGTACGAAAATCAAAGAAAAAATATTGATGTTATTACTGGGAGTCTTTGTCTTTTCCCTGCCTCGTTACTTCACTACACGATTCCATTTGAATCAGAGGAAGAGCGCATTGTTTTAGCATTTGATGTCCTGCCAAAATATTAACGAAATTGAGGTGCTGATATTTATTTTCACCTCTAAAACTGACTTTTATCCCTGTACCGATAATTGCTGCGGCAGTAGTACCAGCTCGGCGCATTCCCTTCGCGTAAGCTGGGGCGCCAAGTAGCAGCGCCTAGATGCGAAAAAACTCCGCGCACAGGCCAAACGTAACCGCCAAATTAATGAGCCAAACATTTAATGATCGCACCACAACAAACCAACGCGTCCTTAAGTTGTAATACAGCTCCTGCGCTTAAGCTGGAATTGGATAGTTGTCCGGTAGTCGCCCAAGTACCGAACGGACGGTCGACTCCTTATACCGATGCCCCGGAATGTGGTGATAACTAAACACTGCTAGCAAACGATCCGGTGAGCCTTGCGTCACTTCGGAAACTCGATGAATCGAGCGACGGCCTTTGAATAAGCAAAAACTACCATCGGTTAGGTTGGCACGTTGCATAGGCAGTTCTTCGCCCGACAACAATCGACCAACTTCAGCATAGTTTTCATCGTCTTCAGCACGCAGGTACGGCACGTACTCGAAGTGTCCGCCCGAGGCCGCCGACTGAATCATTAGTGTCACCGCACCGTCATTCTGGTCGAAGTGCCACGCATGCCGACAACCCTCACTCATTACCTTGACGTTGGCCGCTAAGTAGGGGCAAGCGACTGGATGCAACGAATCTAGGCTCAAACAACGGCGCACGAATTCCGTTAGAGCAGGTTGTTCAAATATTGATACGAAGGCGCCTTGCTTTGGAAAACAATCTTGAGTGATTGAGCCTATGGAATTAGGCGTGGTTAGCGTAACTGGATGGCCTTGTGGATAGTCGTCGGGGTTGCGCCAAGAATAGGCGCGCCGCTCGACCTCCATCCAATATGTTCGGTCGCGCAATGCCTTGGTCTCGGCTTGTATGACCGCGAGAGATTCGGATTTAACGAAGTCTGGCAAATGGCACATTGCACCGTCAGCCAGCGAGTCCTGGCAAGACTGCAGCAGCGCGGCTCCCGCCCGATCCAAGTCGTCAATCCGGTAACGCTCGAGGTTTACCAAATCTTTAAGTTGGTAGGCCATCGTCAGTCCTTATCATTAGCGTGAAGTTCCCATGCGGTTGGAACTTGAAGGTTTGATTGTGACGTCGAACGGCTTGATCCGCAAATAGGACCGGTGCGGCCGGTATCGCCGTGCGGGGCTCATTAAGCAGTATGGGGCTGATCGTCCCATGCTGGATCTGCTTCGCGATGTCGCGGCGGGATATCCAAAGGTGGTAGATTTCGGAACCAAACGTTCCGCGGCCTATTACCCCGTTCTGTCGCGCGTCCCTTAGAATCCCAAAAAAATCGAACCCTGTGGACTTGAAGCGAGCTGATTGCAGGTCAGGTTAATCCGAACAGGCATGAGCCCAGAGCAACGCTCGCAATGCCAGAATGCCTCGCTGGTCCAGATCGAGGGTGAAGGTTGGGATATCGGCAAGACCGTAGTCTACCTCTCGTCCAATTGGGCGCGCTATGTCACCGGCCATCTGATGGTCGTCGATGGCGGCTGCTCGCTTTCCGCCAAGGCGTTACCAACATTGTTTTATTATTAATCCAACCCAGCATTGTTGCTGCCTTTCAGACCTTGCCTTAGGCCGCATCCTCCAGGATCATCGCGCTAGCTTTCTCTGCGATCATGATGGTCGGTGCGTTGGTGTTGCCGGTGGTCACGGTGGGCATGATGCTGGCATCGACGACGCGCAACCTCTCGATACCGTGCACCCGCAACCGAGAGTCGACCACGGCCATCGGATCTTCACCCATTTTACATGTGCCGACACAGTGATAGATCGTGCGCCCTGTCTGGCGGATGAAGTGTTCAAGGGCCGCATCTTCGGTCACATTCCGCCCAGGCATTGTTTCTGCAACCAGGTGCTTGGCAAACGCGGGCTGGGCAAAAATCTCGCGCGCCTTGCGGATGCCCTCTTTTGAGATCCGCAGATCATCCAGATCACTCAGAAAGTTGCCGCGGATTGCCGGTCGGGAAAACGGATCTGACGATGTCGCCATAATCGTGCCGCGGCTACCTGGCCGGGCAATGGAAATGTTGATAGTGGCACCGGGTTTTTTCTCCAGCACACCAAATTTTCCGTCATCATAGCTGGCTGGTGTGAACAGCAATTGGATGTCCGGTGATGCGAGTCCCTCGCGGCTTTCTGTGTAACATTGTGCCGAAGACACGCCGAAGGTCAGCGCGCCATTGCCCTTCAGCACCCATTTCGCAATTTCCGGCACGACCTTAGGGAAGCGCGAAAGCTGGTTGATACTGACAACATTCTTGGCCCGACGCGAAATGCGGACGGTGTAGTGGTCGGAATAGTTCCCGCCCACCCCCGGCAAATCATGCACCACGTCCACCCCGATCCCGCGCAGATGATCTGCCGGTCCAACGCCGGAAACATGCAACAAATGCGGCGAGTTGATGGTGCCGCCAGAGACAATCACTTCCGTTGAGGCCCCAATGTGCCGATCCTTTCCGCGCTGCCGAATCCAAACGCCGGTGCAACGCTTGCCGTTAAAGGTCAGCTTGGTGGCATAGGCCTTCGTCTCAATCGTCAGGTTGGGGCGATTTTTTGCTTCGGCCAGAAAGGTCTGGGCGGTGGAACCGCGGCGGCGGCCGATGCGGGTCATTTGGGAATAGCCCACTCCTGACGCTGGCCGCGCCCCGGAGAGGTCCTTTACCAGCTCATGCCCGGCCTGCTGCGCTGCCTCAACGAACATGTGGGTCAGGGGCAGGGTGGTGCGGTAGTCGTCGATCTGCAACGGCCCTCCCTTGCCGCGATGCTCGCTATCGCCTGCCGGGTAATTTTCCATGCTTTTGAAGTAGGGTTTGCACTCTTCATAGGTCCAGCCGCGCGCGCCCATTTGCGACCAGCCATCGTAGTCTGCCGGGTTCCCACGAATGAACAGCATGCCATTGATCGAAGATGTCCCACCCAGTGTCTTGCCCCGAGGCATCGGCATTTTGCGGTTATTGGTCTTCTCGTCCGCCTCTGTATGATAATTCCAGTTGAGTACTGGATGTTCCAGTAGCTTTAGCATTCCGGCTGGGATGTGGATCATAGGATGGCGGTCGTGCGGCCCGGCCTCCAGCAGCACGACGCTGGCGCCGTTCTTGCTCAACCGGTTGGCCAGGACACAGCCGGCTGAGCCAGCACCGACGATGACGTAATCGGCTTGCATCATGAGGCATTCCCTTTTGACTTTTTGCTTGCGCGGAAGTCTAGGTCGGGCGGCGACGTGGGGCTAGGTCTGGTTGAATGGGAAAACCAGGTAGGAGGTCATCGCAGCGATGTCGGCTGAGACCGCCATGGCCTTCACGCTGCCCAGAGGTAGGCCTGGTAGCCCCATGAACAAGGTAAAACTGGCGCCGCTTGGTGATAGGCCGGAGCGAGATCTGAGGGTTGTCCGAGGCACGGATTAGCGAGCGCTGGCCGAGCGGGAGATGTTCGGAGGTTTAACTGTTTCCGGGCAACCCATTGGTACAGTATAATCGAAATGGTTATATTTTACTAATTAAGTAATTGATATTATTTAAATAACTACTGTCTCTTAATCAACGGGCCGTAGGTTCGAGCCCTACTGCACCCAATAAAATTTTCAATAACTTAGAGAAGTGTTTGTGTAGTACTTAGGTTACTTGGAAGCCATCGCACAACAATTCACTTTGCCATATTCAGAGAGACGCCACACGATCCAGTGGCCGCGAAAGATGTCTTAATAACCAGGCAGCCGTGGCGACGTTTCAAGGTCCCTCAGGGGGTCTGGAGCATTTTGGTTGCCCCTCTTTCATCCAACGAAACCACCGACGCCGGCCAAACGAGCTAAAGTTCATGTGACAGTGCTCTACAGATACTGTTTAAGGAATAAAGCCTCCATTTTCTAGGACGGCGGATTCAGGTGGTCGCCTCAGGTCTTCGCAAACTCTCAGCATTGGTCAAACTCTGTCCGGAACCCCCATGAACACCCTGGAAAATTTTTTTCACCCGCGCTCCATCGCTTTTGTCGGCGCCACCGAGGACGAGACTAAGCTTGGGGGCAGGCGGTATCGTTCCTTGGTCGAGGGCGGGTTTAGCGGTGAAATTCACCCAGTTCACCCGCACGCCAAGACCGTGCGGGGCCTAACGGCCTATCGGCGCATTCTTGAAGTCCCCAATTCGATCGATCTCGCAGTGATCGTCGTGCCGCATGATGCGGTGCAAGCAGCCATCGCCGACTGCGCTGTCCGCACGATCCCCGCCGTCATGTTGATTTCTTCGGGTTTTGGGGAGATCGATGCAGAGGGTCGGCGGATTGAAGCCGAAATGGCCAGCCAAATGCGTCAGGTCGGCGGACGCATGATCGGCCCCAATTGCGCCGGGTTGTTCTCGGCGGCGGCGGGCATCAATCTGGGGGGAGCTGAGGTACCCTCAGGACCGGTCGCGCTGGTCTCACAAAGTGGCAATTTGTTGCTCGACTTTAATCTGCGCGCCCGCAGCACCGGCCTTGGGTTCAGCCGGCAGGTGGCGATCGGCAATGCCGCCGACCTGGATGGCGTTGACCTGATCGCCGACAGTCTCAACGATCCGCACACCCGCGTGGTGCTGGCTTATCTCGAAGGGTTCGGTGAGGGGCGGGGCCGCGCGTTGGTTGATCTGGTTCGAGGCCACCCCGCGAATAAGCCCGTCGTGCTGCTGAAGCCGGGGCGATCCGAGGCCGGTAAGCTGGCGGCAATCACCCATACCGGAACCCTAGCCGGCGAGGACAAGGTCGCCGACGCGGCCTTGCGCCAAGCCGGCATTCTCCGCGCGCCCGGTATCGCTGAGGCCTGGGAAATGGTCGATGCGCTGTGCCGCTGCCTACCCCTTACCGGCAACCGAATAGCCCTGGTATCCGATGGCGGCGGGCACGCGACAATCCTCGCCGATACCCTGGGTCTCGCGGGTTTCACCTTGCCGCGTTTCGGCACCCCAACACAGCAGGCGCTGGCGGCGTTTCTACCCACGCGCGCCGCGATCGCCAATCCTCTGGACTTCGCCGGTGTCGTCGAAAGCGATCCATCGATCTTGCCGACGGCCTTGGAGGTTTGCCTTGCCGATGCTGGCATTGACGCCATCGTGGTAGCCGGTCATTTCGGCGGCTACCACCGGATTGGTGGCGCCGAGCTGGAGGCCGAGGAGATCGCCGCCGCAGAGGCAGTGGCGGCCTTGGCGACGCGTGCAAAACGCGTCGTGGTCTTCCAATCCATCCACGCCGATACACCCACCAAAAGCCTCGACATCTTGCGTCAGGCGGGGATCCCGGTATCGCGCTCGCCGGAAAACGCAGCCTGCGCCCTGGTGGCGCTCAGGGAAGTTGGCTTGACGGGGCAGCCGTCCCTACCGAACAAGGAGCCCAGCTTTCCAGG
>Ga0302133_10001474_pt1 | contig 14672 bp, 9 predicted proteins | sample CB9_331_MG_FD_203121 | JGI IMG/M metagenome (GOLD analysis project Ga0302133, IMG submission 203121) | Marine microbial communities from Western Arctic Ocean, Canada - CB9_33.1 | ecosystem: Environmental > Aquatic > Marine > Oceanic | place: Canada: Western Arctic Ocean | collected 2017-09-19 | reverse complement strand
CGCCGCCATTCCAAAGACTATGAAAAGACCACCGCATCCAGCGAAGCCATGATCTACATCGCCATGATCAACCTGATGTCCCGACGATTAGCTAACCAGTAAAGACCGTTTGAAGACACGTTCTAAGGGAGATGGTACGGAAGGAACTTCCGGCGTCCGTTTACCGGTGCAAAGGCATCGTGTTTGCGGCCGAATCACCTGACAAGCGGATCGCCCTTCAGATTGTCGGACGTCGCACGGAGATATCCGAACTGGATGAGTGGGGAGATCGGAAGCCGCGCACACAGATCGTCGCCATCGGCTCGCGTATCGATGCGCAGGAATTGAGCAACCAATTCGATGCGTGCGTTGAGCGAGGCTAACTGCGCGAAGAATGGCATAAATGGGGAAAGAGGATGTCGGTGCAGGGCCGTCAACTGGCCGTCGGATGACCTTCCGGCGCGAGTTCGTACAGCGATTCTGGGGCGAAGTCGGCCCGTTTGGCCAGACGATGGTACCGCATACGGTGTCCATCGTCGCGCGGGCGAAGTACGTGGGATCTTTGAGCGGTTCAAACACCGGACCGTCGAGCAACGGCGTTACGTCTACCGTTTTCTTCGCGCCATCGTTGAACGTCAACTTGAGCGAGTGGGTCCCAGCGACTTCGCCCTCGGTTATTCGCAATATCATCGATGCACCCCCGTCCGTTGACTTTATGTTTGGTCTATTTTAAGTTAATTCCACGCCAAATCAACGATTGATTGCGTCTTGTTCGATTTGCAGCTGAGATTTCACACCGACGAACCGAAAGGGAACGAATATGGCGCGCCCCGTCACGCTGTTTACCGGCCAATGGGCCGATCTGGCATTGGAAGACCTTTGCAAGAAGGCTGTCGAATTTGGGTATGATGGGCTGGAATTGGCCTGTTGGGGTGATCACTTTGAGGTCGATAAGGCGATCTCCGACGACACCTACTGCGCGCGGAAGCGGGAACTGCTCGAAAAGCATAACCTGCAACTGTTTGCGATCTCGAATCATCTGGTCGGTCAGGCGGTGCTCGATAACATCGACGCCCGGCATCAGGCGATTCTGCCGGAACATGTGTGGGGCGACGGCGACCCGGCGGGTGTGAACGAGCGGGCGACCGAGGAAATGAAGAACACGGCCCGTGCCGCCCAACGGCTGGGCGTGAGCGTCGTCAACGGGTTCACCGGTTCGAGCATCTGGCATTTGATTTACGATTTCCCGCCGACACCGCGCACGATGATCGACGCGGGATACCAACTGCTGGCCGACCGCTGGAACCCGATTCTCGACGTGTTCCAGGAATGCGGCGTGAAGTTTGCATTGGAAGTGCACCCGACGGAAATTGCGTTCGACGTGTATTCGTCGCAGCGATCGCTCGATGCATTAGAGGGCCGTGAGGAATTCGGTTTCAACTTCGATCCCAGCCATCTGATCTGGCAGGGCGTCGATCCGGTCGAATTTATCCGCGCGTTTCCTGATCGCATTTACCACGTGCACATGAAGGACGCTTCGGTCACCCTGAACGGCACAACCGGCATTCTGACGAGCCATCTGCCGTTTGGTGATGCACGACGTGGGTGGGATTTCCGCAGCGTGGGCCGAGGTGGTGTGCGATTCGAAGAGATCATTCGCGCTTTGAACGACGTTGGGTATCCGGCAGATGCACCATTGTCGGTCGAGTGGGAAGACAGCGGCATGGACCGCGAACAGGGTGCGGCCGAAGCGGCGGCATTCTGCAAAAACGTCGATTTCCAGCCGTCTGGTCGTGCATTCGACGCCGCATTCGGCGACGATTGATCCGCGGAAAGCAGGGCGGCGCAGCCGCCGGCAACCCAAACCGACAATTTGTTGTCGAAGAGATCAACTGCGCCTGGATTTGCGGCATCATTGGTCGACAACGATGATCACGCTGTTCGACAGCAAGCTGTCGGTTTGGGTTTTCGTGGCCGAAATCGGCCGTTATTCAGGATGTCGATCGGCAATTGCCGCCGGAGATTTATCTATCGCTCGTTCCGGGCCTGCCATAGAATGGGTGTGAGGCGATTTGCCCACCTCATTGGCAAGCAGGTCAGCAACGAGGCAACCGATGAAAGTGTTGTTACGCGCCAGGACGTTTTTCACCACGTTGATGGTGTGCGCCGCGGTCGCATTGGTCATCTCGGTTCCGTCATCTGCCGACGCACAATCGCGGCGGAAACGCGCAGTGCGTTCCGAGCGTAAACTGGCCACTTCCCGCAAACAGCACACAGAATTACAGCAGAAGTTTTCGGCCGAAGTTGAGCGGCTGGCGGTTTATTGCGACGACAAGAATCTGACCGAAGCGGCGGAGAATCTTCGCAAGTTGGCTGCGCCTGTCACGCGTGAATCGGTACGAATGGACAAGTTGCCCTCGACGGTGCGGCCCGAACTTTCCACCGATCTCTCGGCAGACGATCGCTATTGGCAGACGCAGTTGCGGTTTGTGCAGGGAAAGCACGCCAAGGAATTGTATCTGCTCTCGCGGCGCGTTCTGTATGCCGGTTCGCCCAGCTATGCGTTCGATTTGGTGCGCGAGGTCGCACAGCACGATCCCGATTACAGACCGGCACGGCGGCTATTGGGTTACACACGCAGCGGCAACGAATGGCTGACTCCCTTCGCCGCCAAAATGCAGAAGAAATACGTCTGGCACGAAACCTACGGCTGGCTGCTGAAATCACACGTCGAAAATTATGAGAAGGGGCAACGTTTCTTCAACAGCCGATGGATGACGGCGGCGCAGGAAACCGAGTTTCGCCGCGATTTCAAATTCGCCTGGGAAGTGCGCACCGATCATTTTCTGGTGAAGACAAATCACAGTCTGGAACGCGGTGTTGCGGTGGCGAAGTCGCTGGAAGAATTCTACGACAACTTCTTTCAGATTTTCGCAGGGTTCTTCAATACACCCGAGCAAATGGAGAAGCTCTTCAGCGGACGGGGTTCATTTCAAAGCAGCCGGAAAGAACCCTATGAAATTCACTACTACCGCACACGCGAAGAATACAACCGGCGGCTGGTCGAAAAGATTCCGCAAATTGCGATTACCAATGGGCTGTATTTCACGACCGACCGCACCTGTTATTTCTACCACGACGATGCCGCGTCGAACGAGCGGACGCTGTTCCACGAAGCGACGCATCAGTTGTTTTACGAGAGTTCGGTGAGGGAACGGCAGATCGCTTTCGACGCAAATTTCTGGATCGTCGAAGGAATCGCCTGCTACATGGAGTCATTTTCGCGAACGCCAGGCAGGCTAACGTTGGGCGACCCGCGCTACATCCGCTTTCACGCCGCCCGACATCGGTATCTGGTCGATAAGTATTACGTTCCCTTGGGCCAGTTTGCCGGCATGGGCATGCGGGTCTTTCAGATGAAAGAACGAAGCATCCTGGCGAAAAATTATAGTCAGGCCTCGGGGCTGGCGCACTTTTTTATGCACTACGACGACGGCCAATATCGCGACGCGTTGATTCGGCATTTGTCGCAGCTCTACCACCCGGCACAGCGACCGATCGGTCGCACAGAATCGCTGGCCGACCTGACCGCCACGGAGTTTTCCGAGCTGGACCGGCAGTACGCTCAATACTTGAAGCTGCTGCAGAAGGGTTTGGACGAGCTGGAACGCGACGAAGAGAAATGAGTGGGATTCTCAGCCGCCAGTCACTGTCGATAGCGGTCCGTGAACGTAAATGTCGCCATCGACCGATTCGATTTGCGGTTCGATGAGTCCCACGGCAGCCGCCATCTGTTCGACACCCCGACCCGATAACGGTCCAATTGCATCGGCGCCGCCGACGATTTTGGGGGCGACAAAAATGTGGCATTCGTCGATGAGTTGTTGATCGAAGAATGTGCCGAGCAGTTGCCCGCCGCCTTCCAGCAGCACGTTGGTCATTTGACGACGGTCCAACTCTTCGAGCAGTGCGCGTGGATCTGGGTAAAGTACATTTTCTTCGGCATCAGCAACAGAGTCGAATGTCAGCACTTCGACGCCTGCCGCGGTTAGCTTTGCGATGTTCTCTGCGGCCGCCGATTGGTGCGCGACCACCAGTAATGGGACATTACCCGCCGTGCGGACGAGTTGTGAAGTCGCGGGCAATTCCGCCCGGCTGTCGAAGACGATGCGGACGGGTGTGCGCGGACCGGCGGGGCGAGCCGTCAGTAACGGGTCGTCGGCCATCGCTGTCCCGCGGCCGACGACGATCGCATCCATTCGTCCCCTTAGCTCGTGGACCTTCCGGCGGGAGGCCTCGTTGGAAATCCACTGCGAGTCGCCCGTTCGCGTTGCGATTTTTCCGTCGAGCGTCATCGCCCATTTGGCATGGACATAGGGAAGCGACGTGGTGACACGTTTGACGAACGGAGCCGCCAGTCGCTCGGCTTTTGCTGCGAGTACACCCACCTCGACTTCGATGCCAGCTTCCCGCAATTCTGCGATGCCCTGGCCATCGGCGTGGGGTGATGGATCGCGCATGCCGATGACGACTTTTCGGATGCCGGCATCGATTACCGCGCGTGTACACGGCGGCGTCTTGCCGGTATGACAACAGGGTTCGAGCGTGACAAACAGCGTTGCCCCGTGCGAGTTTTCTCCGGCTTGCCGTAGCGCGTTCACTTCCGCATGCGCGGTTCCGAACGACTCGTGGAATCCTTCGCCGAGCAGCTGCAGGCTGTCATCGACAACAACCGCACCGACAGGCGGATTCGGTTCGACGGTGCCAACGCCTTTCGCTGCCAACTCGCACGCCCGCTGCATCGCTTGTCGTTCATCGACGAACTGTACGGTCATGCGGCTGTCACGTCTAATTGATGCAAGTGAACGACCGGTTGGCCAACAACTATTGGCCGGGTAACCACAACTTCTTCTCGCCGCCTGACGGCTCTGCTCCGGAATCCGGATTCCAGTCGCCGCCGGCTGGCGCTGTGGCGGATGTGATGATCGAAGCGGCATCTCGCCAAGGTGCTTTAATGCCGCGCGTCTCGCACAATTCATCCAGCTGGTCACCCAATTCGGGCAACTTGGATGCGTATCGAGTGTAAAGAAGTTCCAACAGTGGATTGAGTTCCGGGTCGTCGGGATCGTCCAGGCGAATGGTCAACTCGCGGAGTTTCCAAATCACCTGTTGTTGAAACGCGTTGGCACCATCGCCTTCCAACTCGCCCCCCTTCTTAACCCACTCGATTGCTTCTTCTCGCCGAAACTGTGCTTTGCATAACTCCACCAGCGACATGTAGGCGCGTTCGCGGTTGATCTGCTCGGCACAACTGGGGCGGCCGAGCGCTTCAATCAACACCTCGTACAGAAACCGTGAATGATGTAGCAGCAGCGACCGATTCAACGCGAGGTTGAGTTGCTCGTCGTTCAGTTCCTTCACCGACAATCGGTTCAACTGCATCGCCGAAAAGGCGTTTAACTGAGTCTCGTCCGTCACTGAAATCGGGCTGGCCGATTTCAGATTTAATCGATTGCAAAGCCCCTCGACATCCAGGGCGTTGTTGTTGCGATCGCAAAGGGCGTCCAGTGCGTACACCGATGCGGTCAAGCGCAGCCGCAATTCTTCATCGTCCATCGCTTCGCGTGGCGACTTTCCACGTAACGCTTCCTGCGGCTGATTCACCCAACCTTCTTCAATCACCTCACGCCACTTCTGTTGTTCCAGGTTTTCAACGAGAACACCCGGCGTTTTTGCGGGTGAATGCCACTGCCAATGCAGCAGCCGAAGTTGCGAGGGAATCGACCGCGTCCCGGAGAACTCTTCATCTCCGTCCGGCGGCGTCACCACTTCCACGTTGTCGCCGGCCGTTTCTTCAAACAGCTTTTTGGCGGCATCGAATCGCTCGCCTTCCAATCCGGAAATGAACGCCATCGCTGGCTGATCCTTGCGTGGATCGCCGTCGAAAACAGAAATGTCCGCTTCAACATTCGGGATTGTTTCGAGTGTGAGCGAGCCGACATCCGATTCGGCCGGAACGTCTCGATCGATCACGTGTAGAAAACCAATGGGCTGTTCGTCGTCCGATTGCCCTTCCTGTTTGGGGGGAAGTGGCAGCGAGATGATCCGCGCGTGATCGGAGAACTGACTCAATAGTTTCGATGCCGACTGCACGCGATACTCAGCCTGCCCGAAGCGGACGACATCCTCGGTGTGAGTCAGATCGAGCAATTGCGCCATCGTCTCCAGTTCAACAGCCGTGTCGAAGTCGTCGTGCAATTGTGCGGCGAGATGCAGTGCGTCGGCCGCCGATTGTTCGTCACCCGCCCACGCCCGGCAGATGCCGGCATTCTGCCAGAACACGGCACAGTCCGGTTGCTCTTCACCGAGACGTGTGAACACTTCGGCCGCCGGTTCGCAGCAACCCAATTCCGCCAGTCGCTCCGCTTCGTCCGCCTGGCTCTTCAAGTCGGCTGCACCGGTGTACGGCACCAATTGATGAACGCTGCGCAACGGGTAGGGAAAGTCGCTGCTGCTGTCGAACCGCAGCAATTCCAGAAAGATTTCCTGCTGACGTTCTTGCGGGGCCAGCCGCATGGCCAATGTCAAAAACTGCCGAGCCGCCATGTGTCTCTGCGCTGCAGCCATCAGCGAAGCGATGCTGAGTGCCAATCCGCTCAACATTTCAAAATGGGTGTTCGCGCACTTCAGAAAGGCTTCGTAGATAAACGACTTCGCCTCGTCGAAGCCGTCCGCATCGAACACGGCAATTGCGTGCAGCACAATTGCCAACTCGTGATTCGGTTCGTTTTCGCGAAGTTGCTCGAGCGCCGCCTTGGCTGCGTTCGCATCACCCTCGTCCAAGTGAATTGAAGCCCGCTCGATCAGCGCCCACGGATTTGTCGCGTGCTTCTTCTCAATCCGATCCAACACCTGCAATGCCATCCGCGGCTGATGATGTTCGCGGTGACGGTGAACCTTCTCCATTGGTTCGGCAAGATCGACGCAGCAGAACTTGAACTTCTTACCACTGCCGCACGGACAGAGACTGTAAGGATCGAGGGACATATGAGAATTCCAATTCAGAAACCGGCGATCACTGGTTGAGCCGAGCGGTACCGCCCCGCGTTGTCTGTCGCGTGACGTTGCACGCACTATCACTGCAAATGTTAACAAATCGACGAAAGTTTCACAGAGTCCGCCGATCCGCTCCACGGAATTTCAGGGTTTTGAACCGCCAGCCTCACTCACGCACGTTGGAATCGTGCATGCCGTCGGCGGCTTACCCAATCGGAACAACCGATCCCAACCAGCACGACCAGTACGATTGGGGCGACGGCTACAACCCATGCGAAGCCGGTATCCGTGTTCTCGGATGCTTTCAGCGGCCGATACAACCGGCAGGACGGGACGCAGCGGAATATCCGCTTCAATAATAAATGACATTGAGTCCCAAACTGATGTTTGTGCAGCGTCCCCAAAGCCCACGGGCCGCGCCCCGTGGGTTTCAGCTCCCGTCAGACTCTCTCGCGTTTCACCGATCTGGATTCACAACATGTGCGGAATTCTTGGAATCGTGGCAGAACGGGGAGACCGCCCCCGGATTGGCCGCGGTGAGCTGTTGTCGATGCGAGATACCATGCAGGCACGTGGTCCCGACGATGCCGGCGATTTCGTGAAAGACAACATCGCCTTCGCGCACCGTCGCCTGGCCATCCGCGACCGGCGGGGCGGGGCGCAGCCCTGGGTCTCGCCCGATGGGCAAACAGTGCTGGTGTACAACGGAGAAATCTATAACGACAAAGAACTGCGCCGCGAACTGGCCGGCGGCGGTTACCACTTCAAAACACGTTCCGATACCGAAGTGGTGATGGCCGCATATTTGCAGTGGGGAGCGCAGTGTGTCGATCATTTGCGTGGCATGTTTGCGTTCGGCGTTTACGACTTTCGCGATGATTCGCTGTTGTTGGTCCGCGACCGGTTCGGCGTCAAGCCGTTGTTTCTGGCCGACGTTGAGAACGAAACCGTGTTCGCCAGCAGCATCGCCGCCATTCTCAAGCACCCCCGCTTCTCTACGGCTCCACACCTGCCGGCTGTGAGCCACTATCTCACAACGTTGCGGATCACGCTGGGACGAGCGACGGTCTATCGCGGGATCTGGCAACTCCTGCCCGGCGAAATGTTGCAGAAGCGCGGGGGCGAGATTCGCATTTCCCGCTACTGGGACTATCCCGAAGAAAACCCTGATATCGACTACGAAACGGCCACCGAACAACTTGAAACCGGCTTGCGCGATGCTGTCGAATGTCGACTTGCCAGCGATGTTCCGGTCGGCATGTTTCTCAGCGGTGGAGTCGATTCGAATACCATCGCGTCGATCATGCGAGATTCCACGACGCGGTCGCTGCCGGGTCGATGTGGCGGAGGCGACGATGATACGAATGGCGACTTTGCCCACGCCCGCCGGTCTGCCGAACATTCCCGGTTCGATTTTGACGAGACGCGCGTTTCGGCCGACGAGTATCGAGAGCATTGGCAATCGATGGTGGGCGCTTATGCGACGCCGGTCTCCACGCCGAGCGATGTCATCATCTATCGTTTGGCTGAGGACATGAAACAGTCGGCCGGTGTTGTCCTCGGCGGGGAAGGGGCCGACGAATTGCTGTGTGGCTACGCGGTGCAACATTGGGCTGGAAATGATTTCGACCGCTATCAGCAATGGCAAGAAAACCGCTGGGAAGGATCGCCGGCCGCTTCGGGAATGTTCCGCGCCAGCTTGCGGCGACAGTATGGTCGCGAAGAGTTCACGTCGGCGACCGACCATTATTTCGCGCTCAATAGTTTGATCCCGGTTGCCGCAAAGTCCGCGATGTTACAGCCTTGGGCATGGAAACAGGCCGAGGAAGACCAAACGATGGCCGAATTCTATTCGGCGGAATTGGACTCTTCACAGGATCGCACAACCGCCGACCAACAAACGGTGATGCTACATCGGGTCAATCTCGAAGCGTTGCTCGCACGGCTCGACAGCGCCACGATGCTTGCCGGCCTCGAAGCGCGTGTACCGTTTACCGACCATCACCTGGTCGAGCAGATGTTTCGTGTGCCGCGCCGATTCAAAATTGATGTTGCGCACGATGAACACGCGCCTTATCTTTGCTCGGCCGAGTTGAACGCACGGGGGACACTTCAATCCAAAATGGTGCTTCGCCGCGTGGCGGGAAAGATCATGCCATCGACTTTGGCAAACCGACCCAAGGCGAGCTTTCCGACACCGGTTGCCGATTGGCTCTCGGGACCGTTGCAATCGTGGGCTCGCGAAACGCTGCTCGGCAGTCCCTTCGCTCACGAAGTCTTCGAACCCGAGGCCGTTCGCGAACTGGCCGACAACATCCCCAGCGCCGGCATGTGGCTGTGGCCGATGTTAAATGTCGCAATGTGGGGCGACCAGCAATTCGCCGCATAAATTCGTGTTTCACTCGCGACATTCGCCAAGGTAAAAAATTCATTTAGCCGCGGGGCTTGCCCCGTGTTCGCTGGGGCAACGAACCATCGACACGCCCCGCAAGCGGGGCGGCTAAATTGAATGCGGCGATTGAGCATTCCTCGCCCGTTCGCGTTGCCACGCGATTCTGTGGTAGCATAGCCATTACTGGGCGCAGTCCGCTGCCGGTACTGTCTCCGCCCGGCTATCGAACCAACAGGGGAGTGGTGGAACGTGCTTGCCAAAATCACAGGGTGTGTTGCACTCATAACGTCGTTGTGCCTGTGTGTTGCCGTCAACAGCGATGATGGTGGCCAGCCACCCAAACCGAGCCGTGCTTCCAAAACATTCGACGACACAATCGCCCTGCTGCTCTCGCGACGCTGCCTCGACTGCCACAACGCTACCGATAAGAAAGGCGGTCTCGATCTTTCGAGCAAGGCCGCCATGTTGAAGGGGGGCGACAGCGGCGCTGCCCTCGTTCCCGGACGCCTTGGCGACAGTCTTCTCTGGGAGCGCATCACCGATGGCGATATGCCACCAAAGGCTCCGCTCGCAGCCGACGAAAAGAAACTTCTCTCAACGTGGATTACGTCCGGTGCCAAATGGGGAACCGATCCGATCGATCGGTTCCGTGTCACCACATCGAAACGCGCCGGCTATGACTGGTGGTCGCTGAAGCCGCTTCGCCGTCCGGAAATTCCAGATGCTGTGAGCAACGCGCCGACGCAGTGGCAACAAAGTCCAATCGATGCGTTTGTCCTCGCGAAGCTCAGGAAAGAGGGACTCACACCGTCGGCATCTGCCAACAAACGCACGATCATCCGTCGGCTGTCGTTCGACCTCATCGGCCTGCCTCCCACACCCGACGAAATCGACGCCTTTCTCGCAGACAAATCGCCCGCTGCGTACGACCGGTTGGTCGATCGACTACTTGCCTCGCCGCATTACGGAGAACGCTGGGCCAGACACTGGCTCGACATTGTTCGCTTTGGTGAAAGTCAGGGATTTGAACGGGACAAGCTGCGACCCAATTTCTGGCGATACCGCGACTGGGTCACCGCCGCCTTCAACGATGATTTACCGTACGACGAATTCGCCCGGCAACAACTGGCCGGCGATGTTCTCAAACCCGACGATCCGTCGGCGGCAATCGCCACCGGTTTTCTTGTCGCCGGTCCCTACGATGAGGTCGGCCAGAGCCAGCAAAGCGCCGCCATGCGCGCCGTCGTGCGACAGGACGAACTGGAAGACGTGGTGAGTGTGGTCGGCCAGACCTTCCTCGGCCTGACGATTAACTGCGCCCGTTGCCACGATCACAAATTCGACCCCGTGCTGCAATCGGAATACTACCAATTGACCGCCGCGCTCGGTGGCGTGCGTCACGGCGAACGAAACATTGGTAGCGCTGCAACATCTGCCGCGTCGTCCAACTTCGCAAGTGCGCTGCAGGCGCGGATTGATTCTCTCAACCGGAAAAATACGCAGTTGGAAGAAACGGCCCGGAAACAAATCCTTGCCGAACGCCGCGGCAAGCCGCGACCAGAGGTCACTGTTCCCAAGCCAATCGCTCGTTGGACTTTTGATGGCGACCTGAACGATGCCGTCGGCACATTGCACGGCACGGCGCATGGGAAGGCGGAAGTCAAAGCGGGACGATTGCATACCGACGGCAAGTCGGGGTATGTGACGAGCGCGCCAATCGATCGCGACATTTCCGCCCGCACACTGGAAGCCTGGGTCAAGCTCGACAATCTCGATCAGCGCGGCGGCGGAGTTGTCAGCCTGCAAACTCTCGATGGCTTACTGTTCGATGCCATTGTCTTCGGCGAGCAACGGTCGCGCCGCTGGCTCGCCGGTAGTAGCGGCTTCCAGCGAACGCAACAGTTTGGTGGCACCGATGAAACCACAGCAAACAATGCCGTTGTGCATGTGGCCATCGTCTACCGTGCCAATGGCGTCATCGCCGGTTACCGCAACGGTCGACCGTATGGAAAGTCATACAAGTCGAACGGTCCGATCACATTCAAGAAGGGACAGGCGCAACTGCTGTTCGGTTTGCGTCACACCCCCGTCGGCACCAACAAGCACTTGGCCGCTGAAATCGACAAGGTTCACCTCTACGATAGGGCGCTCACACCGGCACAGGTTGCCGCTTCGGCTGGTGTTTCGTACGACTCCATCGACACGGAATCGCTGTTGGCCAAACTCAACCCGGCAGCGAAGCGTTTGCGGGAACAGCGACTTTTTGAAATTGCCCGTCTGGAAAGTCAGCGCATCCGAGCGCAGGCAACAAGGTCATACGCCGTTGTTCCGCGTACCCCCGAGCCGGCCCACTTGTTGCTGCGAGGCAACCCGGCACAGAAGGGGCGCATCGTCACACCGGGCGGCGTGGCGGCGGTCGTGGGTGTCGATGCCGACTTTGCCCTCGCCGCCGACAGCCCCGATGCCGACCGCCGAATCGCATTGGCGCGTTGGTTAAGCGATCGCAAGAATCCGCTGTTTGCCCGTGTGATTGTCAATCGGCTCTGGCATTATCATTTCGGCATCGGATTGGTGGAAACGCCCAGCGATTTCGGTTTCAACGGCGCTCGGCCCACGCATCCGTTGCTCATTGATCATCTGGCCAGCGAGCTGATCCGCAGTAACTGGAGCCTCAAAGCAGTGCAGCGTGCCATAGTCTTGTCGGCAACTTATCGGCAGGCATCGCGTGCCAATGCCGACGCAGCAAAGATCGATGCAGGCAACCGACTGCTGTGGCAGAAGTCGCCGGTGCGACTGGAAGCCGAAGTCCTGCGCGACACGATTCTCGCGGTCGCCGGAGAACTCAACCCGGCAGTAGCCGGTCCTGGCTATGAAGACTTCACAACGTTTTCTCGCAATTCTCAGTTCTATCAGCCCATCGATGCGATCGGACAAAGTTTTCATCGCCGCAGTCTGTACCGCACTTGGGTTCGCTCGGGCCGCAACCGTTTTCTCGACGTCTTCGACTGTCCCGATCCTTCGACCAAATCGCCGCGCCGCGCTGTCACAACAACGCCATTGCAGGCATTGGCATTGCTAAACAATTCCTTCGTTCTTCGCATGGCCGATCGTCTTGCCGATCGTTTGCAGCGCGAAGCCGGCAACGATCCAGATATGCAGGTGGAGCGTGCGTTTGTTCTCGCGTATGGACGATCGGCAACGCCGAATGAACGGCGGTTGACGAGTGATTTCGTCAAACAACACGGCCTGCCCGCCTTCTGCCGAGCCATTTTCAACAGCAACGAGTTTCTATACGTCGATTGAAAAACGAATCTATCGCGACGCGGAGCGTCGAAGACTTGCGTCCCCACGCAGAGCGTGGGAACGAGAAATTCACCTGAATAGTGAACTCAACATGAACCATCCCATCGATCGCCGCAACTTCCTATCGTTCGCCTCGGCCGGAATCGGCAGCGTGGCGTTGTCGAGCCTGTTGATGCGCGACGGAACGCTGCAGGCTGCAGCGGTTCCGGGCGAGTCGAGCGATCCGCCGCCGCATCACCCGCCCCGCGCCAACAAGGTGATTCACATCACCCTCACCGGCGGACTCAGCCAGATCGATTCGTTCGATCACAAACCGGAGTTGGAAAAACTGCACGGCATGCCGTTGGGCGGTGACGAACGTCCCGACGTCTTTTTCGGCAAGGTCGGCCTGCTGCGAAAAAGCGATTGGGCGTTCAAGCAACGCGGCAAAAGCGGTCTGTGGGTTTCCGACCTGTTTAAGAATCTGGCAGGTGTTGCCGACGAGTTGACCGTTATCAAGTCGATGTACGCCGAGACGTCGAATCACACGCCGGCAACGTTTCAGGAAAACACCGGGTTTCGCTTGAACGGATTCCCGGTGCTGGGGTCGTGGATGTCGTATGGGCTGGGCAGCGAAACCGACGATTTGCCCGCCTACGTCGTCATTCCCGATACGCGTGGCCTGCCCGCAGGCGGCTCGATCAACTGGACCAACGGCTTTCTGCCCGCGCAACATCAAGGGGTCACATTCCGAAGTCAGGGAGTTGCAATCGACGATTTGTTTCCGGCCCGCGCCATTTCGCCCAACACCGAAACAGCCACCCGCGATTTGCTGGCCGCGTTGAACAAGCAGCACCTCGAACGCCGCGATTCCAGCGACTTGCTGGCGGCTCGGATTCGCAGTTACGAACTGGCTGCAAAAATGCAACTTGCCGTACCCGAAGTGACCAACCTCGATGCGGAAACCAAGGCGACACACGCAATGTATGGATTGGACAATCCGGACACCGTTGAATTTGGCCGGGGGTGCCTGTTGGCGCGCAGATTGTTAGAACGCGGTGTGCGGTTTGTGCAATTGTTTGCCGGTGGAGCATTTGGCAGCCCGCGCATCAATTGGGACGGACACGAGGACATGCGTCGCAACCACGGACGCGAAGCGGGACGCATCGACCTGCCGATTGCCGGCCTCATTCGCGACTTGCGAAGCCGTGGACTGCTCGACGAAACGCTGCTGCTGTTCACCAGCGAGTTCGGTCGCACGCCGTTTACGCAGTCGAACGCCGGCCAACTGGGAACCGGACGCGATCACAATCAATACGGATTTTCCGTCTGGCTCGCCGGCGCCGGCCTACGTCACGGCATGTCCTATGGCGAAACCGATTCGGTCGGCATGAAGGCAGTCGAAAACCGCGTCCACTGGAACGACCTGCACGGCACCGTCCTGCATCTGCTCGGCATCGACCACCAACGGCTCACATTCTACCACAACGGAATCCAGCGACGCCTGACCAACGTCCACGGAGATGTAATCAAGGACGTGTTGTCCTGAACGTCACTGTTCGGCTGCTGGTCGAGCCAAAGTCGGTCTTCGTCGCGTTTGATCCCCCCAATTGACAAGGCACGACATCTTGGCAAGCAACGTCGAAATTAAGGCCCGTTGCCGGGATTTCGAGCGACAGGCTTTGCTTGCAGAGAAATTAGCGAGCGGAACGCCAGAGCAACTGGTGCAGGAGGATACGTTTTTCTGCGTTCCCACCGGGCGTTTGAAGTTACGTGTGTTTGCCGACGGGTCGGGCGAATTGATTCAGTATGAACGCCCCAATGCAACGGAGCCGACTGAGGTAACCGTTCACAAAACCGCTCTTCGCGCATGAGGCGGAAGATGCGATGGTTTCGGGCATGGGAAAGGAAACCCCAAAACGACCGAACGGAATTCCTGCGGATGTGTGGGCGGATGCCGGCG
>Ga0302133_10001468_pt1 | contig 14707 bp, 11 predicted proteins | sample CB9_331_MG_FD_203121 | JGI IMG/M metagenome (GOLD analysis project Ga0302133, IMG submission 203121) | Marine microbial communities from Western Arctic Ocean, Canada - CB9_33.1 | ecosystem: Environmental > Aquatic > Marine > Oceanic | place: Canada: Western Arctic Ocean | collected 2017-09-19 | reverse complement strand
CATCTGATAAAAAAGCCTACCGTAGAGGTGGAGCAATTTGGCAGTGGGGCTTAGGGGGGTTCCCTTCTCACGGCGTAGTGGAGTACAACAGTAAGTGAAGGAGATAAGCGTATGAGAACATTGTGTATAGCTGTGACAGTTTTGATGGTTGGGGCATCGGGTGCGTTGGGTACGGCGCCCTCTCCGAGCCTGATTACGTTTCAAGACGATTTCAATGGGACCGATCTCGACTCTAGCAAGTGGTCAACGGGTGCTACCGGCTCGGGTTCGATCGGTTCTTCAGGCGATAGCCTTCGTGTCGACACAGCCGTCGCTGACGAAGCATTCGGCAGACCTAACATCAAAATCAGGCCGCCGGCCGACGGATGGGTTACGGACTTTGATTTCAGGTTGGATTCATCTAGCCCGGCAGGCGATTACTTCATCATCTATGCCTCCTATGCGCCACATGCATCTGGTTGGCCTGGTGTTGGATCACCCATTGACATTGAAATGGGCTTGGGTGCTACTGTTTACAATTCTCCTGATACCGTGGATATCGATGTGGCCACTCCCAATGGGGGCAGTGGGGGCGGCGCTATCGATGCCAATCTCGCGTGGGACACGTGGTACCATTTCACCATTCATCGCACGTATGCAGGCGGCAATGTCGATGTATATATCGACAACGTGCTGAAGGGTAGCTACACTTCAGGCAATCAGGCCGCCGTACTGGGTAGCGTTCAGATTGGTGACGTTTCCGTTGGCAATTTCGTGGGTGCTGCCGACTGGGACAATTTCGTGATCGGGACTATTCCCGAGCCCGCCAGCCTCTCGCTGATCCTCTTCGCGGGTCTGCTGCTCCGCGGGCTGAAAAGCCGAAAGAGCTAAATCCTTTTCAGAATCATTGGCCCGGATCGAACCCAGCGTTCGATCCGGGCCTTTTCTGTTTCGGTGCGCCACTGTCCGGTATATGGAGTTCGGCGCTTTGCGGCACTTTGGATTGTCCAGGTGCCGTAATTCATGGTCCCTGCGGAAATATTTCAGCTTTTCCGCGGCTTTGCCCTTGATTACAACGGATCCAATAGTTAAAGCTAGGCTTTAACTATTGTATGATTTCAAATCAATGCGTTCACGCCTGTTTACATTAGAATGCATTAATCAAGGTTTGCTTGAATAATGGCAACCAGTTTAATCAGAACTTTGCAGACCTCCGAGCCACGAGGGGGTCCTCTGGATTCCGCCGCTCTCCGACGTCATGGGGTTTCTTCTGCGTTAGCGCACGATTACGTCAGGTCTGGTTGGCTGGCGAGGCTGGGCCGCGGCGTGTTCATGTTTGCCGGAGATGTACTGGAACGGGATCAGACTCTCAAGTTTCTGGAGGCACGAATCCCTGGATTTCACGTTGCGGCAAAGAACGCACTGGCATGGCATGGTTTCCGGCAAAGCGTACCACACCGGGAAACCCTGATCCTCTGGGGAACCCGTAAGAGAGCACTGCCGAATTGGTTCCTCGAAAGATTTCCCGCACGCTACAGCACGGCCAAACTTTTCGAGGCTGACCTCTCACCGGACTTCGGGCTCGGGCCGTTGCCTGAGTCGCCGCACGGTCCTCGGGTCTCCACACCGGAACGTGCCCTCCTGGAGATGCTCAGCGAGGTGGGTGTGCATCAAGAAGTGGGAGAGGCCCGTGGCATCATGGAATCCGTCCGGCAACTCCGTTCGCAACAACTGGAACTTCTGTTGGAGCATTGCCGCATGGTTAAGGCGATCCGTCTCTGCGTAACCTGGGCAGAAGAGCTTGGACTACCGTGGGCACCGAAAGCCAGGGAAGCCGCCGGGAACCGGATGGGAACCAGACGCTGGGTCAAGCGCCTCAAAGACGGCAGCACTCTCATTCTCAAACCGTAATGAATGAGAGCTACCTCAACGCCGTCCGGCTTATGCTCGAAGTAGCTCCGGTCGTCTTCCGGCATCCCTTCTTCGCGCTCAAGGGTGGCACTGCGATCAATCTATTCGTGCGGGATCTGCCCCGCCTTTCGGTCGATCTCGATCTGGTTCACGTCGACCATACCGCCCGCCGCGAGGACGCCATGGCCGCCGTAACCCGGGCGTTTGAATCCACCCGAACCCGGCTTGGGAACCTCGGTTTCCACTGCACTCTGGGGGCGAAGGTCGAAGGCCGTGACTTGAAGCTGTTCGTGGAGAGCAACCGTACTCGCATCAGGATCGAAGCAAACCATGTATTCCGGGGCACCGTATTGCCGGTGGAGAATCGTCCCCTTGTCTCAACCGCGCAAGACACGTTTTTTACTGACATCGAGTTGCCGGTTCTGCATCCCAACGAACTCTACGGAAGCAAACTGATCGCGGCGATGGATCGGCAACATCCCCGGGATCTGTTCGACGTTCTCGGCTTGTATGACGAGGGCGGACTGACATCCGGTGTTGTCGAATGCTTTGTCTGTTACCTCGCCGGCCACAACCGGCCGGTTCACGAAGTGCTTTTCCCGAACGAGACCGACATGGCTCCTGCTTTTGACAACGAGTTCAAAGGCATGGCGAGAGACCCGGTGTCACTCGATCAACTGATGGAAGTGAGACGTCGCGTCTTTGCCGAACTTCCCGCGGCCCTGACGGCCGAACATCGAGCTTTTCTTTCAGGATTGGTGAGGGGCGAACCCAATTGGTCGCTCATGTCGTGCCCGCACCTCAGCGACATGCCGGCGATCCGTTGGAAAATCGAGAATCTATCGCGCCTCAAGCGAATGAACCCGGAAAAATTTGGCCGCCAGGCTTCTGCCCTGGAAGCGAGGCTTGGCGATTGACCGGCACGGTGGTTCCATTCGGACCGTCGGGCCACTCTCTGCATATTTTATCCGAATTAAAGATCCGGATCGAACCCAGCGTTCGATCCGGGCCTTTTCTGTTTCGGTTTAAAGTAGGCATCCACCTCCGGTGGACGGCTATTTTGCCGGCTCCGGGGCGAACGGCGCCGCACTCCGAATCCTTGTCTGAACACTCCGTAAGTCCATCGCAGATGCTTTCTATTGCCAAAATCCCAGCGCCATGGCTTCATCCGCGGATGAAATACACTTTGATCATTTTCGCCGCCGCGGCTGGATTTCATGCAACCGTTGCAACCGCGGCACCCGCCGAAGACTCGTATCCCATCGGCGCGGTCATCGCCTCCGGCGGGGGTTCCGGCGTACCGACCGAGGAGCAGCAGGATTTCCATCTTCGATGGGCGCGGCGCCAGGGAATCAACATCTTCGAGACCGAACTGACCGCGGTGGCCCGGGGCTGGCTCAACTGGGGCTCGGTCCACGTAGCGCCGGACCGGATCCGGTGGGACGCCTACGATCTGCTGGTGGACGATACTGAGCAGGCCGGGTTGGAAGTCATGCTGACCCTCGGCACCTGGCGTATGCCCCCCGCCTGGCTTTTCGAGGAGTATCCCGACTGTTACATGCATACGCCCCTCGGCGGCGGTGACGAACTCACGAAAACCGTTCACGACCCGGATCTTGATTTTCCTGCCCTTGCATCGGTCGCTCACCCCGCTGTCCTGAAGGGCTCCGTTGAATTTGCCCGGAAGACCGCGCGGAGATTCCGGGACCGGGATGGCGTTCGCGGATACATCATCGCGGACGAGATCGGGCTCTGCAATGTGTGGCCCATGGTCAATTACTACGGGATCGATTTCTCGCCCGCCATGCGTGACGCCTACCACCGGCACCTGAAGCGCAAATTCGGCTCCATCGATAAGCTTAATGCCGCCTGGGGCCATCCCGGCCGCTACCAGGCTTTTCGGGACATCCTCTGGCGCCGCGAGTGGGCGCACGAACCCTCGCAATATCGCGGCGAATGGCTCGAGTACTACCTCTGCCTGCAACAGGTGTTCGCCGACCTCCACAACCAGGTGGCGGATGCCATTCACGAAGAGGACCCGGATGCCCTGGTGATGATCAGCGACTACCAGACCATCGGGAGCCGCGTCGGGCACGGATCCTATCCCGCTCTCATGCAATCCATCGACGCTGTGGCCTACAAGAGTTACTGGCACGACCAGCGGATGAGCACTGACTTTTGCGCCGGCATCAGCGGCGGCAAGCAGGTCTGGTGTACCAACTTTTCCGAGAAGGAGACGACCACCGGCCCGGTCGAGCAGCAACGATACATGGAGGCTCGGTACGTGCGCCGCCAGTTCTGGGCTGCCTTCGCCCACGGCCTCCGGGGCGCGTTTTTCTGGTACTGGACTCCCCGCGAACCCGATGGCATACAGAAGATGGCCCTGCACCGCCCGCTTGACGATGGATCGATGGAGCCGATCAACGCCATCGGCTCCGTGGGGAAGCTGTCACGCTTCTTGACCGACTGGTGGCCCCGGTTGCGCGCCTTTGAGCCCGAAGCCCCACGGGTGACCGTGGTGGATCCCAATCTTACCTTCATCGGTCAGTTCTGGAATCATGCCGACCCAAACGCGGTTCGCGCACAGTGGGTGGGAACCTCGGCCATATCGCGGTATGCGACGGTGATGAACCTGATGGGCGACTACGATCGCCGGTTTACCGTATCGACCGAGAAGGATCTTCCCCGGCGCATAAAAAACGGGGACGTAGAGGTGTTGTGCCTGACCGGTCCCGATCACCTGCCGCGGGAAACCTCGAAGGCAGTGCGCGAATGGATCGAGCAGGGCGGAACGGCAATTCTCGACGATCAGGCGGGCCGGTACTCGCTATTGGGAGAGGAAATCGACGCCCTGGCCGGCATCCTCTCGTCGGATCACGTACTTCGCCTCACCGGCGTGCACTGGGACGGAGATGATGATCAGAAGACGCAGATACGCCGTTTCCTGGATAACCACTTGCCGCAGTCCTACCGGCGCGTGGACGGATCGCCTCATCCCGAGGACGTTGTCACTGTGGACCGCATGCAGGCGGCCGACGGGCGTGAACTGGCAGTGGTGGTGCGGAGAACCGCAGTGGGCCGGCCGGGCGACCGGTTGGAGATCCAAGTGGACTGGAGCCGCCCGCACTCGAAATTCACATTCCTCGATCCGTTTGCTGTCGTTGATGTGGAAACGAAAAGCATGGACGAATCGCCCACGGAACAGTCGCGTCTGACCCTCGCGGGATATCAGGACGTGATTCTAGTGCTGGCGGAATAAAGCCGCGAACGCCGGAGAGCGCCGGCTCAGCTCATTCGCTTTCTTATGACCTTGCCCTGCTCGGGCTGGAAGCCCACGCTACGGGAAAAGCTGTAGCATAACAGGAGAGAGCATGATCGAGAACAGTACATCCACGACCGAATTGGAAAAGAAAGCCGAGCGCCTCGACCGGCAGCTCGAAGAGTGTTTCGTCGATCCCGACGGGCTCATTTACAACATGGTCCATTCTCCCGGCTTTCGCCCCTACCGCGCCGAAGATTTTTCACCGGATGACATGTACCGCCCCATGTGGAAGGAGCAGGGGTGGCCGACGATCGAGGCCTGGGCGAACTACGAAAACACTCCTCACACGCTCGGGTGCTATCTCAGCTACCAGTCCTATCGTTACCAGGTGACCGGCGAGGCGCGTTGCCTGGATCGCGCGGCACGCACCTTTGATGCGCTCAAGCGCAACTTTGAAATCGGAGAAAGGGTGCTTGAGCGGGGGTACTGGCCAAAGCCGTTCGGCGGCCTGGGCGAGGCGCACCGCAGCAAGGACATGACCCCCGACTGCAATTTCGGCCTGGTATCGGGTTTGGACTCCTACCTGAACGTGGCCCCATCTCCTTTGCGCGAGGAAGCGAGCGAGATCCTGAAGGCAATCATCGACTTCTACGTGAAATACGACTTCGACCATAGTTGGCTCATCGAGAAAGGCTACCGGGGCTTGTTCAATTACGTAGCAGACTTCGGCTATCACGTCGCCCCGATCGTGATCTGCTATATGAAGATCGCAGCGGACCGGTTCGGTCCCGATCCCTACCAGCGAATCTACGAAGAGATGCTGGAGATCGACAACGGCAACTTCAACAGCCGGTTCGAGACCAACGTGCAGATGCAGAAGCGGCTGGGCGACGCGTATTGGTCCTCCACGGCCGCGGATTACTTCACCTATCCGGACGAGATGAAAGCCGCGCGGCCGGCGAACATCGTTTCGATCGGTGGGGGCTGGAGCGGGGTCTCGGAATCGATCGGATATCTCGCCGAGCACGATCCCGATCGCGCAGACTTCTTCCGGGCCCAGGCGGAACGCTGGTTCATCGACGAGATGAGGCCCGGCTACGCGGGCGACGGCTGGGGATATATGAGAACCATGTACGACCATCACGCGAAGCAGCGCGTCCCCATGTCACAGGAACTCCTGGAAAGAATCTATGCGGAACCCATCACCAAACCCTACCGGGGCATGGCGAACTTCATGTGTGACTCAAAGCTCACCGGCAGCCCCTGGGTCACCGCCACGGTGTGTCTGCACCACGCCAATCCTGACATCGGGGCGGGCGAATTCACAAAACAAGTGCTGCTGGAAATGGATGTGCCGAGCCTTCACTTTTTCGGCCCGCCGGCCACCGGCGAGTGGCCGAAAGGAAGGGGGTGGTACGCCACCAACTACCTGGGCCCGGTGTTCTGGTTGCATACGTATTACTACGGACGACATCACAGGTTCTGGTGAAGCGGGTCTGGGTATTCTTAGCGTTCGCGGCCATCTGGCTCCTATCGCTCACCCGCGCAGGGGCGGTCACGATCTGGCTCGAAGCCGAGTGGTTTGACAGCGCGGAAGTGTCCGCCCAGGATGGCGGCAGCGGCGGAAGCGTTGCGGTCACTCACCTCGGAACACCACCGGCCACATGGGACATGCGCCTTCCGGACGGAGGGAATTACCACGTGTGGGTCCGGGTGGCCGATGTGATCCGAGACGGCCGGCGCGGCGTCGTGAAGCTCAATGGGGCTGCGTCGCCTTCGTTGAGCGGAAACGCAAGCGGCCTGACCTGGTACCCGGCGGGACAGACCGCGGGGGGAGAGGTGAGGATCGAGATGACGGGGATCGAGGAATTCCCCGCGGACTGCTTGTACGACGCAGTGTTGGTGACCGACGACGGCACGTTGGACGGCAACACGATCGCGGTCCGGCAGGAAGAGTTGCGCCGTGCCGGTTGGGAAGGCCGGGGGCCGCGGGTTGCCCTTGTCCACAGCGATTACGCCCTGGGCGATTACCAGCCGTCCGCTGCCTGGGACGCCGGCCTTGCCCCCCTCCAGTGCCTGGTTGACAAGTGGCCCGCCGCGCGAGCAAGGGACTTGATGAAGAATCTGAGAGACTACGACGTAATCCTTTTCACCGTCATGTACCGGTACGGCGCGAGCGTCTTCTGGAACGATCTCGGGGCGGCCCTGACGCCCTGGCTTCGGGACGGCGGCCTGCTGATCGTGGCGGGCGCGAGAGAAGAAGCCGATATCGGCTGGCTCCGTAACATCCACCCCGCCTGGTCCATCGGCCTGGGCCGCTGCCCGACAGGCATGCCCGGCGCCATCACGGACGAGTTACGAACACCGAATGCGTTGACCGACGGGCTGAACGAACGGCCGCACGATTACGGGCGCCTGCCCAATCCCGTGTGGCCCGACTTTCGCTGGCGGCATTTCGAAAACGGGCCGGGCACGGCCCTGGTCACCTGCCCTTGTGGCAAATCCCTGCTCGTCCGCCTCACCTTGGGAAAGGGCGCAGTCGTGACCGGCGCCCTCTTCATGGGCAAAGGCCTGGACGGCCGTCTCTTCGAAAACCTATGGGCGGCTCACGCGGGGCGGCTCGGCCGTGCCTATGCGTCGCGCGCGGCGCGGCCCACCCTTGCCGAGCATCTCGCCGCGGTTCCCGGGCCGAAGGAAGAAGTGAACCCGCGGCTGCGCTTTGATGCCCAGGGTACCCTGCTCATCGAGGACGAGCCCTTCTTTCCGTTCGGATTCTATTGTGTGCGTCAGGAATCGTTGAAGCTTCTGGGCGACAGCGGGTTCAATTGCGTGTTTGGCGGCGGCGAAGCGTTCTTGGATGAGGCCCTGGAACGGGGAATCCGCGTGATCTCCAGCATGTCCTGGGACACGAAAGAGATCCCGGACAGTGTGTCGCTGTACCGCCGGCACCCCGCTTTCATCGGGTACGGAATCCTGGAGGAGCCGAGCAACACTCCCAGATCGATGCACGACATGATGCTCAGCGCGGCGGTGATTCGAAAATGCGACCCGGACAAACCCCGCTACGTGCTGCCCAATAACCCGGCCGTGTTCGGTACGGTGGCCGGGATGGGCGAGTTCATTATTGTCGATCCCTACTGTGTCCGACGCCCCGACTCGCCCGTCACCATGGTCGGCGACCATGTGCGTGAACTGCGCAAACTGCACCCGGGTAAGCCCGTCTGGACGCTGTTGCAGGCGCATCGGTCCGATGATCATCTCATCATTCCCAGTCCCTCTCAATTGCGGGCCATGAACTACCTCGCGATCGTGGAGGGAGCCCGCGGTGTCCTGTGGTTCGCCTTCGACGACGACCGTAATACCGGAATCTCGTTCATGCGGTACGCGGACGGCCACTTCGAGCAGCCCGCATGGGACACCCTCCGGGGACTCGCCGCCGAGATGAAGGAGGTGGTTCCTGGAATTGTCCAGCCGGCCGACCCGAACCTGATCGCGGCCTGCGGTCCTGAACCCACCGTCCGCGCCGCCGCCTGGCAACGACCCGGGCACCTTCTGCTCATCGTGGTCAACACCATGCCCGATGCGCAGACAGCCCGGCTGACCTTGACCCGGCCCGTATTCCCTGGCGCCGAACATTTCGGATCGCCTCCCGCCTCATTGTCGGGCAACCGCCTGGACATTCCCCTGACCGGCTACGGCGTGGGCGTGTACACGCTCCGGGAGGAATAGGAGCCCGTGTATTCGGGCGTCAGGTTTCTTAACGATCTGAGTTTGTTCTGTCCGTGGCGGGTGGATTCATTCGCATCTCGATAAGGATCAACTCGCCGGGGCCAACGCCGGGTACGGTGATGGTCACCCAGCCGAGGTCATTCTGGACGACGGACAGTACCGCTTCTTTGGGATCGATCACCGCGGCGCTTTTCATCACCTGGCCTTCAGAGTAATACCTGATGCTGAGATTCTGTTCTGCCAGCATGATTCCGTTGACGGCGGCGATGACCAGTCGCTGCGGATCGGCCGGGTCGGTGAATACGCCGGCCACGTGAGGCCGGCCGATTTCAATCCGCCGATCGCGCTCTTCGGCCGGCAACGGCTGCACCCGCGTGAGGATGGGCGCGACACGGGCAAGACGTTCGTTGATGTCGGACACGGCGGAGCCCAGGTGAGTCCACTTGCCGGGTTTCTCGACGAGGGCAAGCCAGTCGTTCGGCGGGGCGCCGGGTGCATAGACAAAATACCAGATGCCTTCGGCGCCGCGGGCGATCAGCCCGTAGGCTTGCAATTTCACCTCGGCGGATAGAGGTATGCGCCAGTTGTAAGTCTCATCCTGTCCGGGGTGATATCCGAACGCCTGGATCACGGGCCAGATCGTACGCTCCGGGCCCATCTTGGCCCGGAGTTGGTCGTAGAGTTCCCAGATGTCGCCCGTGGTGTCCCCCCAGGCCACACTGACGTCTCCGGGGGGGGACTCCGGCACATGACATGACGGCGAGCCCTGGTAGAGCGGGTAACAGTCGTAGGCCAGGATGCGCGGATTACACAGTTCGATGTATCGGGTGGCTCGATCGAAGCCCACGAGGATGGGTACCGGCGGGGCTTCGGGCCAATGTTTACGTAGCGCGGCATGATACACGGCAAGGTGGTCGATGCGCTCGAGCGGCGGTTCATCGGTAGTGGCGAGCCCGCCCAGGGCGGGGCTGGAGAACTGCGTCCGCCACTGTATGACCTCGTCGGCCGGCGATTGGCCGGTATCGGTGTCGCCGTCGCGGGCGTAGCCGTGCGCGGCGTCGAGCCAGGGATAAAGCTTGAGTTGGTATTGTTCCGCCAGTTCAAGAGCCAGTTCAAGATAGGACCGGTCAAAATTCATCAGCTGCACACCCGTTGCGTGCATGCGGACGGCGTCGCTGAATCGGTCCGCAAAAAAACGTTGGGCTTCCCGCAGATCCTCGGGCCTGGGTTGGCCATAGGTCGCGTCATTGGTCAGACGGTTCAGGGCGGCGTCGATGATGATGACACTGACCATCTGCCTTCGAAAGACAATGGAGTCAACCGCGAACGCAGGGCCGCAAGCCGCCAGGAGGCCCAGCAGGGTCGCTACCACGATGGATTTCAGATTCAACATGGACCGTCCTCCGGATTGGTGACCGGGGAGGCCGACATCCCTTCCGGGCAGATCGTGATTCTCTTGAATTCTTCGTCCGTCAGCTCAAATTCAGCAGCTCTCATCGTGTCCTCCATCTGTTCGTGCGAATTGGGGCCGGCGATTGGAAAGGCGGGGAAGGCGTGATGGTTGATCCAGGCAAGAGCCAACTGATTGGCGGAGCAGTTTTTCTGTCGGGCAACTTCGATGGTCGCTTTGCGCCTGGTGCTGTTCAGATCGTTTCCATACCTGGCCGAAAGATTACGGATCGGAAAGTCGGGCGCCTCAAAATCAAGCCCGTCATACTTTTGGGCGAAGAAGCCGCATGCCTGCGAACTGTATGCCGCCGCAGGGAGGTCCGTCTCCACATGGAACCGGAACATATCGGGATCCATATACAGCATGTCAGCTGGATCGATGCCCGGAACTGACGGGTTTGCCCTGGCCAGGGACCAACCGACCTGGCTGGCAACAAACCCCGGGAGCCCGAGTGCAAGCGCCGCCTCGGCCGCCTCTTTCTGGCGTCGAATGCTCCAGTTGGAGCAGCCGATGGCCTTGATCCGTCCGGCGGCAACATGCCCGGCCAGCATCCCCAGGATCTCGTCCGCAGGAATAGACGGCTCATCCTTGTGGACCCAGTACAGATCAATGGAATCAATCTTCAATCTCTCAAGACTCTCAGAAAGATGAGCGTTGATATCTTCGGGGTTCATACGGGAAGTTCCCGTCTCAAGATCAGGATGTGCGCCCTTTGTGCCGACGGCAATGTTTTTGTGCATGCCCGTTTTCGCGAGCCACTCACCGATCACCTTTTCACTGTTGCCGTAGCCGCCGTTGTAGCCGGAAGGATCCCACGCTCCGTAGACGTGGGCGGTGTCGATGAACGTGCCTCCGAGCTCCGCAAACCGATCGAGGAGTCTGAACGAATCTGACGGTGAAATCCCCGAACCGTAATTTCCCGTCCCCAGGCAGATAACACTCAGTTCTTTTTCAACGTTCGGTAATACGGAATATTTCACGATTCCTGGTTTCCGTGTTTCACATAGCGATCATGGCATCGCGCCAGCGCCGCCGGATCGAGTGTCACGCCGAGCCCGGGCTCGTCCGGGATCGTGACACTGCCGGCCTGCGGCACAAAGCAGCCCTCGGCAATCACCTCGTCGGCGTGCCAACGCAGCAGGGTCTGGCTCGGTTCTGACAGCTCTTCGACCGCCGCGACCAACTGAAGTTGTGCGGCGGTTGCCACCCCCGCATCCGGGCTCTTGAACCAGACGCTGATCCCGAACTCCGCGCAGGCGGCGACGAAGTTCGCGGTCCGGCGAATCCCGCCGAACATTCCGAAATGGACCACGAACGCATCCGGCACCCCGAGGGCAACGCCCTCCCGGAGATTCGCGCAGTGGGTCGAAAAGCCAATCGTAGTCGTCGAGCGGAGGCGTGCCAGTTCCTGCAGCGTGGCAACCGGCTCCTCGATGGAGACGACGTTGAGTTCTTCGAATCTCCGTAACGCCACGCGGGCTTCCCCCGTCGTCCAGGCCATGTTGGCATCGATACGCACCGGTGTCTCATCGCCGACTGCCGCTCGTATTTCGCGGACCATGGCGACCTCGGTTTCCAGATCCCGCGCGCCGACCTTGCCTTCGAAACGAACGGCTCCGTAGCGCTCCACCATCCCTGCGCAGTAGTTCGCCACATCCACCGGCGATTGCTCGCGACCATCGCGGAACGCGAAGTATTCCGTGAACGGCGCTGCATTTCGAATGCGTCCTCCGAGCAGACTGGAAACCGACCGTCCTTCCAGCTTCCCGACGACGTCCCACAAGGCGATCTCGATGCCGGTGAAAGCGTGCAGCGCCGAAAAGTCGCCGAGCGATCGCAAAGCGCGGGCGTCGGGCAGGCAGCGGCGCTCGCAGTCGATGAGGTCATACGGATTAGCGCCGATGAGGAGCTGGGCGAACATTGAGTTGATGAGCACCGCATCGGCGGATGAAGGCGATTCCCCGAGACCGACAGCGCCGTCGGACACCTCGATTTCGACGATCGTGCGTGAAAATCCGCCGTAGTGTCCGCCACTCCACTCATAGGCCGCCTCGAGGGGGATACTGATCGGCGTTGCGCGTATGGCGGTGATCGCAGTCATGACATTAAATTCCGTGCTCGAAGTGGGTGAGCAGCTCGTTTCCCGATGCCCGAACAATGAAAACATCCTCGAGTCGCATCCCGCCCCAACCGGGGCGGTAGATCGCCGGCTCGACGGCGAATACCATATCCTCCTCGATTTGCAATTGTTCGTACGGGACGATTCGCGGTTCTTCCGACCATGCCGCCCCGATGGCGTGGCCGGTGTGGTGGGGATAGGCCGGACCCCAATCGGACAAAGACTCGCGCACCGCGCGATCGACTTCGCACGCGATCGCACCGGGACGGCAGAGACCGATTGCGAGATCCAGAGCGCGCCGGACGGCATCGAACATTTTTCTCTGCTCGGCGTTGGCTTTGCCGACGATAACCACGCTGCAGGTATCCGACCAGGCGCCCTCAATCCACGGAGACGTGTCGGTGAGCACGATGTCTCCCTCGCAAAGGGTGTTGCCCGTGGGTTCGGCGCCCCCGGTCTGTGTCCCCAGGCCCGCGGTCAGGTGAAGGACCGCCGGGACCCGGCGGCCAGCCTGGTGATACATGGCCGACTGCGCGAGTCCCGCAAGCTCGGCCTCGCTCTGACCCGCCGCGGCATGTTCCCTCACCGCGCTCTGAACGACGTCGGCGAGTTCACTCGCCCGTCGAATCGCCTCGATTTCGATCGGCAGCTTGCGTCGGCGGGCGGCGATGACAAGCTCATCGATCGGAACAAGTTCATGGGAGCTGGCCTTGAGCGCGTCGGCAAGGTACGCGGGAAGGAAGTGGGCCTCAACGCCCACCGGACCCGGCTCAAGCCCGATCTCGCTCAAGACCTGCCTCAGCTCGCCTGCGGGATCGGGCGGGCGATGAATGTCATACGAGCGATAGGTCGTCTGACTCACGCCGGCGGTGCGGGCGTGCTTCCGGTACACGTCGGCCATGACAAGCGTAGTGGTCGAGGACAATAACGCCAGGATCGCCGGGCCGCCGAGGTATGGGTCCGCGACCGGCCAATCCTCGACCGGATGACTGTACCCGGCGAGATGTGCGACCGACTCGGGGTGGCACAGAAGAGCCTGGCGGATTCCGCGCTCATCCAAGGCCTCCCTCAGTCTATCATGGAGAGGAGTCAACCCAGGATTCAGAATCCCGGAGCCTCCTCCATCTTTCAAATCATTCATGCATCAACCGATTTGTAAATTTCCACATAGCCGTCTTCATAGAATGCGATGTCCTTTGCTTTTCCCAGCAAAGAATCGTGATCGGAACTGGCCTCAATCACTTGTAAAGCTGCAGTGACTTTGTCCAGCGTGGGAAATTCACATTCCCAGATCAGTGTATTGGTGGGTTCGCGCCCGATATACGGACGATAACGTCTGCCTTCCGGAAACGCCGGATTGTTTCTCTCAAGTGCCGCGAATTGTTTTTCCAGATCCATGAAGGCTTCTTCATTTTCTGCGCGAAAACGTTGCACGAAGCGGAGTTTGAATGCCATCGTTTAATTCCTTTCTTGTATCGCACCACCGTACGGAGTGACATCGCAAATAGAGGATAAATGATAGCACCATGAAAGGTCTAAGAGATAAAATAGCCGTAGTAACGGGTGGCTGTAACGGCGTGGGGGAGGCCGTGGTCAGACGCCTGGCGAAGGAAGGGTGCCGCGTCGCCGCGTGGGATCGGGTGGAACCGGGATCGGAGTTGGCCGCGGAATGGGGTGGCCAAGTCCACTTTTTTCACGTGGAACTCACACAGGATGAGACCATCAAGGAGGCAGCGGAAGCGGTCCGGCAAAGGCTGGGACCCGCCAGTATCCTGGTAAACAATGCGGCGGTGTTTGTGTTGAAGGGTGTGGATGCTTCGGTTGAGGAGATTGAGCAGAGTTGCCAGGTAAATATCCGGGGGACATCACGGGCAGCGCATCACCTGGTAGGGCAGCTTCGAGAAAACGGAGGGGGCACCATCGTCAATATTTCTTCGACGAGTGGGTTTGTAGCCGAGGAGAACTGCGCCACCTACAACATGACAAAGTTTGCGATTCGGGGACTCACCAAGTGCTGGGCCCTGGACCTGGGCAAGGAGAATATCCGGGTCAACGCGGTTTGCCCCAGCTACGTGCTAACAAAAGCATTTTCCGACTATCTCGATTCGTTTGGACCGAACCGGGACGAGGAAAAGAGGAAGATTGACGAATTACACATCCTCGGACGCGTGGCAAGGGCGGAAGAAGTAGCCAGCGCCGTGGCCTTTCTTGCGAGCGAAGAGGCATCGTTTATCACCGGCAGTGACCTGGTAGTAGA
>Ga0302133_10001456_pt1 | contig 14764 bp, 12 predicted proteins | sample CB9_331_MG_FD_203121 | JGI IMG/M metagenome (GOLD analysis project Ga0302133, IMG submission 203121) | Marine microbial communities from Western Arctic Ocean, Canada - CB9_33.1 | ecosystem: Environmental > Aquatic > Marine > Oceanic | place: Canada: Western Arctic Ocean | collected 2017-09-19 | reverse complement strand
AACGCCAATAGAAAGCAACCCGGTTGTAGACATTGTGACGACCGCAACGTGCGGCCCAAAGACGCTTGCGATAGACCCTACGACGACTGCGCTGATGGGAAATCCGATCAGGAACATTGTCTGGATACCTATCAACCGCCCGCGTACTTTGGCAGGGGCCGAGAGGAGAATGACGTTGGATTGCATCACCCCGAACATAGACGCCGAGACCCCTAGCGAGAACAGCATGAACATCGTGAGGGGAAGTGTCGACGAGAGTCCCAGGGGAATCCCAAGGATCATGCAAATGGACACGGCGATGAGAAGCGCCTTGCCCGGTGAATTGATCCGCTTTCCAAGCCAACCAACGATCACCATCGCACCGACCAGCTCGCCGGCACCTTGCATGGACCAGAGCATACCCAGGGTTGTGGAACCGCCGCCAAGGACGTCCGTCGCAAAGATCGGGATCAGGTGGAGGAAAGTGAACGCAAAGCCCTCGGCCGTCACGATCACGGCAAACGCGGCGATTATCATCGGGCGGGAACGCGCAACCCGGAACCCATCGGCGATGGACTCGAAGAGGCCGGGGCGTGTCGACTGAACGCTATCGTCGTCTTGTGCTTCTTTAGCTTCTTTCGCTGTATCCGCCACGGACGACCGGACAAAGAACATAGCGGCGACCGCAAGCGAGTAAGCGACCGCCGTTCCCATAAACATCACAGGCGCAGCGACGAACGGCAACAACACACCGGCGATGATCGGGCCGATGATGAGTGAGAGGGTGAACGCTATGGACTCGAAGCCGAGAGCGCCGGTGAGCTCTCGCTCCGGCACAAGGTCGGCGTACAGGGCGCGCAGGGCCGGTATCACGGCACTGGCGAAAACCCCGCCGATTGCGGTCAGAGTGTAGATGGCCCAGAGGTTGGAACCGAACGCGAACAGGGCCAACGAGAGAAGGACCGCTATGGCTACGCGCCCCATTGTGGTCACTCGGATGAACCACACCTGGTTGACGCGGTCCGCCATTGCGCCGCCAATGGGCCCGGCAACGAAGAAGGGCGCAAGTCGTACGAACACGCCGAGGGATACAAGAAATGGAGAACCGGTGGCTTCAACGATCACCCAACCGACGACGGTGATCTCAACCCAGCGGGACAGATGTATCAGGAGCAATGCGGCCCAGATTTGCCGGAAAGGGGCGATCCTGAGCGCTCCGGGCATGGCAATTTTGCCAAACAGCCGTGTCGAGTCGAACGTCTGTGCGTCGACCGGTGCGGTCGCTGCGTTCTGAGTCATCTGTATTCAGTTCTCCGGAAAGGCGCCCATTTTCACGGGCGAAAACCAGTCATCCGCTAACTTCCCTGTTTGAAGTAAGTTGCTGGTGGGCGTTTGTCGATGTGCAGACGTTACGACCCGGAACCACCCGGGTTCAATGTGGGAAACCACCGGTTTTGATTAAAGAATTGTTAAGTCTTTTGACCCGTGCTGAGACGGGCGCTGTTGGCCTATGCTTGCCCGTATGATTCAGCGACTTCGCCGTCTCCTAAATCGGCGCGCTCCGCAAGAGGGATTGAACCCAACCCTCTCTATGGAACGATATGAACGCGGGGTGGCGTTGTTCGACCAGGAAAATTGGTCAGCAGCTGAGCGCGAGTTCACGGCGGCGATTGGTTTATCTCTACCTATTGCCGGGATGTACCACCATCGCGGATCGGCGTTTGCGGAGCAGGGGAGGCATCGGGAGGCTGTGGCTGATTACGACGCAGCGATCAGGCTGAGACCCGACTACCCGGATATGTACGTGGATCGCGGCAACTCGTATCACGCACTGGAGCTAAATGAGAACGCGCTGAAGGACTACACGGAAGCGATCAGGCTCAGGCCCAACTACCCAGAGGCGTTCGCAAATCGCGCCGTAGTCCACGCCGATATGGGCGACGACAACGCGTATCGATTGGACGCCGATGAGGCTATCGCACGAGGTATAGACCGACTCGCTCTTGAAGAGCTACTGGAAGAGACGATCAAAGGACGCGAAGGGTAACCAGGTCCGTGCCACGGGCTGATGACGCAATACGCGCAACAACGCTGTATGGGCGGTGCTTGCCCCGCCCGTGACGCTTTACTTCTGTTACACCCGGGTTCGCTACGCCCCGTGGATGGCCTCGCCTTCGACCGACAAAGCCGCCTCCATTAGCGCCTCTGAAAGCGTCGGGTGGGCGTGTGTGGTCCAGGCGATCTCGTCCGGCGTTCCTTCAAGCGTCTTCACGACGCCGATCTCGGCCAGTAGTTCAGTCACGTCCGGGCCGATCATGTGTGCGCCAATAATCTCGCCGGACTCGGCGTCCGACACGATCTTGATGAAACCCTCGTACTCGTTCAGCGCGATCGCCTTGCCGTTTCCTCGGAACGCGAACTTGCCTGACTTGACGTTCATACCCTGCTCGGTGGCCTGTGCTTCTGTCAGCCCGATACTTGCCACCTGGGGCTGGCAGTAGGTGGCTCGCGGCATGTCTGAGTAAACGATATTTGGGGTTTCCATGCCGTTTATCGTCTCGGCGGCCACAACGCCTTGTTTGAACGCCACGTGCGCCAGCAGAAGTTTGCCCGTGACGTCGCCGACGCAGTATATGTTCGGCACGTTTGTGCGCATTTTGCCGTCGATCGGGATAAACCCGCGTTCGTCCAACGCTACACCGGCGGCTTCCAGTCCGATGCCGTCTGTATTCGGCGCCACGCCGATGCCAAGCAGCACCATATCGCACTCAAACTCGGCCTGCGTTCCAGAGGCCTCATAGTTGACGATGGTCTTGCCGTCCCGTCGCTCGGTTCCCGCGACCCGTGCTCCGGTGACGTAGTTGATGCCCTGCTTCTTATAGGCACGCTCCAACTCGACCGATACCTCTTCGTCCTCGTTCGGCACAAGGTGGTCCATCATCTCGAAGATTGTTACTTCTGCGCCGTAAGCACGGAAGTAGTAGGCGAACTCGACGCCGATAGCGCCGCCGCCGACGATGCCGATTGCGCTTGGCGTGTCACGCATCTCCAGCGCGTTCCTGCTGGTGATTACGGACTCGCCGTCGATCTCAAGGCCGGGCAGGGAACGCGGGCGCGCACCGGTTGCGATAACGATGTTGGTGGCGGTCAACTCTGGCCCGCCTTCCACCTGAATAGTGGTGGAAGAGGTGAACTTGCCCGCACCCCGGAACAGCTCGATCTTGTTCTTGCGTAGCAGGTAGCCGATGCCCTGCGTCAGGGTGCTGGAAACCTTGCGGCTTCGGTCAACTGCCTTGCCCATGTCCGCCTTGAAGTTGTCGAAGGAGAAGCCCCACTCGTCGGCGTCCTTCATCTGGTTCAGGAGTTCAGCATTCTTAAGGAGGGACTTGCTGGGTATGCAACCCCAGTTCAGGCAAACACCGCCCAGCCCGCCGATGCCCGTGCCGTCATCCTTCTCGATAACGGCGACCTTCAGGCCTAGCTGTGCGCCGCGAATGGCGGCGTGGTATCCGCCGGGTCCGGCGCCAATGACCACGAGATCGAAGCTGGTTTCCGCCATTCAGGTTGTCTCCTTATGAGATGACATATCGACGCACATGGTCGATGTCCTAAGCGCCTGTTCGTTTGCGGTGTATTTTACGGGAATAGCGATTATACGAGGCCCCGGGGGAGGGACAACTGTGAAGGTTCGGAGGATGTGAAACTGACCACGATTACATACACCAGAGTGCGCTACGTCTCAAGCGGTGCCTCATGACATGCTAGTCGGCATAGAAACTGATATTAATTACGTCGATCTGTCCAAACCTCCGCTGTACGATAGTCGGGTACATAATTGTCCCGAGGGGAAGTGGCGAAATGGCAGACGCGCATGCCTTAGGAGCATGTGTCTTAATCGACGTGCGGGTTCGAATCCCGCCTTCCCCACCATTTACTGGCAGACATCGGTTAAAGCATCGCCAAGGGATGTAGTCGGTCGGTGATCCGTTGTACCGTATCTGAAGGTTAGGTCGCTACTTCGACCTAACTAGGGGCCATCACTGTTCCCACGGTGGTGGCCCCGCTTTATTTCATGGACTGCGGCCGGGTATTTAAGCCGAAGACTCAAACCGTTCTTCGAACCCTGACCTAAGCGATACCGAGTAGCGACCGTAGCTGTCACGAACGATCCAGTCGCCATATCTCACCGACTGTCGATCCCCGCCGGACGTCTCCATATAAGGGCATTGATCGGGATGGCCAGAGTCATAACGCATGGGACCAATGAACGGAAATAGTCATGCCTCTGTTCCGCCATGATCATTTCCGGGCGTCGTGAGAACTGTTTCAAATTGGCAAACGTCGACTTCGGTTGATGGGACCGCACTTTTCAGGCGGCCCCGAAACAAGACGAATAACAGATGCTAGTTGCAGGGCCATTCCTTCTGTGAACTATCGGGTCAATGTGTAAGTTTGATCGGTCACGGTCGACACTAGTCATCTCTACCCCTCTAAGGTCACGATGCCCGTTGTGCCATCTACACGGATGGTCATGCCGTCCTCAATGCATGAAGTAGCGTTGCCGGTTCCGACGATGGCCGGGAGGCCGTATTCACGGGCTACAACCGCACAGTGTGCAAGCGGGCCTCCGGCATCCGTTACGACGGCCGCAGCGATCACAAATAAGGGCGTCCACGGGGGGGAAGTCGCGTATGTGACGAGAATCTCGCCGGGCGACAGTCTGTAGGAATCGCCCAGAGATAGGATTACCCGGGCCGTCCCGACCACAGTCCCCGCGCTGGCTGGCAGTCCCTTTACGGAGACGGCTTTTGATAAATCACGACCAACCACGGAAGAGCCTGTCGTGGTCAGCGCAAGTGGAGCGTCACCTCCTATGACAACCGGCGGGAGCACGTGCATCCATGACTTGCGCTCCGCACGGCGTTCAGTCACCAGCGACTGATATTTCCGCTCCATGTGATTTGCGTGATCCTTGATCTCCTCGACGTGGAGATAGAACACGTCGAGGGCATGTTCAAGTGCGCCGCCGTCGACCATCCGTGCGCCGATGGCCTGATGAGGTGTTCTGAGCGAGGTGTAGGCACGCTGGTCGATGTAGTAGTTATGGTCCTCCATCAGCACCGTGTACTGCTGTGCCCGACTTTGCAGAATCAGGTACCGGCCAAAGTCCTGCGGATCAGTCAGGCGCGATTTCACGTCCTGGGTCATGGCCAAACGGGTCTCTGCGGCACGCTCATGAAGCGACGATGGGCTCTGTCTTACTGGAGTGTAGATGTAAGTACGCAACGTAGACAGCACGAAATCAGGATCCTCATTCCAGGTGAGAAATCCGAGCTCGTAGTATGACTCGTTGCGCTGTCCCCACACCTCCAGAAAACGCTCCAACACTCGTCGAAATTCCGGGCCCTCGGGCACAGCGTCAAGCTCCACCATGAATTCTTTGGGTGTACGTGTTCGGATCAGGTCGGCAACGGACGGGCGATTGATGACCTGGCGTGAAAGCTCCCAGAGAGCCTTCCCGGATTCGACAGACATGTTCGGCATGCCTGAGATCGATTCGACGGCTACACGCGTGCCTTCGCCGCCGAACTTCTCATTGCAGAACTCGTCGAACTCGCGCATGGCAACACTGGCCAGCCCCGTAGAGATCGTGTGAAGTTCGCCGCACCTGCGCCAGGCTGCCTCCACCTGATCGTACGTGCTCAAGAGTTGTGACAACGTGTCGTCCGGCGCTGCCCAGTGTTTCAAGGACCGGGTTAAGGCCTCAGTCTCAGGCCGATAGCTGGTCTCCCATAGCTCGACTATTCGATCGACCCGAAGCAGATGATCTCGTTCGGCCACTTTACGGGCGAGTTCGTCGGAAGCCGGATCGCCCTTTAGCGAGCGCGAGAAGCCGTAACCGTTGGCGTACATCCGCTCCTCGTGGAACGGTCGGCCCGTAATTTCGCCTCCCCGGTACATGCCCTGGCGCTTGATGGCGATCATGTCCTGCGCCAGTGGCGTCAGCGGGGTAGGGTTGTGGACCTGATCCCAGCGCCACTCGTCCTTGGAATGATCGGCGGCTTGAGCCCAATCGACCGGAAACGGGACGCCTCCCGGGCCTTGGTACACGACATGGGACGTCATCGGCCACCCTCCGCTGTGAAATGCGGAGACTCTCTGTATACGGATGAGGTCCGATCCAACTATCCGGTCCTTACTGCTGTGTTCGGCGATCCACGGCGCAGCGGATGATACAGGCAGAGGTAGTATCAGAGGCCGCTTCAAACAAGCGAGTCGTGTGACGGTCCTGGCGCTAAAACTACCGTGGAGTTATGGATGAAATCATGTGGGCCTAGCCGGTCAGCGGGAATGATCGCTGTGATGTTGGTCGTCGTGATCGTCATCGCCGCATGCGGCAAATCCGCCACTCAGGACTACTTCGACGCCGCAGACCCCATCTTTGAACAACATTCCACAAGGAACATGGCCAAGGCAGAGTCGGCCATGTTCCTTGTGGCGTCCATGTCCGCGAAACCTACGATATTCGATCTATCCCCTGACGTTAGTACCGCAACGGAATTTTCGACGATATTCCGTGAGACGGCGTTAGCGATACAGAAGGATATTGCAGACTGGGATCGCCTCTCGAACGCCGGTATTCCTGAAGAAACAGCGGAGTATCACGCGCTGATCAGGGAGGTAATGTCATTACGACTGGGCGCTATGACAGGTGGAAGCGATGTGTTGGATGAGATAACAAGTGGCGGGGGAAACGGCGAATTATCGGACGCGGAAAACGCAATGTTAGAGGCCAACGATGTTCTGAAATCGGCTCTTTCTGAAGCTGACCAAAGCCGGGAATAACGCAGAAACCTCACGCATATCTGCAAGTGATGGATGTGAGAGGTCTGCTACATTCGAAACACAGATGGTACTCAATCCTGAAACAACGCCTGACTCGGCAGAACTTCGCGCCTACCTCCGCCATGAACTGGAGTTGGCTGCGCTGTATCGGCGAATATCGGACGCCGAAACGGATCCTGTGAAGGCAGCCGGATACGCTCGACTGGCGCAGGAAGAACTGGAACACGCCCATGAATGGGCCGACAGACTGGGCATAGACCCAGACTCGATCCGACATCGTGGACTCGGTTTGAAATTGCGTCTTGTGTGGTGGGCTTCGCGACTCATCGGTGCAGAGCGCGCAGTGTTGTTGCCGCTGTTAATGCGAGGCGAGGAGCGGGCAGTCGCTGCGTACGCCGCTCATCCGTCGTTGCGAAAGCTTGAGAACGAAGCGCGTTCTCACGCCGAAGAGCTTGCGGAACTTGGCGGCCCAGGTGCATTTGATGGAATACGGACCGTAATTGGGCGAAGTGCCAGTTCAAACGGAAGCCTTCGGGCGGCCGTGCTGGGTATCAACGACGGGCTGGTGTCCAACTTCAGCCTGGTGATGGGCGTCGCCGGCGGTACGGACGACTCCAATATCGTGTTGCTGGCCGGCGTGGCCGGACTGTTTGCCGGCGCGTTCTCAATGGCTGCGGGCGAGTGGGTGTCGATGCGGTCGCAACGCGACATGTTCGAGCACCTGATCAGATTTGAAGAACGTCTAATCGACAACCACCCGGGTCTTGCTGAAGAACAGATCGCCGATATCTACGCGGCAAAGGGCATCGACAGAGGACAGGCGGACCAGATCGCCAGCCAGATCATGAACGATCGAGACACCGCCCTGGATACGCTTTCACGTGAAAAGCTGGGAGTCGATCCGGACGAACTTGGTTCGCCATGGGGAGCGGCGTGGAGTTCGTTCCTGGCGTTTACGGTCGGCGCAATCGTCCCGGTCGTTCCGTTCATCTTCTCCACCGGCAACGCCGCCGCCGTCATGGCCGCAATCGCCGCGTCTATTGCCCTGGTCATAGTGGGCGGTGCGATGGCCGCATTCACGGGCAACTCGATACTGCGCGGCGGCTTACGAATGTTAGTTGTTGGAGCTGTGGCCGCCGCCGTGACGTTTGGGATTGGCAGCGCCGTGGGCGTGACACTGGATTAATTCAGCTTTGATCAGGGCCTCTTGGCCAAAAGAATAGCGATTGGTGTAGATCGGTTTGGCCGTTATACGGGTGTGTTCGGCTTCCGTACGGCCTATCATTCCCCTAATGGCTCTTTCTCACATACGCAATTTTTGCATCATCGCCCACATCGACCACGGCAAATCCACGCTGGCGGACAGACTGATGCAGACCACCGGCGCCGTTTCGGACCGGGAACTGACCGCGCAACATTTGGATTCGATGGACCTGGAGCGAGAGCGCGGAATCACCATCAAGGCCCAGGCGGTCAGGCTGGCATACACGGCGGCCGACGACTCTGAGTATCAGCTGAACCTGATCGACACTCCCGGGCACGTCGACTTCACCTACGAAGTGTCCCGGAGCCTCGCCGCATCCGACGGTGCGCTCCTCGTGGTCGATGCGACCCAGGGCATCCAGGCCCAGACACTGGCCAACATCTATCTGGCGATGGAATATGACCTTCCCATCATCCCGGTGGTGAACAAGATAGACCTGCCAGCTGCCGAACCAGAGCGCGTCGCAAGTGAGATGGCATCGGCCTTCGGGTTTACCGATGACGAGTTCGTATTCGTCTCTGCAAAAACTGGCGAGGGCGTAGTCGAAATCCTGGAGGCCGTGGTCGATCGTGTACCGCCGCCGTCAGGTAGCGAATCTGCACCACTACGTGCCCTGATATTTGACAGCAAATACGACTCGTACAAAGGCGTCATTGCTTATGTACGGGCCATCGACGGGCGTCTCGATAAAGCACAGGGCATCCGATTAATTGCCACGGGTGCGACCGCAGATGCACTTGAGATCGGTTACTTCGGACCGCTGCTTACGAGCACTGATTCGTTAGAGACCGGGGAAGTCGGGTACGTCGCAACCGGGCTTAAAGACGTCGGCGCATGTCGTGTGGGAGACACGATGACCATAGGAGGCGCGATAGAAGCCGAGCCTCTTCCGGGCTATGAGTCGGTAAAGCCGATGGTTTATACGGGCCTCTATCCCGCGGACGGTGAATCGTTCCCGGAACTGCGTGAAGCGCTGGAAAAGTTACGCCTTAACGACCCCGCACTCACGTTTGAACCTGAATCATCTGCCGCGCTTGGATTCGGATTCCGTTGTGGATTCCTTGGATTGCTCCATATGGATGTGACGCAGGAACGACTTGAACGTGAATACGATCTGACCCTGATAGCGACGGCCCCGAGCGTGGGCTACACCGTCATTTTGACGAGCGGGGAAGAGATCGAGGTGGACAACCCGTCCGCTATGCCATCGGTGCAGGAGGTCGACAAGATCTTTGAACCATGGGTGGATCTGAACATCGTTGCGCCGTCCCGATTCATCGGCGCAGTGATGGAACTTGTCACAACCCGTCGTGGCGAATACACGCGGATGGAGTATTTGCAGTCGACCGATTCAACTCCAGAAACATCCGACGCATCTGCCGCCGCCGATGCACGCGTGTTGCTTGAGTACAAGATGCCGTTGTCTGAGCTGCTAGTCGATTTTCATAGCCAGCTCAAATCTCGATCTCAAGGTTACGCGTCGATGGACTACTCGATCATCGAGTCGCGACCGGGAGACATGGTGAAGCTGGACGTCCTGGTGAACTACACACCGGTCGACGCACTCTCGATGATGCTCCACCGTGGGAACGCCGAGTCTCAGGGACGTGAGCTAGTCGCGAAGCTCAAGAAGCTCATCCCCCGCCAGATGTTTGAGGTACCGATACAGTCGGCCATCGGCAGCCGGGTGATCGCCCGGGAGACCGTGAAGGCGATGCGTAAGAACGTCCTGGCGAAGTGCTACGGCGGTGACGTGTCACGGAAGAAGAAGCTGCTGCAGAAGCAGGCGAAGGGGAAGAAGCGGATGAAGAAGATCGGCAGCGTGGACGTCCCGCAAGAAGCCTTCATGGCGGTACTGTCGCTGGAGCGCGATTAAGGAGCGGCTTTAGGCGGATTCGTACCTAAAGTGAGGCTTTGGAAACCAGGGCACACGCTAGGGCCGAACCTGTAGGGGCGGTGCTTGCCCAGCCCGTCACTGGTAACACGACACGCCAATAACCTCATCCTGAACTTGATTCAGGAATATCCCTGCTCGCACTCCGCTGCGCAGGTATTCGGCTTATCGTCCATCCAGTGAGGCGATGGGGCGGTTTGTTTGAAGTCGTTTAGAGGGCGTATTGCCATACGCCCCTACGGTCTTAAGCCACGTGTTCGCAAAACGGGCGGGGCAAGCACCGCCCCTACATGAGCTTCCCTCAACCGTGTGCCGATCCGATCAATCGTGCCCTGAGGCTCTCGAAGGGCGGAGTGCCACCTCACGCCTAGGACTTAGTGTTCCGGGTCTGGGAACAGGCGCTCACCGGCCCGGATCGGCATTGTGAGGCGATTCTCTGACGGCGGGATCGGGCAGGCCCAGTTGTCGTTGTAGGCGCAGTACGGGTTGTAGGCGTAGTTGAAGTCCAGCCACAGGTCGCCATCTTCCAGGATGTGCACCTCCAGATAACGACCAACTGGGTATGTCTCCTTGCCCGACGTACCGTCCCGGAACGGCAGAAAAAGCGGACCCTCATCGTGCTCGCGAAAGACCGTGAGCGTCTCCTGATCTCCATCTAGTTCAAGAGATACGGTCGCCCAGCGATTGGTCGATGTAGTCCCGCCAGTTGAAAGGGGTATATCGATCTCGGTCGAATCCTCGACCCGAGATGGCGTCAGCCGGAACGCCAACTCAGGGGTTTCATTGAAGTAAACCAGACCGTTGAATCTTTCACGTTGCCCGTGCGAGAGCGGAGAATCGTGGCCCTCACCAAAATAGGCGTCTTTCTGGGTCCGGAACTCGGTCAGCTGCGTCATGTGTATTTCTGGTTCCTATGTCTTTTCTGGTGGAGTCTGTGCCGGGCGAGACGGTCGATTGACCGCGTAAATCCGGGTAAGGGGCGTTTGGTTGCCAATTACGGATTCGATGCGATTTATCAGTCGTCGATTCCGCCAGTCTCACTTCCGCTTGAGACCGGGCCACAACAAATCAGCCAGAGGCCGGTCCAAGCGTTGAGATAACGCTGGACAGCAGACCCCGCCTGTGCGCCTCGTAAGCATTGGCCGCAAACATTCCGATTGGTGTACCGGCATCGATGTGATCACCAACGAACTCGACCGCATGCACGGGCTCTGAACCGATAGCGGCGGCGATGCCGTCGGTAATCTGGATCTCACCCAGGGCACCGGTCGATCCCTGTTCGATACGTTCAAATACGCCCGGCGTGAGGATGTAGCGCCCGATGATCGCAAGGTCGCTTGGAGCCTCTTCAAGAGTTGGCTTCTCGACCAACCCGGAGACCCTGTGGACTCCTGTTTCAATCTGCTCAGAATCAATAATTCCAAGGCTTGGAATAGCTTCTTGCTGCACGCGCTTAGCAGCGATCGCGCTGCCGCCTTGTGCCTTGGTAACCCGGGCCAACTGTGCGATGGCCGGATCGTCGGACCAGATTAGGTCGTCCGGTAGGAGAACTGCAAACGACTCATCGCCGATGAAATCACGGGCCATGAGAACTGCGTGCCCTAAACCTCGGGCTTCGGTCTGCTCGATCACCGTTATGTCGGCCATCTCGTTGATCGACTTCAGTTGCGCCAGGCGTTCTTCATCGCCACGTTCTTCCAGCGCGGCTTGAAGAGCTCCGTTTGGCCGAAAGTACGCCGTCACGACATCGAGTCCGGGCGACAGTATCATCGCAATGTCGTGGATACCTGCATTCGCCAGCTCTTCGACGCCGAAATGAATTAGAGGCTTGTCGAAGACGGGAAGCAACGGCTTTGGAACGGCGCTGGTTACGGGTAGAAAACGTGTTCCGAGCCCGGCTGCGGGGATAACGGCTTTGCGCACTGTTTGAGGCATAGAGACAGTGTATCCAGAGGGCGGTTCAGAAGGCACACACCAAGGCTTCGTGATTAACCCCCAAATGGAATGAGGTCTAATGAGTGAAAATATGAGCCGAAATCTGGAACGGGGCGACGTATACTAGAAAGTGGTCGTGCTAGGCGGGGAGCTAGCGGTGTCCTGTACCTGCAATCCGCTTCAGCAGGGCTTAATTCCTTCAGGAGGACGGACACGTTGGTCACTACGTCGTAGATACGGTGTTGAGAGTTGGGTCCTGCGCGGCGAGGCCTCGTGAACCCCGTCAGATCCGGAAGGAAGCAGCGGTAAGTGAGTCACCTCGGGTGACGCAGGTTGGCCTGGCTCGAGTCGTTTTCTACGCGCATATCAGCGTTGTTCGATCGAAATGAAGGTGCACGACCACTCCCAGAACGCTAATCGGGGACCCGCAACGTCCGGCGTAAAACGTCGGCCAGGCGGGTCCCCGAAAAAATCTCTGGGACAACATTTCCTGAAAGATTCCGCTGTATCCGCGCGTATCGTGGAAACGGCGCGTATCCAGCCCGGAGAGACGATCCTTGAGGTCGGACCCGGACGTGGAGCGATCACGGGGATGCTCGCCGATAAGGCCGATCAGCTGGTGCTGATTGAGCTAGATGGCGCTCTTGCGGACATGCTCACAGAGCGCTTCGCTGACAACGAGAACGTCAGAGTTATCGAATCCGATGCTCGTGACCTGGATTTTCTTGAAGGCGGAGACGTACCTGAGGTGGTTGGACGGCCTTACAAGGTCGTCGCAAACCTTCCGTACTACGCCGCCGCCAACATTATCCGCAGATTCCTTGAGTCCAGTAATCCGCCGACCGAGATCGTGGTGATGATCCAGCGCGAAGTCGCTCTGGAGATGGCCGCGCCCGTTGGCAAGATGGGGATGCTGTCAGTAGCGACCCGGTTCTACGCCGACGCCGAGGTCATGTTTGACGTGCCGGGCGATGCTTTCATACCTCCGCCCAAAGTTGTGTCGTCGGTTATCAGGCTGGTAAAGCGGGCAGATAAAGCATTAGCGGTGGACGACGAGGCGGCTTTCTTCAAGTTTGTGAGGGCCGGGTTCAAGGCCCCACGCAAGCAGCTCCACAACTCGATTTCACGTGGATTGATCATCGAAGTTGAAGAGGCGTCTGAGATCATCGCCCGAGCCGAGTTGGACCCTATGCGACGACCCCGAACGCTCTCTATAGATGAGTGGGGCCGACTTTATGAGGCCAGGATAGCTATAGTCGCCGAAGCGGCCGAGTCTGATGGGGCGGACGCCCAATGACTTCCCGAGCGGCCCTGGAACTGGAGGCGCACGCCAAGGTCAATCTAACGTTGGAGGTGCTCGGCAAGCGTGACGACGGGTATCACGACATCGTGTCGATCATGCAGACGATAGATCTCCATGACACGGTGAAACTGAAGCCATCTGAGGACATCTCCCTCACCTGTGATTACCCTACCCTGAGCGGTGAAGACAACCTGGCTTTTATCGCTGCACAAAAGCTGAGAGAGGCCACGGGCACAGACTTCGGCGTCGAGATAGACATAGAAAAGCAGATCCCCGTCTCCGCCGGGCTTGGTGGCGGATCGAGCGATGCCGCGGCCGTGCTGAACGGACTCAATCAACTCTGGGATCTTGATCTTGAACTGGCTGAACTCGAACAGATCGCCGCAGAGATAGGGTCAGACGTCCCGTTCTTCTTGAGCGGCGGCACGGCGCTGGTGCAGGGCAGGGGAGAGCACGTTGTTCCGCTGGCCAACGCGAACATCCGGTGGATGGTCGTCGTATCTCCCGAGATCGATCTCCCGGACAAGACGGCCCGCCTCTACGGCGAGATCGTCGGCTCCGACCATACGCGGGGCGTCCTTACGCACAAATTGGCCGGGCGCATTAGAGGCGGCGGAGATGCCCCTGCACAGTTCTTCTTTAACGTATTTGAGTCTTACGCCGGAAAAATATTCCCTGAATACCCGGCAATTCGCGACACATTTAGAGGACTGGGTGCGATGGGAATTCTGATGTCCGGCGCAGGCCCATCCATGTTTGCGCTTGCTCCCAGCCGTGAGGTCGGCGTTGCGTGGCAACTGATGCTTCAAATGCAGCACGGTTATCGCTCATTTCTTGTGCAGCGCTGGGACCCACCGGGCGAGGTACGCAAGTCGACAAAGAGGGCACACGTGAGTCGGGACACTGCTACATGATCATCATCGCCGGACTACTGGCGGGCGTTCTAATGGCGCTCACCTTCGTCGCCCACCTGTCGCTAATGTTTGTATACAACCCGCCGAGCTTCGTCAGGAACGCAGACTCGGAAGATAGCAACCTTGCGCGTGCGATCCTCATGATGCACGGGGCTGCGCTGTTGATCTGGCCGATCATCGGCGTGATAACTGCGGTGGCGTACGACGCCGTCCGCGACGAGGTCGCCGACGAGATATTCGTGGCCGGGGTGTTGGTGGTGGAGTTGCTGATGGCGCCAGTGCTGATCCTTCTCATGAAAGGCCGGCGACTTCACCTCGCCGCTGAGTTCGCGGCGTTCTTCATCATCTTCGGAGTTGTCATTCCGGTACTTGTTTCACAGGTGTGACCTGACAACGTGAGTAATACGGAACGCGAAAAGGCCCCGGCATTCGCCGGGGCCTTTTCACTTAAGCCCGGTAATCTCGGGTGCGTTGGACTACTTAAGTCCTGCGACAGCCGCTTTGACGGCGTCGTAGTCCGGCTCGATGCCGGGGTTCTCGCCCCGCCATACAAACTGGATCGTGCCGGAGCCGTCCACAACGTAAACCGTGCGGTTGGCGGCCGTGTAGCCGTCCATGCCGGCGAAGTT
>Ga0302133_10001451_pt1 | contig 14793 bp, 9 predicted proteins | sample CB9_331_MG_FD_203121 | JGI IMG/M metagenome (GOLD analysis project Ga0302133, IMG submission 203121) | Marine microbial communities from Western Arctic Ocean, Canada - CB9_33.1 | ecosystem: Environmental > Aquatic > Marine > Oceanic | place: Canada: Western Arctic Ocean | collected 2017-09-19 | reverse complement strand
GCATGGCGGCGGCGTTGCGACCGGCGATTTCCACACCCATAAATTTCACACTGCCGCTGGTGGGCGCCACGAGATTGAGAATGGCGCGGCCGGTAGTAGTTTTGCCGCAGCCGGATTCGCCCACGAGGCCGAGAGTGCTGCCGCGCGGGACGATGAAGCTGATGCCGTCGACCGCCTTCACCACGCCTTTCGGGCCGGAGAAAAAGCCGGCGCGCTCGGGGAAATGCACGTGAAGGTTGTTCACCTCGAGCAGCAAATCGGTTTCATCAATCTCCGGCTCATCGATTTTTTGCATGGCCTCGATGCGGGCGGCGGCATCGGGTCTTTCGCTTAGCTCAATTTGGCCGTCCACTTCCGTTTCATCGAGATAATCGGAAACGGTGGGCAATACCTTGAAGGTCGATTCCAATCGCGGGCGGCAGGCGAGCAGGCCTTTGGTGTACGGATGTTGCGGGTTTTCAAAAATAGGCAGTACGTCGCCCTGCTCCACGATGTGGCCGTGGTACATTACCACCACGCGATCGGCCAGCTCAGCGATGACGCCGAGGTCGTGCGTAATGAAAATCACCGACACGCCGAGGTCGGTTTGCAAATCCTTCAGCAGCCGCAGAATCTGCGCCTGCACGGTGACGTCCAAAGCGGTGGTGGGCTCGTCGGCGATGAGCACTTCGGGATCGGTGATGAGCGCCATGGCAATCATCACGCGCTGGCGCATCCCGCCGGAAAACTCGTGGGGGTACGAATGCACGCGCTCGGCGGCGTCACTCATGCCGACTTTCTCGAGCATGGTGATGGCGCGCTTGAGTGCCTCCTTGCGATTAGCTTGCCCGTGAATCAGCAGCGGCTCAATGAGCTGCTCGGAAATCCGCAAGTACGGATTGAGCGAAGTCATCGGATCCTGAAAAATCATCGAGATGCGTTTGCCTCGCAGCGACCGCAGCACCGCCTCATCGGTGGTCAGCAAATTTCTGTTGTCAAAAACTGCCGTGCCGCCCTCGATGCGTCCGGGCGGTTGCGGCACCAGCCCCATCAGCGTGTGCACCGTCACCGATTTGCCCGAGCCCGATTCGCCCACGATGCCGAGAATCTCGCCCTTTTCCAATGTGAACGAAATATCATCCACCGCCTTCACCACGCCATTGCGTGTGTGAAAGTAGGTTTTTAAATTATCAACTTCGAGCAGTGCCATATCAGTCCTTCGATGATTTGGGATCCAACGCATCGCGCAGTCCATCGCCAATAAAGTTCAGGCTAAACAACGTGGCCGAGAAAAAGATTGCCGGGAAAATTAGCAGCCACGGATAGACGTCAATTTTTTCTGCGCCGTCTTTGATGAGCAAGCCCCACGAACTCATCGGCGGCTGCACGCCCAACCCGAGGAAACTGAGCACCGCTTCGAGCAACATCACCGCCGGCACGGTAAGGCTGGAATAAATAATGACCGGCCCCAGCACGTTGGGCAGCAGATGGCCAAAAATAATGCGGGCATTGCTGTAGCCCAACGCCCGGGCGGCTTCGACGAATTCGGTGTCCTTGAGCGCCATAATCTGCGCGCGGACGATACGGGCCATGGTGAGCCATTCCACCGCGCCGATGGCGATGAAGAGTAAAATGAAATTCCGGCCGAACATCACCATCAACAAAATCACAAAAATGACGAAGGGCAGTGAGTAAAGAATATCAACGATGCGCATGAGGAGCGCGTCCGTACGACCACCCACATAGCCAGCGATGGAGCCGTAAACCACGCCGATGATGAGCGAGACAGCGGTGGCGAGGAACCCCACCGCCAGTGAGACGCGACCGCCTTCGAGGGTGCGCACGAAGAGATCGCGTCCGAGATCGTCGGTGCCGAACCAATGTTCACTGCTGGGTTTCTGGAAATTGTTGGCCAGATTGTTTTCCGCGCCATCGTGCTGGCCGAAGAGCAACGGCCCAAACAGGCAGGTGAGAATGATGAGGCCAAAAATCGCAGTGCTGATTACCGCCATACGATTTTGCGCCAAGCGCCGCCACGCATCGCTCCAAAGCGAAGCGCCCTCGGTTTTTTGGATGGCGGTTTCGGCGGTTGTCACGATTCGAGACGGGTGCGGGGGTTGAGCCAAGCCTGCAGGATGTCGACGAGCAGGTTCATCAAAATGATGAGTGTGGCATAAAAGAGGACGGTGCCGATAACCATCGTGTAGTCGCGGTTAAAGGCGGCAGTGACAAAAAATTTGCCGAGGCCGGGGATGGAGAAAATGGTTTCGATGACGAATGAGCCGCTGATGAGCCCAGCGAATGCGGGGCCGAGGAAGGACACTACGGGCAACAACCCGCCACGAAGGGAGTGTTTGAGGATGACACGCGTTTCACTGGCACCCTTGGCGCGGGCGGTGCGGATGAAATCCTGGTTGAGCACCTCGAGCATTCCGCCGCGCGTGAGTCGGGCAACGTATGCGGCATAATAAAGGCCGAGCGTGAGCGAGGGCAGCACCATATCGCCCCAAGTGTACCAGCCGATGGGGCTGAACCAGCCGAGGCCGGAGGAAAAAATCAGGATGAGCAGCGGCCCCATCACGAAGGTGGGCAGGCAAATACCGATCATGGCGGTGGACATCGGTATGTAATCGAGTAGGGAATTTTTCTTGAGCGCGGCGATGATGCCCGCCGGCAGCCCGATGCACAATGCGATCGCCAGCGCGCACAGGCCGAGTTGCATCGAGACGGGGAAGGATCGGCGGATGAGTTCCTCCACATCCCAACCGATGTATTTAAAGGACGGCCCCAATTCACCGAAGAGCAAGCCGGAGCGTTCGCGGCGGAAGATGAATACTTCGTGGTTTTTCGAGGTGCGCTCAGCCTCGGGCACGATGCGCGCATGCCATTGGCCGGGGGATTCGCCGGTGGCGGTAACGACGCTTTCGCGCGTGGCGGTGATGGTGAATTTTTTGTCCTCGGGCGAAAACTCAGTGTTGGCTTTGCCTTCAGTAAACTCCAGCCGATGCTTGTCCACCTCTTTGGAAATGATGCCAAAGTAGAGGAGATATTGCTCCCACAATGGACGATCGAGGCCGTAGTGTTCCTCCATCTTTTTGCGGATTTCCACCGGGATGGTTTTCTCCTCGGTGAACGGCCCGCCGGGCGCGAGGCGCACCATGAAAAACGTGATGGTGGCGATGATGAACAACACCGGGACAGCCTGCAGCAAACGGATAAGGATGAAGCGAATCATTCGGCGTCAGTCCTCGAGGTACACGTGCTTGTAAGGATGATGATCGAGCACATTGGGCCACCAGCCTTTCACGCTCGGTTGGCGGAGACTGGAGCGCACGTAAAAATAAATCGGCAGCATGGGCATTTCGGCGGCGAGAATTTTCTCGGCTTCCTGAAAATATTCTTTCCGCTTGGCCTTGTCGCCCTCGGCGGCGGAAAGCTCGATGAGTTCGTCGTAGCGTTTACTGGACCAACCGGTGTTGTTGTGGCCGCCATCAGTCACCCACATATCCATAAACGTGTTGGGGTCATTGTAATCCCCCACCCAACCAGCGCGCGCGATGACGTAATCCTGCGTCTCCACGGTTTTGAGGAAGACCTTCCATTCCTGATTATCGAGCACCACGTTGATGCCCAGCTCCTTGCGCCACATGCTTTGGATTGCCTCGGCAACTTTTTGGTGACTTTCGCTAGTGTTATATTTCAGCTCAATCTCGGGCAACTCTTTGATGCTTTTTTCCTTAAGATAATCGGCGATAAGTTGCTTGGCCTCGGCGAGGTCGTACTTGAATTGCGGTCCCGCAGTGAAACCGCCGGTGCCGGGTGGCGTGTAATTATAGGCCGGTTGCTGGCCTGCTTTGAGAACGTGCTCGACCAAGGCCTCGCGGTTGAGCGACAGCGCGAGCGCGCGCCGCACGCGAACATCATCCAAGGGGGCTTTTTTGGTATTGAAGCGATAAAAATAAACGCTCAAGTACGTGTCGAGGTGGAGGAGGTCGGGATTTTTTTTGCGATGATAATCAATACGATGCGGCGGCACGGTTTGGGTGTGATGCAAAAAACTGGAACGAAACGCGCGCTCCTCGGTGTCCACGCTTTCGATGGGATAAAAACGAATCTCGTTGAGCTTCACCGTTTTGGCGTCCCAATAGGTTGGGCTCTTCTTCATCACCATTCGGGCGTTGATGCGCCATTCCTCGAGGGTGAAGGGGCCGTTGCCTACGTGGTTTTCCGGCAAAGCCCAGCCGGTGCCGCGCACGGTGCGCGCGCCGTGTTTCTCGATGGTGCCCGGATGCACGGGCCAGAATGAATAGTGATTGAGCAATTCTAAAAAATACGGCGTGGGGTTTTCGAGCTTCAATTCCAGCGTGCGCTCGTCAATCGCGCGCACACCTACTTCGCAGCGATCCCAGTCCTTCCAATCCAGCGACTGCAATTGAGTTTTGCAAAATCGGCAGGTGCCCGTGGCTTCTTCATCGGCGGGCTGCAATTCGGTGAGTGTCTTTTTGCGGGCCGCGTCATTGAGTGCCGCCCACTCTTTTGGGTGTGCTACTTGTTTTGGCTCACCATCCTTGGATAGCTGCCATAAGCCGCCGGCGCATTTGTGGCCGGTGTTGAAGAGCTTGGCATTTTTGAAAACCTGCAACATATAAGCGTACTGCGCGGCGAGTTCCTGATTGAGCATGCGCCGATAGCTGTACACAAAATCGTGCGCGGTAACCGGATCGCCATTGGACCACTTGGCGTTATTGCGGAAAGTGAAAATGTAGGTTTTGCTGTCCTCGGAAATTTCCCAACTCTCCGCCACGCCCGGCCCGGGCTCGAGCGTTTTAGGATGTTCGGACATCAACCCTTCGAGCAGCGAGGAAAGGATGTGATTGGCGCTGACGCTGGTGGCGATGTGGGGATCGAGCGATTGGGGTTCCGCGCCGTTGCCGAGGTGAAGCACTTGGTCGCGCGCACCGGATTCCACATTGGAAGGCGGGCGCGAACACGCCAGCGCAAGACAGGCGAGCAACAGGCAGAAAAAATTCGCGGGCCGCATAGGGGAAAGGTGCGTCACGGTTCGCGGAGGGGCAAGCAACTATTTTATTGTCCGGAGCCGGGAGGATTGTACTTAGGCCATTCGTCGGCTTTCAACCCGAGTGCCGTCCGCAGTTGGGCAGCGCGGATCGGGCCTTCATTGGCCAGCAAGTCAGTTAAGACCATCACTTCAAATGCTTCCCGCCTCAATAATCTCACACGATTTTCGGAGGCGCTTCTGAATCGGTTGACGTAGCGGGTGTGGACGTCTTTGAATTTATCGTGATATTTTTGCCCCTGCACTTCGTCGCCTTCGGCTAGAAAAAGAAAGTGCCTGATCAGCAGCCCGCGAATTAACCCAACGGTTTTTTCATAATTGCCCCGCTTGAGATCGTCCTCGTATTTATAGAAGACAAATTCATCGAGATTCACTTTGCCTTTTTTGAAGCCATCGCCGGGGGTGTAGCCGGGATAGTAAACAAATTTTTCAGGGTAGCGGTTGGCGCAAATCTCCAGCCATTTGATCGCTTCATCCTCGCGGTGATAATAGAAAAACCAGTTGATCGCCCGGCGCATGAAATTGAAATGGGCGGATTCGAAGGTGCTATAGGTATCTTCCCCGCGCATTTCGTTGGCGCGTTTCACCATCTCAATGTATGCCTTGTGGGTGTTTTCGGTGATGTCCAGATTAGGGATGGTCCACCAACTCGCTTTGAGGCCCGAATCGGTACCGCCCGCGACGGCGCCCATTCCTTTGGTGACATCTTGAAATCCTAGTTTGCCTGTGGCTGGGTCTTGAATGAGTTTCCCTCGTTCAAAGGCGTACATCATGGATTGATAAATAATGCGTTCCACCTTGCGCATGGCGCTTTCGCGGGAAGGGTTGTTGGCGCAGCGTTTGAGGCCCATGTGGGCCCAGTAAATGGAATGGGTTTCGGGGATGCGCCAGTCAAGGGCGTCGACCACATCGCCGTTGGGGAGTGTGACGCGGCCGTACTTCATGGCCACGGCTTTCATTTCGCGAGGGTCGAGCTTGTAAATTTTGCGAAGGTTTGAGACGCGCGCGGCCACTTCCGGTGTGGGCGGGTTGATGAGTTCATCGAAATTGGGAACGCCACGGAGGGCCTGAGCTTCATCGTGATTTTCCCAGAGCACAGCGGTCATACTGTTCATCCACTGTTGTTTGTAAAAACGATGATGGTCATCCATGTTGTGACCGATTTTGTGCTGAAAAATCCACGCCAGCTCGTGGTAGATAAGCGGTTCCTGAGGGCAGTATTTGATGCCTTCATCGCGCAGCAACCGCACGCCTTCCTGCACATATTTCCAACGGGTTTCTTGATCCGGATATTTTACGGAAAGATTGTAGGCCATATTCCATGCGCGGTTCACCCACACGGTGGGCACGGTGGGCTGCAGTTGGGAGACCCATTGGGAAAGCTGCATTTGCTCCTGATAGCGTTTGTCCAGCTGGGCTTCATTGGCGCGCAGCCAGAGGTAGGATGAAATAATTCCGCGAAATCCGCTGAGGGCTTGCGTGGTGAGCACCAGCATGGGCGGCGCATTTTGCAAGGGCTCGAGATACGCGTTGCTGAGTTCGCCGCGCTGTGTGTTCAGGCGTTCCTGCACCACGAAAGCGAGGGTGACCGACACGAAGATGATGCCCACCAAGACCGGCTTGGGCAGGCTATCGAGAGTCTTGGCGCGTTTGTTTTTCATTCGTCGCTGTCAATGATGGCAAGCTGTCGCCGAGTGAAGATAAGCGTGCCGCCCGCAAAAATCAAGAGGCCACTGAGACCCCAGATGTAGCTGTAAGCGCGGGCGAGCTGGCCCCAGGTGATGGCGCGGCCATCGGTGAGGTCTTCAATGGGCGAATAATCTTTCACGGGTGAAATGACCGAAACCATTAACCGAAAGGAGTTGACCGCGAAAAAATCCATAATGGAGGCATCCCGTTGTCCGTCCGTCCAGGTTTGCATCACGGTGTCATCCGCCACCACATCTTTCATAATACCGGTGCAAAACGAAATCAGCAGGATGCCCGTACAGGCGAAGACCGCCATGGAGAAGGACATGAAACTTGCCGCCGCCAAACCGAGCGCGGCCAGCACGCCCAGCCACGCGAATACAATCGCCAGCGCGCGCATATAGTTTTTCAGAAATCCGCCTTCATAATACATCACCTCGATGCCGCGCGGATTCAGATCGCCGGTTCGATCGTCCACGAAGGGGAGCCGGATGACTCCCATATATTCCTGGCCTTCTTGAGGTGTTTCATCATTAAACAGATCGACGTACATTAAATCGTTGGTTCCAAAGATACTGATGCTATTAGTGACGCCCCCTTCGGTGATCATACGGGCCACCGCGATGAGCGGCTCCTCAATATGGGTGCGGGCGGAATAGAGGCGCGTTTGCGGTGGAGGGCCCTGCTCCTTTCCATCCCGGCTATAATACAGACTCATTCTGTATTTCCGGTCGCTCTTGAAAGTCATCCGGCTATCCTCCAATTGGAACCGGAGTACCAAGCCGCGATCTTCATTAAAACTTCCCCTGGGTCTGCGAAACACCAATCGCCGCCCCGTTTTGGGCACCACCATTTGGGAGAGCATGGAATACTGTAGTTGGATGTCTTTTTTGATTTTCTGCCGCATCTCCGGAGGCAAGGCTGTGATCGGCTCACCTTGTTGCTGGGCGATGGTGTTTTGCTGCATTAATTTCAGAACGTGTTGAGCGGCCTTTTCCTCCTCGTCTTCACGATTGCTTTTCCGCCAATCGCGATACGGCACCCCTAAATTGTTTGTGCCGTACAACACCAGCACATCCTCTAATTCCAATGGAGCGCGAGAGACGAGGACTTGCTCGCGTAATTTTTTCCTGGGAAGGCTGGCCAGTAATCGCTTCAACTCTTCAACTGGGCGCGGAATGTACCTCCCCTGTTCATCGCTCAGGATTTCTTTTTTCTCAACATCCACCTGCACGATCTGTTCGATGCGCAGCTCACCCTGCTGCCACGATCGGACGGCCAAGCTGATGATTTCCTCATCGCTGCGATCTTGCAGCATCGCGTACTGGGCCTCATCCATTTTGCGCGCGCGATATTCCATCATCCCATAAACCACGCTGCCGGCGATCCCCAACAGCATCAGGTTGAGGCCCATAATGCCAAGCCATTTGCCAAGCCAAATTTGCCAGCGAGCAATGGGTTTGGTGGCAACCATCTGCATTTGGCAATCGCCAATATCGCGAGCCATGCTCCCCACGGCCAACCAGAGGGTGGCGAAGCCGAGAATGCCGGTGGTCATGCTCAGGGTGTAGGTGAGGATGATTTGCGCCATGCCCTTAGCAGATCCGTCATCGCGCAACACCGCGGGCAAACCACCCACGATGACCACCAGCAGCAGGATCATAACCCAGATGAAACGCAGACGAAATGCCGTCTTCCAAGTGAGGGCGGCCACGTGACGGACGCGTCGATTGGCCAGGCTCCAAGCAATCGCGCCAAAGAGGAAGGCGAGCAACAGGCCGCGCAGGCCCGCGCCAACCCAGCTCATCAGGAAAACGGTTTCAAAAGGGAGGGAGTCCATCGCGCGCGGTCGGTGGGCTTGTGATCAATCGTCGCCGAACAGGCCAGAAAGCTTGTCATCGGCCTCATCGAGAGCGTTGGGTTTTTTGTCCCGGCGTGACACTTCCGGGGCGGGTTGTTTTTTGGGATCCTCCCCGGAGAGAGCATCGAGCTTGGCTGTATCCACCACTGGCTGCCCAGGCTTGGGTTCCGATTTTTTGGAAGCGACCGGTTTGGCGGCTTCCTTGTCGGCCAGGCGTTCGAGCATTTTGTCCGCCTGTGTGGGCACGGGCGCATCGGCGCGCAAAAACTCCGCCACTTCGTTGCCGGCGGTAGAGCCGGAGGTGTGTTCGTCTTTCGCGATGGCGTTTTCCACCACACCGAGAAAAAAGCTCTCGAGGTTTTGGGTGGGATTCTCCACGCGCACTTTATCCTTGTCCACGTGTTTGCCGATGGTTTCCATCACCTCCTGTTGTGCGTCCTCGGATAATGCGGGAAGGGTGAAGCGAATCGTGTCGCGCTCGGTCAGTAATTCTTCCAGCGTGCCGTACTGCTGCACCTTGCCGCCATAATAAATCACCGCGCGATCGCAGACATCTTCCACATCGGCCAGCAGATGGCTGGAGAGAATCACCGTTTTCCCTCGCGCCTTGAGGTTGAGAATGAGGTCCTTGATTTCACGGCAGCCCACCGGATCCAGTCCGCTGGTGGGTTCATCAAGAATCACGAGATCAGGGTCATTGATCAGTGCCTGCGCCAGGCCGATGCGGCGCTGCATACCTTTGGAAAATTCGCCGACTGTCCGCATCTGCGTGGCGGTGAGGCCCACCATATCCAGTAACTGCGCGGTGCGAATTTTTTTCTCCTTGGGGTCCAGCGCGAACAGGCCACCGAAAAAATCAAGCGTCTCCACCGAGTTCAGGTATTTATATAGGTAAGATTCTTCCGGTAGATATCCGATGCGCTCCTTGGTTTTCACATCGCGCGGGCCGTGGCCGAACATATCGATGAAGCCTTTGGTGGGATTGAGCAGGCCGAGCATCATTTTGATGGTGGTGGATTTGCCCGAGCCGTTGGGGCCGAGCAGGCCGAACACCTCGCCTGCGCGCACCTCGAAGCTCACGTCATTTACCGCACGGGCCTTGGGCCGGCCCCAGAAATCACGAAACACCTTGACCAGATTACTGACGCGCACGACCACTTCACCGTTGGCGTCCGAGCCAGCGTCGCGGATTTCTTCGTGAGTTTGTGTTTCAACCATAAGCCGGAAATTATTCAGGCCGCTTCGGCCGTCAGTTGGGGTTCTTCATCGGGCTCTTCCCCGCCTTTCGGTGTCGGCGCGTTGGCATCTTTTTCCTCGAAGGGATCAAACTCCTCGCCCTCGCGCACGAGCCGGGCGCTATTGAAAACAACGATTAACGAACCGGCCACATTCAGCATCGCCGCCAGCACAGGGGTGATATAATTCAGCGCGGCCAACACCAGCCCAATAATCACAAACAGGATTCCAAAAATAAAATTCTGATTGATCACACTGCGCGTCATGCGCGAGAGATGTACCAGAAACGGCAGCCGCCGCAGGTCATTATTCATCAACGCTATGGTGGCACTTTGGATGGCCACGTCACTGCCTGCCGCGCCCATGGCGATGCCGATGTCGCCCGCCTTGAGCGCCGGGGCGTCATTCACGCCATCACCCACGAAGGCGACCTTGTAACCCTTGGAGCGGATGTCCTGAACGTATTCCACTTTTTGGCCGGGCAAACATTCCGCGCGCACTTCCTCGCAGCCCACCTCGGCGGCCACGCGCTCGGCCACGGGGGTGCGGTCGCCGGACACGATGGCCAAGCGTCGCACGCCTTCATTGCGTAATCCTTCCAGCGACTCTGCCGCCTCGGCGCGAATTTCATCGGTCATTCCCACCCAGCCAATGAACTCCCCGTCACGGCTCACAAATACGAGGCTAAACCCGGCCGCTTCATCAATATCCACCGAGCCTTTGAGGTCGCCGGTTACTTCATTTTCATTCAGCCACATTTCGCGGCCCACCATAATTTTCGCGCCGTCCACCGTGGCTTGCACGCCTTTGCCTGCAATTTCCTTAAAATCTGTTGGCTCGGGCAAGGTGAGCCCCACCTCAGCCGCCAACGTGCCAATGGCTTTGGCCGTCGGGTGATTGCTGTATTGCTCGGCAGCCGCCGTGGCCAGCAATAGCTCCGAGCGTTGCACCCCTTCCACTGGCATCACGCGGCTGACCGTTAGGGTGCCGGTGGTGATCGTGCCGGTTTTATCAAACACAAACGCATTGATCCGCGCGGCCAATTCGATATCGCTCACCTGTTTGATGAGAATGCCCAGGCGTGATGCGGTGGCCACCGCCGCCACCATCGCGGTGGGCGTAGCGAGAATGAAGGCCACGGGGCTGGACACAATGAATACGGAAATGACGCGGTTCAAATCCTGCGTGAAGGCCCAAACCAACGCGCCGATGACGAGTACCAACGGGGTGTAAAAGCCCATGTACTGATCCACGATTTTCATCAGCTGCGTTTTGGATTGCGCCGCCTGTAAAATCAATTCCCGCACGCGGCCAAATTCTGTTTGTTCGCCCACCTTGGTGACTTCCACCTCGAGCATGCCGTCAAGATTGATGGTGCCCTGGAAAACGTTATCGCCGGGTTCCTTGTCCACCGGCAGCGATTCGCCAGTGATGTTGGCTTGGTTAATCGAGCCTGTGCCCAGGAGAATATCGCCATCGGCCGGCACGTTATCGCCGGGTCGCACACGAATGCGATCGCCCACTGCGAGATCCAACGCGGCCACTTCCTCTTCCTTGCCGGCGATGAGACGAATGGCGCGTGTGGGCGTCAGCTTCATCAGGCGGCGAATGGCTTCCCGAGCGCCGGAGGCTGTGCGGCTTTCAATCATTTCACCCAACAACATAAAGAATGCCACAAGGCCGGCGGCGTGATATTCGCCTGAAGAGAACGTGGCCAACACCGCGATGGCCACCAGCTCGTTGGTGGTGAGCAGCCCTCGGCGCAGGTCGTGGATAGTGGTGCGAAAGATTCGGATGCCAAGAATGAACGCGCCAATCATTGCGCTCAAGTCGCCCACGCTGGATTCGGAACCGAGAAACCAATCCGCGAGAAAGCCGTTGATGACGAACAGGATGCCGACGAAAATATACTTCACCGTGGTGGCGGCCTGCTTGGCCTTCGCATCCTCAGCGGCTTCAAGTTGTTGAGTGTCGTCGTTAGACATAATTAATAATTATTGGCAATTTATTGGCCGGAGGAACCGCCGGCGGCATCTAAGGCCGAGGGTTTTGGCGAGGGCGGTTTGGGGTTTATTTGCAGGTGGATTTTTTGCTTGGAGCCATCGGGCCGTGAGGCAATGTAGTATACTTTGATGTCCGACTCCTCCATCAAGCGGTTGATCACCGTATAATAATGGCGTTGCAAGGCGAGGCGCTTCGATTCGGCCGACCGCACGGGCTGCCCATCTTTACCGCCGTGAATGCTGAGGAAGCGCTCCCAAAGTGCATCCACGCGGGCCACGCGGGCATTGGCTTCGCTGTGGGCATTATTGATGATGGTGGCCACTTCGCCGAGGGCGTTAGTGTTACTAGCATCATAGGAATACTCTTTGCGGATTCGCTCGGCGGTCTGATTCGCCTCAGACAGAATCCGTTTGACCTTGCCGGCGGAACCTTCAAGTTGCCCCCGGGCCTTGCGAACCTGAAAGGGGAGTTCCACATCGGCATTACTCACGTTCACACTCTTGATGCGAACCCCAAGCCCGTATTCGTTCGCCAAAATGCTGAGGCGATCCCGAACCTTGATAGAAAAATCTCCGGTGCGCCCATAAATATCGTCCAATTTGTTTTCCGAAGCCACATGGGTAATGGCGCTTTCCAGCGCGACTTTCAACACCGCCTGCGCATCGGCAAACTCAAACACATATTTTGACGGTTCCAGTATCGTATAGTTCAAGGTAGCCGTGATATGCAGAATCTTGTTGTCGCGGGTGAGCACATACCCATCCTGATCAGCATTGACGGGGCGGTTGGCCATGCTCTCGCCAATGCTCAGCTGCCCAATGGCAGCATATTTGAAAAATTCCGTCTTGAGCGGTGTTTCGCGCGCGATCCGAACCCGTTCTTCCAGGGGATACGGCATGGCAAACCGGATGCCCGATTTCCAAACATCACTGGGGGAAGATGAGTGCGGCTGGCCGAAGCGAAGAATAATGACCCCCTCGCTGTCTCCTTCCACTGCCGAGGTATTTGAAAAGACGAGGTACACCGCAAGCACAGCAATGACGAGCTTCAGAATGGTGAAGCTGCTTTGCAGCGCTTCATCCATCGCCCGCGTGCCGGCCTCATTTTCCGAGCCGATTGCATTGCGGCCATCGCGGTTTTGTTTTTTATCTTCCATAAACGATTTGTGCTATGGGTTATTTTTCAGATTCCGGTTCACCATCCGATTCCGATTCGGGGTCTGAATCCGGCACCGGAACACGGGTGAAAAACCCGGGGCTAAATGCCTCAAGAAAAGGCACATTTTCGTCCAGCAACAGCGTGGTCTCTTTGCCGAGCACTTTTTCCATGGTGGAGAGTTTCAGCAACAACTCGGCAAGCCGGGCGTCTTTTTTTTCCATTTGGCTGAAAATCTTAGTTTCCTTTTCCGAGGCGGAAGAAATGATTCTGCTGGCCTCATTTCGGGCTGTTTTTAGCGCGGTTTCCCTCGCGTTAATCGCTCGGTCACGAATACTTTTCGCTTTATTCTCGGCCTCTTGAACCGGACTAAACGCTTTGTTGGTCCATTGGGTAACCATCGTATCCAAAACCGCAACCAATGCGTTTTGAGAAATCCCCACACGGCGAATTCCCACAAACGTCAGCTCCATGCCGTATTGCTCAGACTTCGCGCCTTTGACGAGATCCAGAATCTTGCCCTCAAGTTTCTCGAATGTATTCCCTTTCGGATTGCCAGACTCACCGTCAATAATGTCATCCACTCTCAATTTGTCCGTTACATTTTCTTCCCCTCCGAAAACCTCACTGATGGCGTCCTTAATTTCGCGTTCCAAATTATCCTCGGCATTGCGGCGGCGCTCTTCGGCGGTGCTGCCCTTGGCTTTTTTCATGAACTCGCCGGGATTACTAATGCGCCAGCAAAAATAAGCCTGAACAATCAGGCTGCCTTGCCCAGTGGTGATCTGGGTATAATCGGTGGTCTTGAGGTGGATACGTTTGTCGAAGGTGTACACACGCTGGATGGGCCAGGGCCATTTGTATTTTAGGCCGGCAGTGACGATGGGTTCGCTGGTCTTGCCAAACGTATCGACGAAGGCGATCTGATCCTGGCGCACCTGAAAAGTAAACATATACGATCCGAAGATCAGCAGCAGGAGCCCGAAGATAATGATGTTGACTGTTTTTTTCATTTAATTTTCCAGTGATTAATTATTTATTGTCGGGCACCTCGACCTCCAGCATTCCCCGCCGGATGGTTTCCTTGAGGTCAATATCCGAGGTGATTTCGGCATTTTTCACGACCACAACAAATTTTCGGGCGTGGGTGAGGGAACGTTCAAACATTCTCATCTGCAGCCAAATGGGATATATGAAGGGTGCGTTGCGGAAGGGGTTATTTTGCAAACGACTGCTGTTCATTCTGGCCTCGGCCATTTGTATTTTTGCCTTCGCCTCCATGTTCGCATTATGCAGAATGGTTTCCACTTCGTTGGTTTGCACGGATTCAATTTGCTGCTTAAGCGAATTGGCCAAATATTCAATTTTCCACTTGGAAATTCCCGCGATTAAATAACTTTCAAACGCCATAGCCACGGGAATTTGACTGTGCCGCTCGGCACCGGGATCCATCTCGTCTTTTTCATTCGGCCCGCCCGCGGCCACGAGGCTGGGCGACTCTGCCGGTGGCCGCAAATCCGCTAATCCCACGTAAAGGATTTCCACCCCCAGCCCCTTGACATCCACGCTTGCCTGAAGGTTTTTCTTAATTTCCACGATGGCTTGTTCACGGCCAGCGCGCAATAGATTGCCCATGGTATCGCCAAGGAAATATCGGGAGACTTCTCGGTAGGCGAGATTTTTTAAAACCCCTTCGGGATCGGAAAAGTTCAACCACCCACTCTCAAGATTCTTGCGATTCTCAAGATTCTTGCGATTCTCGGGGGAGACTTCGTATATCCGGTAATGTACC
>Ga0302133_10001448_pt1 | contig 14800 bp, 11 predicted proteins | sample CB9_331_MG_FD_203121 | JGI IMG/M metagenome (GOLD analysis project Ga0302133, IMG submission 203121) | Marine microbial communities from Western Arctic Ocean, Canada - CB9_33.1 | ecosystem: Environmental > Aquatic > Marine > Oceanic | place: Canada: Western Arctic Ocean | collected 2017-09-19 | reverse complement strand
CCAGAGCAGGGTTATACCCAGCCGGGCAAAGTCATCGTTTGCGGCGACAGCCACACCTCCACTCACGGAGCCTTCGGAGCCTTCGCCATGGGAATCGGGACATCTGAAGTCGAGCACGTTCTGGCTACCCAGACTCTTCGGCAGTTCAAGCCCAAAACCATGGAAATTAGAATCGAAGGCACTCTGGGCAAAGGCGTCACTCCTAAGGATGTAATCTTGGCCATCATAGGCAAGATAGGCATTGGCGGCGCTGTTGGACACGCCATCGAGTACACGGGCGAGGTTATACGCAACATGTCCATGGAGGGCCGCATGACGGTCTGCAATATGTCTATCGAGGGAGGCGGACGTGCAGGCATGGTGGCCCCAGACGACACAACATTCGAATACATGCGAGGTCGAGCACAGGTCCCGCAGGGCGAAGAGTACGACGCAGCGGTTGAGCAGTGGCGCTCGCTTACCAGTGATGATGGCGCAACTTACGACACCTTGGTTGAGATCGACGGCAGCTCCCTGGAGCCCCACCTTACTTGGGGAACGAACCCGGGCATGGAAGGGCCGATCTCAGGCACGGTCCCCGACCCAGCATCATACGAAGATGCTGGCGACCGAGAGGCCGTAGGCCGCGCGCTGGAGTACATGGCTTTGGAGCCAAACACACCAATGACAGAAATCAAGTTGGACCGCGTGTTCATAGGATCATGCACCAACTCCCGCATCGATGATCTACGGGCAGCAGCTGACATTGCTAAGGGTAAGAAGGTCAACAGCGATGTCTACGCTATGGTAGTTCCGGGTTCGGCGGCCATCAAGAAGCAGGCTGAAGAAGAGGGCCTGGACAAGATATTTACCGAGGCTGGCTTCGACTGGCGCATAGCTGGCTGCTCCATGTGCCTGGGCATGAACCCAGACATACTGAAACCAGGAGAGCGTTGCGCTTCCACCTCCAACCGAAACTTCGAAGGTAGGCAGGGTAAGGGCGGTCGCACGCACCTAGTTAGCCCAGAAATGGCGGCGGCAGCGGCTATCGCGGGCCACTTCGTAGACGTTCGAGACTGGTAAGACAAACACAGGAGACTTACAGATGGAACCATTCGTAAAGCATGAAGGCGTCGTGTTGCCCATGAACAGGGTTAACGTAGACACCGACCAGATCATACCCAAGCAGTTTCTCAAGCGCATCGAAAGGACCGGCTTCGGCCAGTTCTTGTTCAACGACTGGCGCTATCTGGAGGACGGGTCCCCCAATCCTGATTTCATCCTAAATAAGCCTGGATACGAGAATGCTTCAATATTAGTTGGCGGACGCAATTTTGGGTCTGGCTCGTCCCGCGAACACGCGCCCTGGGCGTTGCTGGATTACGGATTCAAATGCGTGATCGCTCCCAGCTTTGCCGATATTTTCTACAACAACTGCTTCCAGAATGGCGTTCTGCCGGTAGTTCTCCCCGAGGAGTTGGTTAATCAGATCCTTGAGAAGGCGGAGGCCAACCCTGGCTACGAGCTTCACATAGATCTGGACGGCCAGCGGATTTGGGACAACGACGAGGAGATCGTCTCCGGTTTCGAAATCGAGTCATTCCGACGTTACCTCCTGCTAAACGGTCTGGACGACATAGGCCTGACGATGGAGCACGGCGACGACATATCGGCTTTTGAGGCGACCCGCAGTACTCACGGTGGAGTGCTAACCGGCGACTAGACTCAGTTCTCAGAAAGCTCCGAATACCAGCGGTAACACCAAAGGGATGGGCTCGCATTCTGCGTGTGCCCATCCCTTTCTTCTTATCATTTCCTCTTTTTCTAGATCCTCTGGCCTTACACCTTTCCGCGCCTTACAAGTTCTGAAGGTGATCGGCATTAAGTTGACCGCAGTAACAGAATTTGCCTCCAAAGCCAGACCTATGTAATTGCGGCTGGATATCCAACACTCCTATGGCCACCCAATCGCCTACCCATTGCAAAAATAACGTGGGATTAACAGAATGTTCACCCTCTCTCCACCGGGTCTGTCCCATCTCTTATGTAAGCTGCTAATTACGGGCAGTAAAAGGAACCCCCTTGCTTGGAAGGACGATGTACCTCCCCCTTTAAGCAGCTTTTACTGCCCCTTTTCTTTTCCTTCTCCCCTACTCTATCTACCCTGTGCATTGCCTTTTCTGACGCCTCACACCTTGCCCTGAACCCATCCGGCATGCAACCGAACGTCCCCGTGTGCCAGCTTATGGCACGTATGGCTCCCATACCCATCTCACCGTGTTCCTGAAGGCAGTTTATGCCAATGCCTTATCGAAACCCCATCGTCGTGACGCCATCTGCTTACGGCGGCGTCGATTAAGGCGCTCTGACCCGTCCACGGCAGGCCATAGCCCCACGACCGGGCGGGAACATAATGAAGTGCACGGCTTGGCCGATATGAAAGGCGCTCTTGGCATAATGGGATCTGAGGGCATGCGTCCCAGGATACGTCCGACCGCTGTTTCGGAGACTGGTCGTCACTAAATAGAGGCTGTCCTGGAAACGGCTTAAGTTGTCCGAAGTCTAAGGCTGATGTGATGACAGACCTGGGAACTTTGTTGCAGATCGTCTGACCAGAGCCCTCAGCGACAGGCGATAAATCGAACGGCCCTCTGCTTTGAAGCCAAGGGCCGTTTTTATATACAACATTCAGGTGCGGTTCTTAGTCTTAGGGCAGATCGAAATCGTCTTCAGGTAGATCAGGCTGCCTCCTGGCTAATTTCCTCATGCGCGTGCCCACATAACCCTTAAGGGCATTGGCCTCGCGACTAACCGCGGTACGGAAGTGTGAGCTATATTTCCCCATCTCACGAAACTTCTTGTACCGGTTCCGGAGCATCTTGCGCTTGGAGACCTCCTGCAGATCCGCAAGCTCCTGCAAGAGGACGCGCCGCAGTTGCCTTGATGCCTCCTCAGGGTCTTCGTGAGCGCCTCCCGATGGCTCCTGAATGATCCTGTCGATGATTCCGTAGTCCCGACAATCCTGGGCTGTGAGCTTCAGGAAGTCTGCCGCTTCTTCAACGCGCGTATCGTCTTGAAACATTAGTTCAGCGGCGCCCTCAGGCGATATGACGGTGTAGATGGCGTTCTCCATCATGAGCACACGGTCCGCAACGCCCAGAGAAAGAGCGCCCTCGCTGCCGCCCTGCCCTATCACAACTGAAATGGAAGGCGTTTCCACCGTCCCCATATCTGCCATCAGACAGGCCAGAGCGTCGCCCAGTCCATGTTCTTCAGACCGCAAGCTGACGTCCGCTCCTACTGTGTCGATTAGCGTTATCAAGGGAAGACTGAACTTCTGAGCCAGAGCTACCGCCCTGCTTGCCTTTCGGAAGCCCTCTGGTCTAATGCCCCCACTGTCACCTTCACAGGTTTTTCCGCTACGCTGCCCTATTACAACAAGGGTCTGAGCGGCCAGCTGACCGAATCCGCAGATGATGGCGCTGTCGTCGCCGTGAGAACGGTCACCGCGCAACTCAACGAAATTGCTGAATATTCGCGAGATGTAGTCTGTCGACGTTGGCCGGGATTTGTGCCGCGCCAGCTGGACCGTGTTCCATGCCTCAGCCTGTTGAGGCTCAATCACTCGTCCGGCACTTCTGTCGCTTGGGGTCAGTTGATATTGAGGTCCTAGGTTGTCCAATACCACGCTTAACAGCGTCCTCAATGTGGACCGCTTGACTACACCATCGATCAGGCCATTATGCAGATGGGCCTCAGATGTGTTCGCATTGTCGGGAAGGTTGTCCTCCATGGACTGCTTGATCGCCCTTAAAGATGACAAGCCTACGATTGCCCCAGGCTCAGCCACTATTATGTCTGCAAGGCTGCCGAAGCTAGCGTACGTCTGTCCGGTGGCTGGATTGGCCAGCACTGCAATGAAAGGCAGACCTTTTTTGCCGAACTGGGTAGTGGCCATGCTGGTTTTGGCCATCTGCATTAGTGAGAGCACGCCCTCCTGAATACGAGCGCCTCCGCTGGTTATTATCGCAATTACGGGGAGTTTCTTTTTGCCTGCGTGCTCGAATGCCAGAGCGACTTTTTCGCCTACAACGCAGCCCATGGTACCGCCCATGAATCCAAAGTCCAGAACAATAAGCATGGCCGGGCAGCCACCAATGTCACAGGTGCCAGTGACTACAGCCTCAGTTAGGCCGGTGCGTTTCTGGTCATTGAATATGCGCTGCTTATAGGACCCTCTGGAGGAGAAGGACAGCGGGTCAGTCGACGTTACGGACCTATTGATCTCATGAAAAGTATCTGGATCAATAAGTGAGTCGATGCGCTCGCGGGCCGATATGCTGTAGTGGAATCCACACAGATGACAGACGCGATATCGGGCGTACGTCTCTGAATCGACCAAATTGGCACCATCAATCAGGCAGATATCCCTGCCTTCGAACCCATCGTCTCCGTTACGGCCTCCATTTTGTACCAACAGTCAGGCCCCTCACGCGGACTAATTCATAATGTTAAACGACCGTTACTGACTCATTATAACATCGCGTGACTTGGAACCGTCACTGGGGCCTACTACGGATTTTTCCTCGAGTTCATCCATTAATCGAGCGGCACGGGGATAACCAATGCGCAATCGTCGCTGCAAAAGAGACGTCGAAAGCTTGTTGTACGTCTGCGCCAATTCCACGGCCTTGTCGAACAGTTCGTCTGTAGACGAGTCCTTGCTGCCTGCGCCACCCGCATCAGCACTATCTTCGTTTCGGGTGGCACGCAGGAGTATCTGCGGTACCCAGCCTCTCGGTGTGGCCTGCCAAAACTTGACCAGGTCCTCTATTTCGGTATCGGACACATATGCGCCCTGCATACGCTGCGGCCTGGCAGCGTCACGGGGCAGGTAGAGCATGTCGCCTTTGCCTATTAGCTTTTCTGCGCCAGTAGAGTCAAGAATCGTTCGTGAGTCTATCGACGAAGTTACACCAAAGCTGACCCTGCTTGGGAAGTTAGCCTTGATCAGGCCGGTCACTACGTCCACAGAGGGACGCTGCGTGGCCAGAATCAGGTGAATGCCCGTGGCTCGGCCTAGCTGCGCCAGACGGCACAGAGCCTGTTCCACATCAAAGGCCGCGGTCATCATTAGGTCCGCCAGCTCATCCACCACGACCAGCAGGAACGGCATATTGTCCTCAGAGGACTTCCTGTTGAACGACTCGATGTTCCTGACACCGATCTCTTCCATGCGGCGGTAGCGGTCCATCATCTCGCTGATGACACCCTTGAGCATACCGACCACTTCGTCGGTGTTAACGACGACTGGTGTGAGCAAGTGGGGGATGCCATTATAGGGCGTCAACTCAACCCGCTTGGGGTCGATCAGGAGCATTCGAAGCTCCGAGGGGGACTTTTCCATTAGCAGACATGTCAGGATAGAGTTCAGGCAGACGCTCTTGCCGCTGCCCGTTGCTCCCGCGATCAGCAGGTGGGGCATTTTGGCCAGATCGATAACCACATTCTCGCCGCCGCTGCCCTTGCCAAAGGCCACAGGCAGATCACCCGTCTGGCTAATCTTCTGGAACTCCTGCGTCTGCATAACGCCCCGCAGGGTTACAGGCGTTGGGTTGGCATTAGGTATCTCGATGCCAATCTGCGCCTTGCCCATGACAGGAGTCTCGATTCTCAGACTGGGCGTCTTTAGGGCCAGCGACAGGTCCTTCTCTCTCGAAAGAATGCTGTCGACCTTAACGCGGGTCTTCTGCTCTACACGAGTCACGACCTGTTTGCCACGCTCGTCCAAAACAGGCTGGCCGTTCTCATCGACTTTCTTTACCTGCCTGTACCGGCGGACCCAACCGGGCACAAAGCCATACATCGTTACTGTAGGTCCTGGCTGGATCTGCCCGACCTCGACCTCAATCTCGTATTCGGCCAATGTCCTCTGTATTACCTGAGCCGTCTCCATGATCTGCGCCTCAGATACCTCGGGAGCTGGCAGTTCTTTTAGAATGCCTGATGGGGGCAGCGACCACTTCTCTTTGCGCTTTCCCAGCAGTGATATTGTCTTCTGGGCCGAGGAACCTGCCTCCGAATGACCGTTTGTGTCGGTGTAACCATTACCTTCGTTGGTTGGAACCACGACGCGCTCATATTCCGGCTCAACTGCCTCAGCCACCTCATCGACGACGGGCTCAGGAGTTTTCTCCCCTGGGCCCGAACCCCAAAAGCGATTGAATTTGTGGCTCAGCCCAGAAGACTCGTCGCCATTTTCAGGTTTTTCTTGATCTAAATCAGTTTTCGGTTCAAATTGGGACTCATCGTCCAGAACAGAGGATGTTATAGAATCAAATATGCTGACGGGCTCTGGAGCGTCGGTCCAAGCATTGTCTTCTTCAGCAACATCAGCTATCTCAAAGGGTGAAAGTTGTGGTTCGTTGCCCTCGTCAGATTGCTCTTCTTCGTAACCAAATGAGATCGAAGGGCCGGTCGAGATGATAGACCCCGAGAATGCCGACACCGATTCAGGCACAAGCATTCCACCATTGGTCTCCGAAAAGTCGGACTCATCCAGGTCTCGAAGAGTTGAGTATGAATCGAACCCGTTGGACGGCTGGGTACTAACCTCACCTGCTACATCAAGACTAGTTTCAACCTTGCCGTTTTTGTTATACATCTTGCCGATGGCCATACTGGCCATGACCAGCGAGACGTAGCCGTAGAAAAAGACTTTGCCTATCGCCATCACGGTGAAGGCTACGAGCACAGGCGATGCCACCGCAACTGTCACCGCGCCAAGGACTGCTAGCCGTATTACAGCCTGCCACGCCACAGTTCCCGCTATGAGATCGCCAGCCACTCCGCCGAGGTTCACGTAACCATCCATAGTAAATGCGTGGAGTAGGCCGTCATAGGTCTGGAAGAAGGAGAGCACGCCCAAGGCGAAAGCCACAAGCCCTGCCGAGGCTAACCACAGCCTGTAGTGCTTGAAGAGGCTGGGCTTAATCGCGAGCGCCCCGAGCACTACTACCAGGAGTATCGCGACGGGAACAACGCCCGCGCCCAGGTAGAACAGGACCTCGTTCTGCGCTGTAAAATATATCTGAAAAAGAATATCCCAGAACCAGTACATTGTGACGCCAACAGCCACTACCGGGATCGCCAGTAGTTCGTGCCAGGTCAGCCGTGATATTATTGCTGATATTGGGGACCTGCCCGTCGGTTGGGCGAGTGTGACGTCTGCGTTGCTCTTGGCCATGCGCCGTACCTCGTGTGGTGTGCTTGCTCCGGATGAATAATAGGATCCATCTTAATTATCGCGAGGCAAGCGTTACCAGGGTGTTACGGGAGATGACCACAGGCATGCGGGACCATGAATGCCCGATAGAAGGCACTGTGCGCTAAATCAGTCTACCTGACTAGACCTGGTCGACAATGGCAAACACAGTGGGGCGCCTTCGGGTTTCTTTGAACAGGAATTTAGAAATGGAATCCGTGACCTTGGCCTTCACCTCATCCAAGTCTAGGCCTGCTGTCCCATTCTGGTCTAGGGTTGTTAAGACCATTTTTGACGTTCTTTCAAAAAGTTCTTGGCTTTCGTCCAATTCCGCGAAGCCAGACGAATCGACTTCGGGCGGCGAAAGCACCTTGCCAGTGCTCTGACTAAGGGTCACTGAGACAACCACAACGCCGTCCTTAGCCAGTCGTCTTCGCTCGGTGATAATTGGGCTATGCATGTCCAAGAAGTACCGGCCGTCAATGAACACATGGCCTGACTGTACCTTGTCAACAACGCGACCCTCCTCCTGAGTAAGTTCAAGCACGTCGCCGTCCTCGAGCACAAAGGTGTTGCTTTCCGGAATACCCATATCGTGTCCCAAGGCTGCGTGGCGTATCAGATGGCGGTGCTCACCGTGCACAGGGACCAGATACTGAGGCTTGACCAGACTGAGCATCATCTTCAGCTCTTCCTGACTGGCATGGCCGTGCACGTGGACCGTAGCGATGCGGCTGTAGAGCACATTGGCTCCCTGCCGGAACAGGTTATCGATGGTTTTTGCAACAACCAACTCGTTTCCGGGAATGGGTGATGCAGAGATTATCACGGTGTCACCAGCCACAATTTCTACGTCCTGGTGCTGGCCATTAGAGATACGCACCAGCGCTGAGGTTGGCTCGCCCTGGCTACCCGTGGCCATGATGATGACCTTGTTGTGGGGCAGATTACGGGAGTCCTTCATTGGAACGATGGTGCCAGAAGGGGCCTTCAGGTAACCCATGTTGAGCGCCATGTTGACGTTATTGCTCATGCTACGACCGACGACAGTTACCTTGCGGTCGTACTTCACTGCGGCGTCTATGACCTGCTGCACTCTTGATATGAGCGAGGCAAAGGTCGCCACCATGACTCTTCCCTTAGCTTCACGGATGGCGTCATCTAGGGCATCGCCCACAACCTTTTCAGATGCCGTATAGCCTGCAACTTCTGCATATGTGGAGTCCGAGCAGAGCAGCAGCACTCCATCCGCCGTGATCTGTGCCAATGAAGCGAAGTCTGTGGACTGGCCGTCTGCAGGGGTATGGTCGATTTTGAAGTCGCCGGTATGAATGACGATGCCCTGCGGCGTGGTGACGGCGATACCCATGGCGTCCGGAATCGAGTGACAGACGCGGAAGAATTCGACGCGGAATTTGCCAATCTTGAATGGCGCATGTGGCTCGACGACGTTCAAACGGGCGTCCTTTAGGAGGCCTCGTTCTCGAAGCTTAACGCTGATCAGACCATGCGTTAAGCGAGAGGCGTAGACCGGAACGTCTAGCTCTTTAAGGACGTAAGGAAGCGCACCGATGTGGTCCTCATGTCCGTGGGTAATCAGAATAGCGCGTATCTTGTCTCTATTTTCAACAAGGTATGTGATGTCAGGAATGGCGAAGTCTACGCCAGGCATGTCACTTTCGGCGAACAGAACGCCGGCATCAATGACTACAATATCGTCCTCGTATTCGAGGACCATCATGTTCTGGCCTATCTCACCTAGGCCACCTAGCGGGATGACCCGAAGTGGGGAATCTGGCATATTAAAGTATTCTCATTTCAGTTGATTCAGAGGTAATTATTTTTACGCGAAATTAACTTTCGCATCATCTTAAATTATACTCGATTCCCTGGAGGCACGTATCTATTAAACAGGTGCGTTTACTTCTATAATACAGTTAAAAGACTGCTCCGTAGCCCCACAAACACCACCTAAAGCAACGTCATTGTCTGCGCTTTGACTGTTTCTTCAGTATTTGGCTGCTCTGTCTGAGACTGAGTTATGGTCTTCGCGATGAGTTCCGGTAATTGCCCAAAATCATGCTCCAACACAGAACGAAGCTTTGGATTGTACAGAACAGCCGCGGGGTGATACATCGGATACACCGTCAGGTCCTGCCACTGCCTCGGCTTGCCACGGGCCTTGCTGATGACCTCACCAGGGAAGAACTTCCCGAAGGAAAACCTGCCCAGCGTAACGATAACCTTGGGTTGAATCAGCTCAATCTGCGCATCCATGAAGCCCGAGCACGCCTGAAGCTCCTCCGGCGCGGGGTCTCGGTTGCCCGGTGGTCTGCATTTCACCATGTTGGTGATAAACACATCGTCCCTTCGCAGACCTATGCCCTTCAGCAGGTCGGTAAGGATATTTCCAGCACGGCCTATGAATGGCGTGCCCTCGCGGTCCTCGTTGGAGCCAGGACCTTCGCCGATAAACATGATGTCTGCGCTAGATGAGCCTTCACCTGGCACTGACCGCGTCCGCCCTCTCGAAAGCACGCACTCTGTACAAGAGTCTATTTTTCGTACCAGATCGTCAAAATCAGACATTGTTTATCTCCATAGCTCTGGGGCAATTGTTCAGGTCTGTTTACGGCTCCGTCTCCATCCGCATCATATGCAAAGGCGCTCAAGAGAATCCACACTACTTATGCATATTTGAACCAACTTCCGCCTTCCAGCATGCCTCAGCCCGCTATACAAAACAAGTTGACTTCTGCTTCCCTGCATGCCCTCTCCCCGCTACACAAAACAAAAAGAATTGTGTGGCCATGGACGCCTTGTTATACTGGCAGCGGAGGCAAATACATCACTTATGACAAGGCTTGTCGGCATATTCGGATACCCCCTTTCCCACTCACTTTCGCCCGCGATACAGCAGGCCGCTTTCGATTACCACAAGATCGACGCACTCTATCAGGCATGGCCTACACCGCCAGAAGTGCTAGCCTTTGAGGTAGCAAAGCTACGTGGAAAGCAGTACCTCGGTGCCAACGTGACCATTCCTCACAAGTTAGAGGTCATGCAACTGCTGGACAGCATAGATAAGATGGCGATGGACATTGGCGCGGTTAACACCATCGTCAATGAAAACGGAACGCTGGTCGGCCACAACACCGATGCCTACGGGTTCATCAAGTCACTCAAAGAGGGCAGCGGCATAGACCCTAATGGGAAACGGGCGCTTTTGCTGGGTGCCGGTGGTGCGGCTCGTGCGGCTGCATACGCACTGGCTCAGGAAGGCGTAGCCCACATTACCATTGCCAACCGCACACTGTACCGTGCCGTGTCTCTGGGCGACGAGATCAGGCCTATCCTTTCGGACGTTGTGGCCATCTCGGCAGACGGCCCTGACCTGCTCGATGCAGCAGCCAGCGCCGACATCATTGTGAACTCCACTTCCATGGGCATGCGGCACTCGGAAGCTGAGGGCCAGAGTTTGTTGCATTCTAAACAGATTCCTGCTTCGGCAGCGGTCTATGACATGGTGTACAACCCATCCGTAACGCCCCTCTTGTCGGAGGCTCGGCAGGCAGGAGCCACGGTAGTTGGCGGACTTAGCATGCTGATTCATCAGGGCGCGGCTGCCTTCCACAAGTGGACGGGCAAGGAAGCGCCGATAGACATCATGATGGCGGCGGGTGAGAAGGCTCTCTCCCATATGGCGAGCGATTAGGTGACCCCTCAAACGACTGCCAACATATACGTTACCGGGTTCTCAGGCACGGGCAAGACCACGACTTGCCGCGAGTTGGCACGCATCATGCAATGGCGCTTCGTCGACCTCGATGACGAGATCGTCGCTAGTGCTGGAAAGGCTATACACGAAATTTTCGCAGACGATGGCGAGGATAAGTTCAGGAGCCTAGAGACTGAAATTCTGCAAGCGGTCAGCTCCGCCAGCCAGCAGGTCGTCTCTACTGGCGGCGGCGTTGTTACCGATGCGAGCAACAGGTCTGCTATGGCCTCTTCTGGCTTTGTCGTACTCCTGGACGCCTCACCTGAGACCATACTTCAGCGCCTTCAGGAACAGGACTCGGCCGATCCCGGTGTCGCCCGGCCTATGCTGGATTCCGATGATCCCCTGAAACGCATTCGCTCATTGAAAAGCCAACGGCAGGTGCACTATACTACCGCCCACTACACAGTCCATACGGACGGCCTTACACCGGTACAGGTGGCTGAACAAATACTGGCGGCATGGAATATGCAAAACAATCAATCTGATGCAAGTACCGATGACCAATACCCGGATCTAGCCTCTGTTGTCCATACATCTCAGGGCGACTACCCCATCTGGGTGGGTTGGGGAATACTAGACGAGCTTGGCGAGCGCCTCCAAAGCCTGCTTTCCCCCGGCACAGCGTACGTCATCTGCGATGAGGGTACGTCCCGTCACGCCCGACGAGCCCAGTTCGCATTGGAGACTGCGGGTGTTGCGGCGCACATCTTCCAGATGCCTGCAGGAGAGCAACACAAGACCCTGGAAACGGTGGAGCATGTGTATACCTGGTTGGCCGATCGAAAAGCCGAGCGCGGTCACATGATTATCGCGGTCGGTGGCGGCGTAGTAGGCGATCTGGGTGGCCTGGTCGCGGCAACGTACCTTAGGGGCATGCCCTTCGCCCAGGTACCCACGAGCCTTCTGGCAATGATGGACGCTGCCATAGGCGGAAAGGTCGCGGTAGACCTTCCTCAGGGCAAGAACCTGGTGGGCGCGTTCTACCAGCCCAAGTTTGTTCTATCCGACGTAAGCACTCTACAGACGCTGCCTCAGCGTGAACTAACCTCTGGCTGGGCCGAGGCGATCAAGCACGGTCTCATTTTGCAGCCCGACCTGTTGGACTCCTTCGAGCGGGACAGGGACGACATTCTTGCGCTGGAGCCTGATGTGGCCACGGACATTATTCGGCGCAGCGTCGCAGTAAAGGCCAACGTTGTCTCTCAAGACGAAAGAGAGACCCTTGGCGTAAGAATACTGTTGAATTATGGCCATACCCTAGGCCACGCCATAGAGACTGCCAGCGGCTACGGCAACTTCCTCCACGGCGAGGCCGTTAGCGTAGGCATGATGGGTGCCGCTTACATAGGCAACGCCATGGGAATGATGAGCGACGAAGAGGTCGACCGACAGCGGGCCATTCTTGAGAGCTATGGGCTTCCGCTCACCTGTGGGGAGATCAACGTTGAGGCAATAAACACCGCTATATTGTCCGATAAGAAGACGGCAGGTCGCGCTATTCGCTGGGTGCTACTGGACGGCATTGGCAAAGCCATAACAAGAAACGACGTTCCGCCAGACAAGATACAAGAGATCATCAGAAGCCTCACGGCCGACTAGATGATCGAATTCGAATGGATTTGGCTGTGGCTAGTGCTAATGGGCCTAGGCACAGGGATGTATGGCGTTCTGGTAGGAGCCGGCGGCGGCTTTATCTTAGCGCCACTGCTATTGATCTTCTTCCACAAGGAACCCAATGTCGTGGCAGGAACAGTTCTTGCGTTGGTTGCCGTTAACAGCATCTCCGGAGCAATTACCTTTAGTCGAATGGGTCTTGTTGATAAGCGCACATCATACCTATTCGTTGCCGCAGCCATTCCCGGATCGGTATTGGCCCCGTTCGTACTAAAGGCGTTTGTACAAGGATCGCCGGGTGTTTTTCATATTCTGTTCGGAATCATGCTCATCCTGCTTGCCATTCGTATCCTGACCAAACAGGACAGAACAGAAGAAATAGCAGATCGTCGGGGGGAAGAGCTAACCCCCACAAGACCAGACACCCGAATGGTCCGGAGCCGCACTATAATTACCAAGAAGGGAGTAACATACCGATATCAGTTTAACGAGGGCTTCGCAACTGCCATTAACTTTGTTCTCGGTTTCATATCCAGTTTCTTCGGCATCGGTGGCGGATTTCTGCGAACACCTATTTTGATTTACACATTTGGGTTCCCAGTGCAGGTAGCAGTGGCAACGTCCATATTTACACTATCGTTCTACACAACCGCCGGCGCTATAACCCACGCCTGGTTGGGACACATTGAAGTTTTCCCAACTTTCGTTTTGGCAGGCGTTGGCTTGATTGTCGGTGGTCAGATTGGTGCGAAACTAACTGGCGTAATTCGCGGTCCCTGGATAATGCGAATGCTCCTGGTGGTTGTGTTTGTTTTAGGCATAAGCCTGGTCGCGCAAGGTATTAAAGGTTAGTGATGTCCGCATTTACGCTTGGAAAAACCGATGGCGATGCCCGTGCAGGCACACTGCATACAGCGCACGGCGACGTACCTACACCTGCCTTTATGCCCGTGGCAACGCAAGGCTCCGTAAAGGCGCTCGACCCAGATGACCTGAAGAAAATTGGCGCGAACATAGTCCTTGCCAACACTTACCACCTATATTTGAGGCCCGGCGTAGATATCATTCGCTCACTGGGTGGGCTCCATGGATTCATGCAGTGGGACGGCCCTACTCTTACTGACAGCGGTGGTTTCCAGGGATTCAGCCTGGCGCACCTGCGCAAGATTACAGACGATGCCATTATCTTCAAGTCGCATATCGACGGCAGCACTCACCACTTCAGTCCTGAGGCCACCACGCGACATCAGGAGGGCATCGGCGCTGACATCATCATGCCGCTGGACATATGTGTTCCGGCGGGTTCAGACCGCGCCACAGCGGACGCGGCGGTGGACAAGACCAATCGCTGGGTAAAGCTGTGCAAGGATACCCACACGCGTCAGGACCAGCACCTGTTCGGCATTGTTCAGGGCGGACTCTTTCCTGACCTGCGCAAGAAGTCGGCCGACTTCCTGACATCGTTGGGATTCCCTGGATACGCCGTGGGTGGCCTGAGCGTGGGCGAGTCCAAGAAGGATATGCACGAAGCTGTCGGCTTTACTACGCCACTGTTGCCTGTCGACTCACCGCGCTATCTCATGGGCGTAGGCTCGCCTGAAGACCTGGTGGAGTGCGTCGCTCGTGGAATCGATATGTTCGACTGCGTGCTGCCAACGCGGATCGCCAGAAACGGCGCGCTGTTCGTGAGAAGCGGCCGGGTGAACATAGACACGGCTCGGTTCCGATCCATGGATGCCCCTGTTGAAGAAGGCTGCGACTGCTACACGTGCCAGACCTTCTCTGCGGCGTACGTTCATCACCTGTTCCGTGCCAAGGAACTACTAGCCTTTCGGCTGGCCAGCATCCACAACCTTCGCTTCATTCTGAGGCTAATGGAGGAGATGAGGGAAGCTATTTTGCAAGGGACATTCGAGGCCTACCGCAAAGGCTTCCACGAGCAGTTCACGCCTCCTGACGAGACCACGCGACGAGCACAGAAGGTGAAATGGCTTGAAGCTCTGGCCAATTCAAAGGCTAAAGCAGAACAGAGATAAAGAAAGAGGGCACAACTTAAGTGTGCCCTCTTTTGCTATTCCTATATTTCGATCAAGCGTACACCTGACCATGCCCGACTAGAAGCCGCCTGCAACCGCCGGTACGATGCTTACCTCGTCACCAGT
>Ga0302133_10001442_pt1 | contig 14848 bp, 13 predicted proteins | sample CB9_331_MG_FD_203121 | JGI IMG/M metagenome (GOLD analysis project Ga0302133, IMG submission 203121) | Marine microbial communities from Western Arctic Ocean, Canada - CB9_33.1 | ecosystem: Environmental > Aquatic > Marine > Oceanic | place: Canada: Western Arctic Ocean | collected 2017-09-19 | reverse complement strand
CTCTGGGAACTGTGCGGCACCATCCTCGACGAATTCACTCCGGCCGAATGCCGCAACTACTTCCGTCACTGTGGCTACCGCTACGATTAACACCCAACCGCACTAATCTCCACTGATCCTCGCTTATCTTTTCCAATTAAATTAGTGGCGTTTAGTGTTCCAGAAATTGAATCGGATTGACGCCGTATACGCCGCAAGTTTACCATCACGCGTAGTCGCAGCAACGAATCGATATATTTTGCTCCGTTTGACCGTGCGACGGTCGATCGGCGGTTTTGCCGGGAGTTGATTGATGTCCAAGGCTGGCCCGACGAATGTTTCTCACCCCACGCTATCGCGGCGGAGCATGTTGCAGGCCGGTTCGATTGGGTTGATGGGCTTGGGAATGTCCGACGTCTCGGCGTTGCGGGCGATGGCGGCTCCCGGTCGCCGACCACCGGCGAAGTCGGTCATCTTTGTCTTTCTCACCGGCGGCATGTCGCATCAGGATAGCTTCGACATGAAGCCCGATGCGCCCGCCACCGTGCGCGGCGAATTCAATCCGATTGCCACGCGCACGCCCGGTTTGGAAATCTGCGAGCATCTGCCAATGCTTGCACAGCGCAGCGAGCGGTATGCGCTGGTGCGTTCGATGAGTACCGAGAATAGCGGCCACGGCATTGCCTGCCACATGCTGTTGACCGGTCGGCTCGATCTACCGCCCGGTTTCAATCAGCGCGCCGTTCCAAGTCCGAACGAATGGCCCTCGTTGCCGTCGATGGTGACGTACGCCACAGCGGGGCGGAACAATTTACCGCCGGCCGTCGTGTTGCCGCAGCCGAGTGTGAACGAGGCCGCCGCCGTTCGCCCGGGACAATACGCGGGCAAACTCGGTTCCCGCTGGGAAGCCTGGCACGTTGACATTGCCTCGAAATGTCCGCTGGGCAACGGAGCCTGCCCGAACTGTTTCCGCTTCGACGAAGACTCGTTCGACCACGTTCCCGATTCGATCTTCGACACGCCCACTCTCACACTGCCCGAAGGCGGCCGGCTTCGTTTGCGGGGACGCGTCGGATTGCTGGAAACAATTGAACGGCAACGCCAGGAGTTGGAACAGGCAGCCGACGGACGTCGGCTCGATCGCCACCGGCAGGCGGCGTTGGCCGTGTTGACCGATCCCAAAACCAGCAAGGCATTCGACGTCGAGAATGCCGACCCGAAATTATTGGAGCGGTACGGCAAGAACAAGTTCGGACTGTCGCTGTTGATGGCCTACCGGCTGTCGAAAGCGGGCGTCAACATGGTGCAGGTGAATCTCGGCAAGAACTCATCTTGGGACACGCACCGCCGCAACTTCGTCAATCTCAAACGCAACCTGTTCCCCTACTTCGACCGTTCGGTGTCTGCGTTGTTGGACGATCTGAAAGACAGCGGATTGCTCGATGAGACGCTGGTGATTGTGACGGGCGAATTCGGCCGCACACCGAAGATCAACAAGGACGCCGGCCGCGACCATTGGGGACCGTTGATGACGTCATTCTTCGCAGGTGGCGGAGTCCGTGGCGGAAACGTGCTTGGAGCATCGGACAAGATCGCCGGCTATCCGATTGCCGACAAACAAACCCCGGAGAATCTGGCAGCGACAATCTACGAAACGCTGGGCGTCCCCCGCGAAAGCGGCTGGACCGACTTCGACGGCCGCCCCCACCAAATCTACCGCGCCGCACCGATTGCCGGATTGATGTAGCAGATCGGTTTTATGAATCGCGGTCTGCGTTCGGGTGTGTCTTTCATTAGAGTCTCCCCCGACTCCATTGCGAAGACGCATCTGGCAAGTTGGCGATTTCACGTGGCCAATACTTTTTTCGCCCTGCCCTTCGTGTATTATGACGTCCCCGACGGAAGATCATTCGATCTACGATGTTCGCGACAGTATTGATTGAGAATTGCATGCCCTGGTCCATCGATGATTTGTCACCGCAAGACGATCTAAATCAGCCGAGACGCATGAGCAAACGGCGGCTCTGGACGTTTCGACTGATTGCGTTGGGCATACCTGCGATCATCGGGGCCATCGTCGTTTGGAATCGCGTCCCCCCCCAACTGCTCGATCCGGACGCTCCCATCTATTTCAACTCTCCCGATCACGAGGAGAGTGGCATGCGCTCGATGTTCCATCCCGTCTACGGTTGGGTCAACGTCTCAAATCAAGAGGGAATGACATACGGGTCGCCGGTGAGAATTAACTCGCGTGGATTTCGGGATCGCGACTACACCGTTGAGAAACCCACCGATGTCAAACGCATTCTTGTACTCGGAGATTCCTATGCATGGGGATACGGAGTCGCGATCGACGATATCTTTACAGAAATTCTCGAAGCAGAGTTGGAAAAGACGCAGCAGAAGTGGGAGGTAATTAACACCGGTGTCTGCGGATGGGGAACCGACCAGGAATACCTGTTTCTTACTCGGGAAGGATTCAAGTACAAACCAGACATTGTCGTTCTGACGTTTTTTCTCGGTAACGATCCAATCAACAATGCCAGCGCGCACGAATACGGTTTGCACAAACCGGTTTTTGTGGACGACAATATGACACTGGAGAATGTCCCGGTTCCAAAGCCGAGCGATCACGTCGGTCCGCTCATCGTACAAACGATCCCCGTCCACATCTCGGCGGTCATCATCGACAGCATGCACCAGAAGTGTGAGCAAGCCGGAGCGAAGTTGGTCATCATGAAATTTGGAGCATTTCTCGACGACAAATGGAAACCGCACGATGGTCCGCTGCTCGAGGAGTTCAGCCGATTTCCCAACTGGAACCTTCTCGACCTGGACCGGGAGTTCGAGAAACTCAAGATCTCAAGGACAAGCGTTCTGGAAGGCAACTACCGTCACCACTGGAACGCGTACGGCCACCGTCGCGTTGCCGAGAGCTTGCACGGATTCCTACTGGAAAAGAGATGGGTGGAACCCGCCGTGGCCGAGTCTCGTTAGTTTTTCCAATCGACTACCGTTCGGTGTCTGCGTTGTTGGACGATCTGAAAGACAGCGAGTTGCTCGATGAGACGCCAGTGATTGTGACGGGCGAATTCGGCCGCACACCGAAGATCAACAAGGACGCCGGCCGCGACCATTGGGGACCGTTGATGACGTCATTCTTCGCAGGTGGCGGAGTCCGTGGCGGAAACGTAATCGGTGCATCGGACAAGATCGCCGGCTATCCGATTGCCGACAAACAAACCCCGGAGAATCTGGCAGCGACAATCTACGAAACGCTGGGCGTCCCCCGCGAAAGCGGCTGGACCGACTTCGACGGCCGCCCCCACCAAATCTACCGCGCCGCACCGATTGCCGGATTGATGTAGCGGATCGGTTCTTGATTTGGGGTGGCTGGGGTCGAAGCGCAGCGATTCAAGCGACTTGCGCGAGCAGGTGTTGCACGACTTGCAGGGCCTCGGCTCCCTCCACATCGAAGCATTCGCTGAGAATCATAATACACTTGTTGGTATTTCCTGCGTATATTTCCGCGCGCAGCTGCATCGTTTTCTGAATCGTGTGCGGATCGGTTCGCAGTTTTTGACCGAAGTGATTTGCCGAGCGCAACGCCTGTTTCGGACCGATCGCGAGTAATTCGGACAATGTTTCTGCTGCGGTTTCGATTTGGTTCGAGGCAACTTGTTGGCCGAACATTGCAAACGTCTTGGGCGCATCGGATGTTGCCCCTGCCGCTATTGGCGGCATCTTCATGGCCATCGGTGGCTTGAACGTCTGCGGTTTTTGCACGGGTTCTTTTTCGACCGGCAGATTCGCGATCATCAAATTGACCTGACCAAGTTTGTTTCCCACACTTTCGTACAGACGGCTGATGTCGTCCATAAAGTCGGCGCCTGTTGCATCATCCAGAATATCTTGTTCGTCTTCGAGAACCCGATCGGTAAGTCGCTCGGCAAGGATGTCGCGTGTGCGAACAAGAATTGCATGGGCGAGTTTTCGTCGTTCATTCATGATGGGATTCCTTGTTGAATTCTTTTTCTCGCTTCAAGCGGCAGTGATACGAATTATGCAATTCATGTGCCGCAAATCCGCGGCGACCAGCTTGCGAAATGCAATCGCAGGATTTCTCGGCCAGTTTAGCAAAAGACCGGCGACACCACTGGCGGATGATGTTGAGTTTCGAGCCGCGCGCGTTGATCCCAGGCAACATCCCGCACGAATCGGCACAGACAAACGATGCCGGAGAATCCGTTTAATACGACCACGACTGCGTGTCACGGATGCGTTTCGGCAGGAACCGATTGCCAAGATCACGCCTGCCGTAACGCGGGGACGATTTCTGTGCGGGCGGCGTGGAGTGCGGGGGCGATTCCTGCGAGGGTTCCGGCGATGACTGAGACGATGAGGCCGGTGATCGCCAGGCGGGGCGATGGGGTGAAGGCGATGGTGACCGCTTCGGCCCCAACTGCCAGACTTTTGTATTTCAACATCAGCATGGCGGCGGCGACGCCGATGATTCCGCCAGCGATGCTGAGCAGCATACTTTCGAGCATCACCAACCGAAAGACGCGGGGGCCAGAGAAGCCGAGGGTTTGCAGGACGGCGTGCTCTTTGATGCGGTCTTGAACCGACATGACCGTGGTGGTGGCGACCAACGAGAGTACGAGGCCGACGCAGGCGTAACCGAGGTAATGGGCCATGCCGATGAGCTGTGTGAGGTCGCCGAGACTTTTGGCCTGGAAGACGCCCTTGGGTCGCGTGTCGGTTTCGATGGGACCGCCACGAAACATGTCGTCGATCTCTCTGCTTTTGGCGATGGGGTCGACGCCGTCTTTCAACAGCACTTCAATTTGCGTCACCGTGCCGACGAGGTCCATGCCTTTGCCGCGCTGCAGGAATTCGAGATGCGAATAGATGTAGTTTTCCTCGGCCGGATCGTCGCTGGTGAAGATGCCGGCCACGTTCACGCTGAGTTCACCAATGGAGAATTTGTCGCCCACCTTGATCCCGCGTCGATTGGCAACCGCCCGCCCGACGACGGCGGCATCCTGATGGTTTTCAAACTCCGACCAACTGCCCGATTCGAGTTCAAAGTTGCGGGCCGTACGGATTTTCTCCGGCGGCACACCGTAGAACACGACGACATCGAGACTAGCCCGACAATTGTTCGTGAAGACCTGCACCGGGAAGACTTCTCGCACGCCGTCCAGACGCGCAATCTGGTCGTCGTAGTCTTGCGGAAGATGGCTGGTCGCCGGGCAAAACTTGTTGGCTTGAAATGAGACGAGCGACCCCTTCGCCGCTTGCCGTCGCTGCAGATCGTTCATGCCTTCCTGCACCGCACCAACAAAACAGAAAACAAACAACGCAACGGCCGACCCGCTCACCGTGAGAAATGTGCGCGAACGGTGCCGCCACAGTGTTTTGAGTGTGTAAGGAAAGAATTTGAACATGGATTCTCCAACGGGTTTTAACCAGCTGTTTCCCGTGCTTCGGTGAAGACGGCAGGTTGGAAACCTGTTCCGCCCGTCTGAACCAACTTGCCGTGATCGAGCCGGAATTGGCGGCCGGCGAATTCGGCGGCGTCGTTATCGTGGGTGACCATGAGTAACGTGACATTCAGTTGTTCGTTCAATCGTCCGAGTAGATTCAGAATTTGTTCTGACGTATCGGGGTCGAGGTCGCCGGTGGGTTCGTCCGCCACGACAACTGTGGGGTGAGTGACAATCGCCCGCGCGACGCCGACTCGCTGTTCCTGTCCGCCGGAAAGTTGACGCGGGTAGTGGTCGGCCCGGTCGAGAAGGTCGACCGCTTCGAGGGCAATTTGCACTCGTTTGCGGCGTTCGGAACGCGACATCGGCAGCAATAACAACGGCAGTTCGATGTTCTCGTAGGCCGTCAGCACGGGGACGAGATTGTGCGTTTGGAAGATGTAGCCCATGTTGGCGGCTCGCCAGTTGGCTAGTTTGGTGCGAGACAGTCGCGTGATATCAACGCCGTCGATGACGATGCTGCCACTGTCGGGGCGATCGATGCTGGCAATGAGATTCAGCAGCGTCGACTTGCCGGTGCCACTGGCGCCCATCAGCGAGATAAACTCGCCGCGTTCAATATTCAGCGACACGTCATCCAATGGCGTAATCGTCTCATCGCCTTTGTGGAATTGCTTTGTGACGTCTCGGATTTCGATGAGAGCCATTGTTTAGTCCAGAATCTAGAGTCGAGAGACAAGAGCCAACAAGTTACGAACCGGATCGCCGTTTCAGTTGTTCCGCTTTGGAGTCTTGAGAGTCTGCTTTGCCGTTCTCTTGACTCTTGACGCTCGGCCCTTGGCTTTCTTCAGTGATTGTGATGCGGTCGCCGTCTTGCAAGCCTTCGATTCCGCTGGAAATAATCCGGCTGGAAACGGTGAGGCCGTTGGTGATTTCTACGAGGCCATTCGATCCGACTGCTCCGGTTTGGACCGTCGTTTTACGCGCGACCCGCTCAGATTGATCGGCCAGCCAGACGAACGAATCGTCTTCACCTTGATGAATAAGTTGCCCGAGAACATAGAGCTTCAACTCTTGCGACGGCTCGGTTGTTCGTTCGGGTTGTTTGGGAGCGAGGAACGTGACATCGACCAGCATTTCTGGTTTGAACACCGCCGGCGGATCGGGGATTGCCACTTTGACCTGCAACGTGTTTTTCTGAATGTCCGCTTCGGAACTGATGAAGAGGACCTTGCCGGTGAGCGGTGAGGCGAGTGCCGGGTTATGGATTTCCACCGGCTGATGCAGGCTGACTTTGGGAATGTCCTCGAAACGGACATCGACGCGGACCTGCAACATGGTGGGGCGATACATGGTGACGACCGTGCTGCCGTCGTGACCGGCCATCTGTGTCATGCCGCTGCCGATGCGGGCGCCGGGATGAGCAATCAATCGGAACACGCGACCGTCTATCGGCGAGACAATCGTCATACGATCCAGTCGCAGTTGGGCCTCCGCAACAACGACCCGCGCCTGCTCGACACGCGCGGTCGCTGCTTTCACTTTCGCGAGCGCTCCATCCCGTTCCTTGAGTTCGTCGGCCAGCAGTTTTAGTTGTGTTTTCAGTGCATCGCGGCGCCCGGTCAACGCGGTCTGTTCTTTCTTGAGCGACCCTTCGCGATCTCGCAGTTCTTCAACGCGCGCAGTGGCCGAGTCCGCCTTGCCTTTGGCGATGTCAATCGCCACACCGGCAACCACACCTTTCGCGGCGACTTTGCCTTCATAGTCCTTTTGTGCCGCTTGCTGATCGGCCACAGCTCCGCGTATTCCAAACGGCAGGCTTTTCAACTGAGTTTGGATCTTCGCTAACGATGCGTCTGCTTCGCCCAGTGCCGCTTCCAGATGTACCGGTTGTTTCAACCGTGTCTCAGCAGCGGTAAGCACCGACCGAGTTTCATCCAGTTCGGCATTTCGAAGTTTCAAATCGGCCGATGCCGCATCGAGGGTGAGTCTTGCGTCGTCCTTCACAAGTTCAGCGACAGGCTCACCCGCTTTGATCGGCTGATCCTCAACCACCAGCAGTTTCTCAACAACGCCCGGCGCAAGTGCGGCGACGCGCACCGGTGTTGGTCGCGGTTCGATCCAGCCGGCCGCCTGAAACAGCGGCGTCCCTTCCTGCCGAACCTCGGCCGTGGTCGAGAACACTGGCACGACCTTCACGGCTTTCGGAGGAAACAGAAAGTCCCGCGACGCCCACGCCACCAGCGACAGGAATCCGGCAATCAACACCAACGGCAACACGTACCTGGAAAGCACATTTCGCCGAGCGCGCAGATTTGCCTGGCCCGTCGCACCACGGTCAATCGCCAATTCCCGAAGATCCACGTTAGTACTCATGGTCATATCATTTCTTCACGTACACGCCGTTGGCGAGAATCGTGAGGTTTCCATCTGCGTCTCGTTTGGCTTTTCCTTTGATGACGACGGTCGAAAGTTCCTTGACGTTCAGCAGTTCGCGAGCATCCTTCTTCAACAGGTTTCCGTTTTCATCGACGATTTTGATCAGTGCTGTCGAACTCGACAGCTTTTCGGATTCGCTTCAACAATAGTCCCAGGGTGTGGGACAATTGTGCGACCCGACATCCGCACACGATTTGAGAGACTGATCGACGATCAGAAAAGCCGCCCGCCCATCGATCCACGGACTCTTTTCTCCGCCGATGCGTCCCACAATCACGATGTCTTCGTCATCCTTGGCCGCTTCCTGCGCTTTGATCACCGGCGCTGCATTTTCCGGCTCGCCGCTCAGCAGGTATTTCGAGCCATCAATGGCAGCTGCCGACTTGGATGCCGACGATGCGGGCGTCGTCGCAGAATCCTGCCCGCATCCAGCGAGAGCCGAGAGTCCAGTGACAAGCGACCAAAGCAAAATACGTGGATTGCAAAACTTCATATTCACTCCTTGAAAAGTGTTGTATCGAGAGTCCAGAGGCTCTTGTCTCTGGACTCTCGTCTCTCGACTAAATCAAACCGCTTTTAACCCATCGACGATGGGCATACGTAGTGCTCGGATTGCCGGGGGAATGGCTCCAAAGAATCCGAGTGACAAACCGACAGCGCAGCCGATAAGTACGGCCATGCTGTCGATGCGAAGCGCAAACGCTCCCATCGTGAATCGCACCGCGGCACCGTTGACGAAGACCAATGCCAGCAGCGCCGCCAACAGACTTGCTGCCGCCGCCAACAGTAAACCTTCCTGAATCAAACTCGTAACAATGGCTCGACGCGCAAAGCCGATTGTTTGCAATGTGGAAAGTTCCGGTATGCGGCCGACAACCGAGCCGTACATCGTGTTCAGCCCGGCGAAGACGCCCGCGCCCGAAACCAATAAAACAACCAGCCACGCCAGCCACCGCACCGTTTCATAGTCTTGTTGGAGCGTGGCGTAATATTCGGTTTCCTGTATCGCTTGCAGTTCGAGGTCGAGCCGCTCTTTGCAGAACAAGTCGAGATCGATGAAATCTGCATTCGGCGCCAGGGTCACGGCGACGATGCTCAAGTCTTGCCGCTTCATTGCCTGTTGTAACTCATCGAGTCGGCACCAGGCTTCCGATTCAAACGCCGAACCGCCTGCCGAAAATATCCCGCTAATTCGCCACGATCGGCCCTCGAAGGTGATCGATTGCCCAACGCTCATTTCTGCTTTGGTCGCTTCAGTTTTTGCCGCGACCATTCGGCCCACCATCACTTCACCCGGCTCGGGCCAGTTGCCCTCTTCAATTTCAACCTGTCGCCGAACGAGCAGTACCGAGCGGGTGACTCCGCGAATCAATCCCATCGACGGTTCTCGATCTCCCACAGTCACTTCCGTGCCGAGATACAATTCCGGCGAGACGTACTTCTGGCCGAAACGCTCCTGAATGCCGGCGACGCTGGCGGGAACCAGATCGCTGGTCCGCATTGCGATCGACGAGTATTCGAGGTTCTCGCCCATCCCCTTGGAGAAGACGATCGCCGTCTGTGGATCGCCACTTACGGTCAGTGACTGCTCCAGCCCGCGAATGAAACCGACGACGACCAGCACCAACACAATCACCGTCGTCAGCCCCGCAAACGTCAAAAACGTTCGCAACGGGCGACGGAAGAGATTTCGGATTGCGTACTCCCACGGGAGCAGGCGAAAGAACATGGCGTTACACGCTTCACGGTCGAAGGACCAACGGGCAGAGGCAACTCAGCGCAGGATGAACTCTTAGCACTGAGAACCAATTGGGGAAGCGCCGAAGCGTTCAGCACAAGAAAGACATGTGCAGCGTGCGCAGCAGGCGGTCGTGATTGCCGCCGTTTCGTAAGAAACCATCACCGCCGCGCGTTCGGCGTTCCGCCGTCTGACATGCAACCGGAGTTTCGTCTGCGGTGAGGGGCAGCACGGATGACTCGATTTCTCCGGTCAACTCGCACGGCTTCTCGAAGATCACGCCCCCGCAAACGCCCTGACACGATAACTCGCAGGGAGCATCGGGCGGGCAATCGCTGCTGTCGCCGGGCAAACCTTTACCGCCGCAGCAACGGCCAGAATCGTGAGCCGGGCAAGTTTGCTCGACCAACTTCCCAGCCGCGCAGCATTCCTCATCGTGGCACAGACCACTGCCACACCGCATGGGGCAGGCAATGATCGCCGCAGTCATCACAATGGAAATGGCTTGGGCATACATCGGTAAAAATTCCTCTGTCCCGTATCATACGCGGGTTTCAAGGGGCGGGCAATCGCGATTTTCGGACCGACTAACGATTTCCCGACAGGCTGCCGGTCAATAACTGTCCCTCGATGACTGCTGCGGATGTTCTAAGTTCGCGTAACGAAGCGAGATACGACAGGCTGACCTGCACGTACGTTTGCTGGGCGGTGAGCATCGTCAAATAATTCACCTGTCCTTTATCGTATCCGTCGGTCACCAGTTCCAGCGACTGCTTGGCGCGTGGCACCATCTTCTGACTGTATCGATCCACCTGTTGCCGTGCGTTGGCGAACTGCCGATAGACAACGGCAAGTCGGTCCTGCAGATCGAGTTCGACCCGCTTGACCTCGTTGTTCGCGGCGATCCATTCAGCCTCGGCGCTGCGGATGTTGCCCTGATTCTTGTCGAAGATGGGAATCGGAATTCCAATCTGAATATTTGCAACGTCACTGCCAGTTGGATACTGGTGCCGCGCGCTGACAAACGCGTCGATGTTCGGAATCGGTTCCTTCTGCGCTCGCTGAATGGCGATGCCCGCGCGATCCACGCGCGCCCGCGCGGCATTCAATTGTGGATTGCTACCCAAAACAAGCGTGTGACATTCGTCCCAATCATACGTGGGCAGATCGACGTCGAGTTGACCCACGAGTGGTTGCATCTGCATCGTCGGCATCCCGATGATTGCCGCCAAACGCCGCCATGCTTCTGCGGTTTGGTTCAGGGCGTTGTCGTACAGAATATGTGCTTCGTCGGCCCGGATTTGCGCCTGCAGTTTATCGTTGAGCGTTCCCTGCCGACCTTCGAGCAGCGTGTTGGCCGCTTCGACGAGATTGTCGCCGATGCCGACCAGTTCCTTCGTCAACTCGACCCTCCGCTGCGCGACGAGTACATCGTAAAATCGCACGCGGACATCGCTTCGCACGCGCTGTTCCTGCGCGTGAAACTGAAAGTGCGCCGCATCGGTTTCCTTGCCGGCGATTTCCTGATCGAGTTGCAGCTTGCCCGCCGTAATGAATCGCTGGCTGATGAATCCACCCTGACCGCCTGCCGTTCCCAGATTGCCGACTTCGGTGGCGTGATATCCCACCACCGGATTGGGCGGACGTCCCGCTTGAAACTGCCGCCCGGAGGCGATCTCCATTCTCGCCGCCGCCGCCGACAATGTTGGGTTGTGCTCGAAGGCGATCCCTTCGAGGTCGGCAAGCGTCATTTCTTCGGGCGGGTTGTCGTCTTCCAATGTCAGCACGGCTTGGGAATTCGGCTCTTCGAAATGGACGAGCGTTGTTTCTTCATCCGTTGCTGGCTCAACCTGTGCATTGCCCGTTTCATCAGGCAACCGTTCCGTCATCGCCGACCGTACCGACGGCGCAGACCGACAGCCACCGGCCGCTGAAATCAGCAGCAACGAGAACGCAACAGCCCATCGGAACAGCACTTATGGTTCTGCTTTCGACAGTGAACCGAACGGAAGTCGTACCGGTAGCGTAGTCGGCACCTCACCACTCTCTGTATCGGTTATTCCGGCTGGCGCGATGACACCATTCAGGGCATTCCCGTGGCGAGGCAATTGACGTGACCGGAATCGCTCCCCAAGCGAGCCGTGGGGTTTATCCCCACGGAATGGACGACGGGGATAAACCCCGCCGCTCGCCGGGCGATTCGTCTCGCTATGCTTCGGCTGTTCCCCGCAACTCAAACACATGCACGGGGGAATTGTTGCCCGGGTAGCTGCCGTCTTTGTTGAGGCGGCGGCCGTTGCCGTTGCTGCCGTTGTTGGTGCCGGTGATGGCGATGCGTTTGCCGTCGGGGCTGAGGCTGAGGGCGTGGACGTTGCGCATGGTCTTGCCGGTGTAGAATGGCTTCGTCTCACCGCGGCGTTGAAAGACGAACTTGCCCACGCCCGGCGTGCCGGAGGTGGAGACCATCACGAAACCTTCTTCGTGCAGACAGACGTCGCTGACGAAAACGTCGGTCGTCCCGCCGAAGGTCATCGTCTCAGTCACCTTGCCGGTCTCGAAATCGAACAGCAGCAGCGTGGGCGTGCCGGTGACGTTGCCCTGTGTTTTCGGTTCGGTGCCGCCACAAGCGAGCGTCTTGCCGTCGCGGTCGAAGGCGATCACACGAACGCCGCCGGTGTTCTGTAACCGCCGGTAGGTGTAAAGCTGCGTGGCGTCGATGTCGCGGAAATGTTTGCCGGTGGCGACGTCCCATTGCTTCACCACGCCGCGCAGGCCGCCGGTGAGCAAGAACTTCCCGTTCGGATGAAACTTTGCGCACAGGACGGCATCAATATGGCCGTCGAGTTCGTGGAGTTTCTTGCCGTCGGCTGTTTGCCAGATGCGGACTTTCTTGTCGATGCCAACCGTGGCGACGAGCGTGCTGTCGGGGCTGACATCGAGCGCCTGAATCCAGCCATCGTGCGCTTCATCCACCGTCCACTTGGGCTGCGGGTTGTCTTCGGCATAAGCCCAGCAGCAGAGCTTGCCCCACGAGTCGCCGGTCAACAGCCGGTCGGCTTGCGGACTGAAAGCGAGTGCCTGCACCCAGCCGCCATGTGCTTTCAGTTCGGGCAACTCTTTCACTTCAGTGACCGGCTTCTGTTTCTTGTTCTTCGCTTTCGGATCGACCGGCGGGATTTCGATGTTCGCATCCCAACGACGAATCTGCCCGAGAAAACTGCCGGCGACGAGGAACTTACCACACGGACTGAACCGCGCACCAAACACCTGCGGCTCGGCCGAAAAAGTGGCGATGTGTGCGGGTTGGTATTTCGCGAGGAGTGTTTCAGAATCGCTCATGAAAGCACCTCCTTGATCGCGTGCATGTCGTCGTGGGCAATGGGCAGCGGTTGGCCGGCGTTATCGTATTCGACAACATCGGGGTCGATGCCGAGCGCCTTGAACCAGGTGTGGAACATGTGGCCGATGTCGTACTCGTCGGAATCAACAAACGTGCCTTCATCGTTCGTTTTTCCGACGACATTGCCGGCGGTGATGCCGCAGCCGCCGAGCGCGACCGTCCAGGCTTCGGGCCAATGATCGCGGCCGATGTGTCCGTTAATACGCGGCGTGCGACCGAACTCCGACATGCAAACGACCAGCACATGTTCCATCATGCCCCGCTCGTGCAGGTCTTCGACGATGGCCGCAAATGCCTGATCGAATTTGGCGTGCTGGCTGAACGCGCCATTGAAATGATCGCCGTGCGAGTCCCAGCCGTAGCTGTTCACCTTGACGAACCGCACCCCCGCTTCGAGCATCTTACGGCCCTGCAGCATGTGCCGACCGATTTCATGTTGCCCGTATCGTTCAACATCGGCGGGCGAGAACTGCGATTCGTCGAACAGATCCTGCCGCTTCATCAGCGTGCGGGCAACATCGTAAACGTAGGTGTCGGCTTCCGTCGCCTGTTTACGTCGGCGAGCTGCAAAGCGACCGTTCAAAGCGACCCGCAATGCGTTACGGTCGTCGTTGTCTTTCTCGGAAATGGTTTCGGGTAGTTGCATGTTGGCCGGCGGTTTGCCGTCGCCGAAAGCGAGCGCGCCGTATTTCGGGCCGAGGAAGCCGGCGTCCTTATGAATAAATCCGCCGCTGCCCGGCTTGATCCAAACATACGGAGGCAGCCCGCTGTCGCCCGGTCCCAACAGTTTTGCGACGGCTGAGCCGAAGTAGGGATAAATGACGCCGCGGTTCTTCGGGTCGCCCCGTTGCATGCGGGGTACGCCGGCCGAATGCGAATTGTCCTGCGTCCGCATGCTGCGAACCAGCGACAGATGATGCAGGATCGTGGCAGAGCGCGGCAATAACTCGCTGATATGAACGCCGGGCAGCGAAGTCGGAATCGCCCGAAACGGCCCGCCGAACCGCGTCCCCGGTTTGGGGTCCCAACTTTCCAACTGGCTGATGCCGCCATCGAGCCAGACGAATAACACCTGTTTCTGCTGCTCTTTGACCTGCTGCGCAATTGCAGGATCGAGCAGCGCCCCCAGCCCAACCGCACCGGCCGCCGCACCAGCGGTTGTGCCGAGCCATTGTCGCCGCGAAAGATCGTGTTCCCACGGTTTGCAGAGATGTGATGGTTGCATCTATGTCTCCAATGCGGCACAAATTGCCCGATTCTTACTCTTTTTCTTAATCTTAATCTTAATCCTACTCATAATCCTAATCACTTCTCGCGATCACGCATTAACCAACCAAACCGTCCGCTTTTCAGAATTCGACCGAATCAAACCAACAAGCATCGACACAATCTCCAGCAACAACTGCTTCCCGTCATCGATCACAGTCCGAACCACCGTCTGTTTCGCAACAAGCACATCAAGACACGCGGCGCATTCCAGTGCCGAACCGCGTGCGATGTCGAAGAATCGACAGCGGTCGGCCGATGTGTATTTCCCGTTACCCTCTGCGATGTTCAATGGGATTGACGTCGATGCGCGGTCGAGTTGATTGTGGACGGCGAGACTCTTGGGGACCGCTGCAAGCAAGTCGTTTGCCCATGCCACGAATTTGATGGCTGATTGGTAGACGTTTAGTTTTTCGTAACTACCCAGTGACGAAGATGTGCGCTGGCAGGTTGGGGGACTGGTGGAAGGCGGATTGGATGCCGTCCAGGATTTTCAGGTCGTTTTTGCGGAGCGTCGAGACGTAACCGCGGATTCGG
>Ga0302133_10001438_pt1 | contig 14878 bp, 13 predicted proteins | sample CB9_331_MG_FD_203121 | JGI IMG/M metagenome (GOLD analysis project Ga0302133, IMG submission 203121) | Marine microbial communities from Western Arctic Ocean, Canada - CB9_33.1 | ecosystem: Environmental > Aquatic > Marine > Oceanic | place: Canada: Western Arctic Ocean | collected 2017-09-19 | reverse complement strand
TCCAGTTATGAATTGGGATACGAAGTTATAACCAAAGAACAGTACGACGAATATGGTGTGGAACGCTGTCTGGAAATAATTCTCGAACGAGTAGGAGATAAACCACTGTACATTACCTTTGATCTTGACTGCCTGGATGCAACCGTTGCTCCGGGAGTAGCTAACCTTGAACCGGCAATTGAAGGTTTCATGATGCCGGATGTTCTGAAACTGCTCCAGGGAATGCGTGGAAGGAACATCATTGGAGGAGATGTGGTCTGCCTGATGCCGACCAAGGATGCACCAAATCAAATTACAGCCCATGTTGCCAATGCCCTACTCTTCGAAATGATCTGCTTGATTGCGGATAATTTTCGCGGTTCCTCTTGAGGTATGGTGAAATGCAAAATGCAATGAAAACAGTCTTCATAATTTATTTTATTCCATGAATTCACACAATTTGAAAATCCATAGCATCGAGACCTTCAGCAATGAATATGTCGGGTTGGTACGTGTACGTACAAAAGACGGTTCTGAGGGCTGGGGGCAGGTTTCACCTTACAATGCGGATATTACGGCTTTGTTGGTGCACCGCCAGATTGCGCCGTATGCGCTGGGTGCGGATGCCCTGGACATTGAAAAACTGGTTCAGGAAATTCCGGAACGTGAACACAAATTCCCGGGTTCATATTTGCGCCGGGCACTCGCCGGACTCGATACCGCACTCTGGGATTTGCGTGGAAAACTGGAAAACAAAAGCGTTTGCGAACTGCTGGGCGGAACACCAAGACCATTAAGGGCTTATGCTTCCAGTATGAAACGTGACATAACTCCGCAAGCCGAAGCAGAACGGTTTTTGCGTTTGAGAGACGAATTCGGTTATGATGCTTTCAAGTTCCGTGTTGGCAGGGAATGCGGACATGATGAGGATGAGTGGCCAGGACGTACAGAAGAAATTGTTCCGGCAATCCGTAAAGCGCTTGGTGATGAGGTTGCATTGCTTGTAGACGGTAATAGTTGTTACACTCCGGAAAAAGCGATTTCAGTTGGTCGACTTTTAGAAGACAATGGAATCTGTCACTTTGAGGAGCCATGTCCATACTGGGAACTGGAGTGGACAAAACAGGTCACGGATGCACTCAAGCTGGATGTGACTGGAGGCGAGCAGGATTGTGATTTATCCACCTGGAAACGAATAATCGAGATGCGGGCTGTTGATGTAGTGCAACCGGATGTGTGCTACCTTGGAGGACTGACACGCACCCTCAAGGTCGCAGAAATGGCTCGTCAAGCCGGAATCCCCTGCACACCTCACTCAGCCAACCTCTCCCTGGTCACTGTTTTCACTCTCCACTTAATGGGAGCCCTGGAAAATGCGGGGCCGTATGTGGAGTTTTCCATTGAAGGTGCGGATTATTATCCATGGCAATATGACATCTACGAACCCACATTGGTTGCAAAAGACGGTAAAGTGCAAATTCCGGAAGATCCGGGATGGGGAATCGAAATCAATCCGGATTTTCTAGAAAAAACCAAGTATCAGATTAGTACATTGAATTAGGAATATTTGGTGAAAATCAAAGACTTAAAAACATTTGTAGTAGGAAATCCAGCGCCGCATTTTGGCGGACGATATTTCATTTTTCTCAAACTCATTACCGACGGCGGAATTGAAGGTGTCGGCGAAGTTTATTGCGCAACTTTTAGTCCGCACATTATCGTAAAAATGATTGAAGATGTTTTTGAGCATCATGTAGAAGGGAGCAATCCATTCCGGATTGAAGCACTTTGGCGCAATGTATATGGACGCGGTTACACCTTACGTCCGGATGTTTCACTGATGGGAGTCTTGAGCGGCTTGGAAATTGCGCTTTGGGACATTTGTGGAAAATCTGTAGACAAGCCGGTTTTTGAATTACTGGGTGGTAAAGTTCACGAAAAATTGCGTTCTTACACTTATCTTTATCCAAAAGACGGAGCAGTTTATACCGAGAACGAACCGCATGTTTACAACAATCCTGAGCTTGCCGCAGAAGCCGCGGCGGAATATGTGTCGCAAGGCTTCACCGCAATCAAGTTCGATCCGGCAGGAGCATATTCGGCTTTTGATCCGCGTCAACCTTCATTGGAGACTATGGATCGTTCCGAATTATTTTGTAAACGAATTCGCGAGGCCGTCGGTTCCAAAGCAGATTTGTTGTTCGGTACACACGGACAATTCACTGCTTCCGGTGCTGTTCGGCTGGCACGTCGTCTGGAAGCCTACGATCCGCTTTGGTTTGAGGAACCGACTCCTCCGGAGCGTCCGGAAGAAATGGCAAAAGTTGCCCGCCAAACTTGCATTCCGATCGCCACCGGAGAACGGTTGACCACCAAATATGAATTTGCCAGAGTGCTGGAAACCGGAGCTGCCTCGATTTTACAACCGGCCCTCGGGCGAGTCGGAGGGATTTTAGAGGCCAAAAAAATTGCGGGAATGGCCGAAAGTCATTACGCCCAAATTGCACCCCATCTTTATTGCGGCCCCATTGAAGGCGCGGCCAATATCCAACTTAGTGTTTGCTCACCGAACTTTTTGATTTTGGAAGGAATTCAACGCTGGGATGGGTTTCATGCAGAAATTCTCAAAAAACCTATACTTTGGGATTCAGGATATGTGATACCCTCCACGGAACCCGGACTTGGCGTGGAACTGAATGAAGAAGTTGCCCTGGCAAATCCTTACAATGATTCCGCTTTACATTTGGAAATGGCAGATGCCCCTATTCTTTGAAAGTAGGTCTGCATTTCCGGCAGTTTTGCCAAATGCGGATTATTCGTATTACACTTTTAAAACTTCAGGCTTTAAAACTTTCTGAATTAGGTTGGAAATATTTGAGGAATTATTGGGGAAGACTGTGACAAAATGTGACAAATATATTGCCACACTTTATGTCACTGAAGTAATACGTTTGCCTAGATTACCTGACACCCGTAAGGAAGGCCGATTGAAACCGCATTTCTGGTCACCGGCTGCTAGATCACCTTGCCGCGGGCAGCAACTTTTTCTTCACCAACAACCTGCCCGTCTCGAACAAGCCAAACCGAATCGGTGATGTTGGAAACGACGCAACAGTGGTTCGGAATGATGCGGATCCTTTCACCGATGGCGGGTCGCCAATCGGTCTTTGATAAATCGATTGTGCCATGCTCTTCATTGAGAGCACAGATCGACGCATCGTTGACGCCCAGAATATAGCCATAGCCGTTCAGGCCCAGCAGGTCGGATGTCAGGGTTTTAGATCCGGCGTCTATAATTGCACGGATATCGGTGGGGCAACTGACGACCGTTGCCAGAACCGTCAGTGCACAGTTTTCGACTTCACACACTCCTTTTTCGATCAGTGAGCGATCATTGTAAACATAAGTGCCGGAACGGTGTTCAGTAGCAATTTTAGAAGTATGCGCGTGCCACATATTCGGACTTCCACCGCTTGAAATCAAATCGCACTCAAGGCCCGCTTGATTAATTTGTAATTTGGCTTCCACCAGCCAGTCATTAACATCGATTTGGTCCTGGGCGGATCCAAACGGTGGATACGTCATCAATCCGGCAAAGTGCAAACCTGGCAAAGCGTCAACAACCTGTGCAAGTCGGGCTGCCTGTTCGTGGGTTTGGACACCACAGCGACCAGCACCGGTGTCACATTCGATCAATACCGCGAGGCTTTGTTCTGCATCAGCAAAGCCATCTGAGAGACCGCGAATAACCGTGTCACTGTCTGCGACAACACTGAGCCTGCATCGTCCATTCAGGGCACGCAGTTTAGCTATCTTGGTTTTTCCGATGATGTTGTAGGTGATCAGGATATCCTCTATCCCGGCATCGGCCATTACCTCAGCCTCGCTGATTTTCTGGCAGGTAATGCCAACCCCGCCGACTGCGACTTGTCGGTGGGCAAGACGTGGGAGTTTGTGTGTTTTAATATGCGGCCTGGAATTGATGCCATGGACATCACAATAGGCCTGAAACTTATCAATATTGGCTTCTGCTATGCCGATATCCACTAGCACACAAGGCGTTTCCAACTGATCAATTTCCATTCTCATGAAAGACACAGTTTGTTTTTGTTTTCTGGCATGGTCATTTTTTATTAAGACACTAATGGAAAAGTATAGAGGAGGTTTATGAGGTTACATTAACATACCAAAGCCATATTTATCACGGTACAAAGGGTAAGATTCTCATCTTTATTTGAAAGTATGGATCTTTAAAAAAGCTCCATATTACGATAGCGTTTTATAAGCCACCACGTCAGCTTCTATCTTCGCATCTACAACCAATTTCGACTGAACTGTAGAACGGGCGGGCGGATTTTTAGGAAAATTCTTAATGAAAACGCTATTGAAGCCTGCAAAATCTCGAGTATCATCCAACCACACATTGACTTTGATCACGTCTTCCATACCGCATCCTGCTATCTCCAGAATATTTTTAATGATCTCAAACACCTTATGTGCTTGGACTTCAATGCCTCCTGAGATAATTTCTCCTTGATCGTTCATAGCTGTCTGTCCTGACACATAAACATAATCTCCTGCACGAACAGCTGGACTGAAAGGTAAGCTCTGACCACCTGAACCTGACCGAATGTCTCCAATACATTGTTTGCTCATTTCACTTTCTCAGTCTAAAGAGTTGATTTACTATCGAGCTTCAAGGATCGAAATTATTATATGGTACGTAAATTAACATAAAAGTAGCTGAAAAAACAAGCAGAAACTCACCTTAAGGTGGATTTTGGTCCCCCACTCCCTTGCATCTATTCAATAATCAATAGATTATTTAACTGGTACTCTGATTATCCCCTGTCCCATTGTGTTCTCAGTTTCTCAGGGAGCCCGAAGAAGGTCTACAAACTATTCTATAAGTCAACACTATTTGACATTGTTAGTTTTGGCATAAATTATTTTCTAGAAGAATATCATTTACTTGAATGGGATTAATGATTATTGAAAAAATTTATTAATATTCTACTTGACAAGTACTTGTCAAAAAACTAAAATTCTTGAAATTTTGTTAATCAACTAAATGAAATTATGTTTGAAGAAACAAACAAAAGATCATGAAAGGTTCGCACAAAAGTTTGATTAAGGAAGGTCACCGACGTTCCACGATCAAAGATGTCGCGGATTGTGCTAGGGTCAATCAAGGTACTGGTTAAGTGGAGCAACCGCATAATTCTTTAAGCAGTTAATTCCTGTTAATATTTAAAAAATATTTTTTGATTAACATATGTTTGATTTTTGTAATATAAAAAATAATTGGTAAGGAGGAAAGAATGTAGTATTTGGCTTCAAAAAGAACTAATTAAGTTTTGAAAACATGAATTGCCTATTCTTAATCCAAAGTAAGACGGGTAATTTTTATCATTTATTAACTCTTCAACAAGGAGATTTATTATGAGAAAAACAATCACAATTTTATTCATTGCATCATTCTGTTTTCTCGGTACAGCATTAGCGAAAGATGATGTCAAATTAGCAGGGTGGCCCTATCAGGTGGATGTAGTGAGGGAGAACCTAGAACGTTTTAACAGCCAATCTGGACTCAATGCTACATATATGCCCGTTCCGAGTAATGAATATCATACCAAGCTGGTCGCCAGTTTTACCTCAGGGACGGATTATGATGTGGTCTATGTTCGGGACAGTTTTCTGGCTGAGTGGGCATCCGCGGGTTGGATCGTCCCAATCACAGGTTTACCTGGGGTTGATGATTACATGGCAGACCTGCCACAGGGAATCATTGAACAGATGTCTTATGATGGAGAAGTATACGGCCTTCCTTATTACTCAGGAAATTCAGTATTCGTATATAACCAACGTCTATTAAAAAAGGCAGGGATAAATTCACCTCCTAAGACTTGGGATGAATTAACGAAGCAAGCCGTTACCCTGAAACAAAAAGGAGTTGTTAAATTCCCTATTGTGATCGGCTTGGCAGCTAATGAAAATTCAATCCTCAGAAATTTAGAAATCATTTCTGCAGGGTTTGGAGGTCGATTTTTCAACGACAAGCTTGAGCCTGTGTTCCATCAAAAGAACAGCGGGGTTAAAAAAGCCCTTGCCTGGATTGCAGATGGGATTAGTAAAGGTGTTATAAATCGTGCATCTATTAGTCAGGGAGACGGAGAGATTGATCAATTTTTGCGTTCAGGAACAGCAGCTTTCACCATCGTAACAGATTATGAGATGAAAGTTTTGAATGACCCGGCAAAATCCGATGAGGCAGGGAACATCAAGAATTCTCTTGTACCAGGTTCCGCAGATGCAGTTAGTGGTACCATTGGATATGTCCGATTATATTCCATTACCTCTAGAGCAGATAAAGCTAAAGCTTGGAAACTTATTCAGTTTCTTGGAGGGAAAGATGCAACAGGTGCTTATTATGTCCCAAAAAGATGGGCACTTGAATTTGGACTTGGCTTCTCACCAGCCCCCCTTTACAAAGATGCTGACGTGAGGAATTCCATTTCAGGATGGATCAACCCAGATTTGCTTCAAGAGCAGGCAAAATATGGCATCAACCGTGCCTACCGATTCGTTCCTTATTTTTCGGATTGGGAGTCAGATTCATGGAGTGCATTTCAGGAAATTATCAATGGTGCTGATATGGATAGTAGTTTAGATAAATTGGCTAAAAATTGGAATGAATTGAAATCAGAATATTAATCAATTAAAACCAATTGGATTCATTCGGGGCATTCAACAAGAATGTCCCGATCGCCTATGCATGTTCTTAAAAATAAAGAAATTTCACACGGTAAGCTGGCACTTATCTTCAGTACTCCTGCCCTTTTTGTCCTTACAGTTACAGTCCTGATACCAATCATTTATGCTGTTTATTTGAGTCTGTTTAGATACAAACTCAAACGTGCGAAGAAACCTTTTGTTGGGTTACAGAATTATGAAAAGATTCTGACTGATGAGAAATTCTGGGACTCGTTGACGACAAGTTTGATTTTTGCTGTCAGTGTTGTGGGAATTATCATCACAGTATCTTTTTTCCTGGCTTTGTTACTGGATCAGGATTTTCCAGGTAGGGGCTGGCTAAGGGCTCTATTGCTCATCCCCTGGGCAATTCCAGATGTTGTTAATGCCTTGTTATGGAAGTGGTTGCTACATCCTGCATTTGGTGTCATGAATGCTTTATTTTCAATGGGGGGCATGATAGACGAATATGTCGCCTGGTTAAGCAGCATGCCCAGTGCAATGATTTGGGTCGTCATTGCCTATTCCTGGAAGAACATACCTTTAGCAACACTGTTGATTCTTGCAGGATTGCAGACGGTATCCAAATCTCTTCATGAAGCTGCAATGGTTGAGGGAGCTAGTGCATGGCAAAGAACATTAAACATTACATTGCCACTACTCAAGCCAACCTTGACTGTGGTATTGATATTCGAAACGATTTTCGCTCTCAAAGTCTTCGACCTGATTTATGTTTTAACCTCAGGAGGACCAGGTAGATCTACTTCGGTTCTAGGATGGAGCATTTATATTAATACATTTAAGAAACTGGATTTTGGTTCAGGCAGTGCGCTCGCGATGATTCTGGGATTGATCACACTTTTTATCGCAATCATATTTTACTCATTTCTTGATCGAGGTGAGCGACAGTGAAGCGAAATAAATTAAAGCGTTATATTCTCATTTATCTTGCATCAGCGGTTTTACTCACGGTGTTTATAGGTCCATTCCTTTGGTTAGTCAGTTCCAGTTTACAGATGGAAAATCAGCTTTTTAGGGTTCCTCCTGTATGGTTCCCAAATCCAGTTAGCTTAGAGAGTTACCGTGAGATATTCATGGGAGCTATATATGATGAATCTTATGCTTCTACCATCGGAAAGAGTTCGTCTTCTTATCAAGCAAGGATATATTTACGATCCTTCTTAAATAGTTTAATCATTGCTTTAAGTGTTTCTTTTTTTAGTGTCTTGTTTGGAGCTTATGCTGCCTATCCTATTGCAAGGATGGATTTTAAAGGGAAATATTTTCTTTTGTTCTCCATTCTAGCGGTCAGGTTGGTACCTGCTTTGGCGCTAGCAATTCCAATCGTATTGTTTGCTAAAAAGATGGGAATGAATGACAGTTTAATCACGCTTATATTTATCAATATGTCATTTGTTTTACCCTATGTTATTTGGCTTCTTCAGGCTTATTTCAAAACCATTCCATCTGAAATAGAGGATGCTGGAAGAATTGATGGCTGCAGTCGTTTTCAAGTCGTCAATAAGATTATTATTCCATTATCCCTCCCTGGTTTAGTGACCACCGGAATTCTGGCATTTTTACTTTCCTGGGGAGAATTCCTGTTTGCGCTGCTGATTACAGAAAGCGAAGGATCCTTTACCAGTACTGTGGTAGCAGCTATGTTTGCCACCATGGTTGGGGATATCAGTTATGTCACTATCATTGCAGCCGGAGTGCTTTCAGTCATCCCACCGGTATTATTTGCTCTCTTTTTTCAGAAATACATCATGAGCGGCCTGCTTTCAGGCGCCGTCAAGAACTAGCATCCTATTTCTTAAATAAGATAAAAATTATTGATAACTATGAGTTCCATCGAACGATTAACTCAGATCAGGAGTAGAGAAAAAAATTAAATTAAAGGCTTATGCAGTTCAACATCAAAAAGCGCGGAAAACTGACTTATTACTTTGAAGGAGAGGCTCCTGTCCTGTCTGCGATGGTAGTAGAGGAGCAGATGGATGGAGACCTTAGGATTCATTTTTCAGGATTGACAGGTGGCCATTCAGCCACAGGGATTTTGAATCTGGACACGGTAACCAGCATGGAACCCTCGATCGAAGTTCCATTGGTATTTCGCTGTTGGGAGCAGTGGTTGCGGGAAGCCGAACTGTGTCAGTCGATTGGGGAGATTGACTTCATTGAAATCCACGCATTCGGTGCACAGCCCAAAACGCCCAGTCCTCTTTCAGATCCTGCAGGATATCGTCGAGAGCAAGAAAGGGTGCGTGCGGAATATGCGAAAGCGTATCGAAATTTTTTCAAGGAACAATGTCCGGAAAATGGGGTTCCGGCACGCTTCACAGTCCATGTGGTGGATTTTCCTGATGAAGCGGCTTCATATGAATTTTATGCTGTCGGACTGCTTCAAGGTCGACATTGATAAAAAGTCATCTACCATCATGCATCCACTGAAATATAAAACATGACTTCGTCTTACGACTCGCTTGGCATCCGACCCATCATCAATGCCCAAGCAACCTTGACCATGTTTGGCGGATCGCTCATGCCTGAGGAAGTTCGAAAGGCCATGGATCAAGCGGCAGGTTCGTTTGTGGATCTTCATCAACTGCAATTGAGTGTTGGGGAACGCCTTGCAGAATTGACACACAACGAAGCGGCCTATGTAAGTTGTGGTGCAGCTTCAGGGTTACTGCTTGCGACTGCGGCCTGCATTTCCAGGCATACTGCTGATGCATATGAGGATTTCTCCAAATTGAATGGAGTTCCAAACGAAGTAATCGTGCAGAAGATGCATCGTAATTCATATGATTATGCGGTTCAAGAGGCCGGAGCCAAAATGGTGGAAATAGGCAGTAATGAAGGAACTCAAATCGAAGATCTTGAACGAGCGGTCAGTCCTGCAACCGTTGCAATATTTTGGTTTCAAGGGGCGATGAACGATCCTTCCGAATTGTCCCTGAAAGACGTGATTCGATCTGCAGGCAAGCATAAGGTTCCAGTAATCGTGGATGCTGCCGCTCAACTTCCTCCGGTTTCAAATCTATGGAATTTCACTCAGCAAGGAGCTGATCTTGTGATTTTTAGTGGAGGGAAGGATCTGGCCGGTCCACAGGCCTCAGGGCTTATTCTCGGGAGTAAGGATCTGATTGAACGAATTCGTGGTTACGGAGCTCCCTACCATGGGGTGGGGAGACCAATGAAGGTGGGCAAGGAGGAAATGATGGGTCTACTTGCCGCAGTGGAACGTTACCTTAACCTCGATCATGAAAGTCTGCTTCAAACTTATGAAAAACGGGTTCAATTTTGGATCAGCGGTCTTGATGGAAAGAAAGGGATCCTTGCCCAGCGGGATTACCCCAATGAAGCAGGACAGCCTGTTCCTAGAACACGGGTTGAATTACCCGTTGAAGTGCCAAAAGAAGAAGTGATTGATGCTCTTATGAAGGGGGATCCAAGAGTGGCAGTAGCTCCTTCAGAAAACGGGAATGCTTTGCTGCTGAATCCAATGACTGTAATAGATGGGGAATCTGAAATTGTACTCGAACGACTCTTGCAGGTTCTTGGTTGACTAAGGCTTTATTGACAAACGAGCATAAAAGTTTCCTTAAATGAATTTCACACTAATTTTCTGAAAAAGCTTCGTGACTCAACGTGCCCCTTCTAAATACGGAACTCAGGTGATCAAACCTGATGATTTTGACATATTCTGGGGTGAGCTTCTTGAACGTTCCGACAAGATCCCTCTCAATGCATCGCTTACTCTGGATAGCATGCGTTCAACCGAACAGGTTGAAGTGTTTGAGGTGCATTATGATAGCCTGAACTCTTTAAGAGTGTTTGGATGGTATTGCCTTCCCCGTTTTAGACCCCGACCTCTTCCGGCAAGAGTCTTCTATCCGGGATACATCAGTGAACCCACTCTTCCTAAGGCTCATGCAGAACAGGGGTATGCTACCTTCGGGGCCGCTCCACGAGGCAAATTGAGAAGCAACCGGCAGTTCAACCCTGGATATCCAGGGCTGTTGACCCACAACCTCGTGGATCGTCAAAGTTATGCTTATCAGGGATTTTATCTGGATGCAATCAGGGTGATTGATTTCCTGACAGAGCAACCAGAAGTAGACTCTGAACGGATAGGAATCCAGGGAAGCAGTCAGGGAGGTGCTTTGACTCTGGTGGCGGCAGCTTTACGGCCTCAGGTAAAGGCCGCATCTGCAGGAGCACCTTACCTTACTGGGGTTGTGGATGCTATCGATCTAACACGCACCTATCCATACGAAGAGATCAACGACTACCTCCGTCTGCATCCCCAAAACCGGGATGCGATGGTCAAGACCTGGAATTACTATGATTGCATCAATTTCGCTGACCGCATTCAATGCCCTATCATCCTCTACATTGGACTTCAGGATGATGTATGTCCTCCAGAAACAGCCTACCCTCTAATGGATAAAATTCAGTCTCCTGAAAAAAAACTTTACGCTTATGATGGGCATGGACATGACGCAAATCACCATGTGCATGACCAGGTGGTTGATACCTTTTTTGACAATCAGTTGAAAACCTAAAGTGGTGAAAACTTCAGATTCCTAAATAAAGAGAGAACCATGAAACCTGATGACTTCAGCTCCTACTGGCTTCAATTGGAACAGGAACTCATTCGAGTGGAATCAGCACCAGAATGCACAGAAATCCCTCTTCGGTCCACTCCCGAAGGCAAGGTGTTTGGATTGCAACTTACGAGTCTTGGAGGGTACCGAATTTTTGCTTATTACTGCGTTCCTAATGGAAAAGGACCTTTCCCAGTCATTTACCGTCTTCCCAACTATGGTAGTGTGGTCCACATCCCTCCTTTCGAGGAACGTTGCAATCACATTTCAATTGCTTTATGTCATAGAGGACAGAGGCTTTCTGATGAACCCTTTGCTGCTTCTTTTCCAGGGCTGTTGACACTAGGCATTGAATCCCCTCAAACTTATATTTACCGTGAGATTACTAGTGATTGTCTTAGAGTAATGGATTTTCTCCTGACTCGTGAAGAAGTAGATCATCGTAGAATTAGTCTGGTGGGTGGAGATCTGGCTTTCTGGACTGCTGCAATGCGTCCTCAGGCGCTTACATTGTTTTATACTCCTTCTATGTTTTACAAATCCCTGCAAAAAGCCTCTACAAGCAGTCATTATCCTCTTGAAGAATTCAATGACTATTTTAGGGCTTTTCCAAAATCTAGGAAACAGGTTGAGACGACGTTAGAATACTTTGAGCCCATGAACTTTGCTCCATGGGTGTCTAGTTCGACAATGATGATGGAAGAGTCTGAAGGAGATGGAGATGACTTGGCGGCGGCCTTCGGAAGAGAGATTGATCGGTGCACTACCTATCATTCCAGCTTTCGGGATGGAGTTCGTCAGGCTCAATGGATTGCTGATAAACTCAAAACAGGGGAGCCACTTCTTCCTGAACATTGGTCATAAAAGAGGAATTTTATCTAAAATACACCAGGTTTCATCAGTAAAATTATTAATTTGAATGAAATTACTGAACAAACTTGGTACATTGAAACCCCCCATCCAGAATCTCTACTATTTTTCACACTATGGAAATGCGAATCAATCCTGACTTTCCGAAAAGACCTGACCGAAACAAGGTGGATGCTTTAAAAGAAATCGGTGCTGCCACGATTAGTGCAGAGCTCAAACATATTGCTGGCATAAAGGATTCATTCATGATGGGGCCTAAATCCTGTGCTCTTGGTAAAACAATTGGGGGACCGGCCATCACTCTCCAATTCATGCCCATTCGAGAAGATTATTATCAAGATGCTGAGGAGTATCAAAATGTCGAGGAGCAGCTTCATCGTCATGCTCTTTATCTTGCTCAAGCTGGTGATGTGGTTGTGGTAGACGCTAGGGGGGACTTGAGTAGTGGTGTTTTTGGAGAGATGATGCTTGCCTATTTTCATGGAAAGGGTGGAGAAGGTGTGGTTCTGGACGGTTGTATCCGGGATTCTAGAAAAATTCTTGAAACAGGACTTGGAATCTGGTCGAGGGGATTTACCCCCAATTATCATATCCAGACGGGAATTTTCCCCTTTTGCGTAAATGATCCTATCGCCTGTGGAGGCAGGCTTGTTTTTCCTGGAGATATTATCGTTGCAGATGATGATGGTGCGGTCGTGGTGCCATTAAGACTAATAGATGTTTTGCTTGAAAGGGCAGGGGGGCACAAGGAGTGGGAAGAATTCTCTAAACTCAAACTTTCAGAGGGAGGAGACTTGCGTAAATACTACCCTCTCAATGAAGAGGCGCAGAAGGAATATGAAGCTTGGAGCAAGAACCAAGGTAAAATATGACTCACGAATCTCTGATCGAAGTGACCAATCCTGCGGATGGACCGGTAACTCGATTGTATTTTTTTTAATATTTAATTTTGAGGAAAGTCTGAATTACTAAAATGGTGACTTCTGCTGATCTGAAACTAAAATAAATTCTAAGTTCTATTTTTCTTCAGTGCAAGCCTTAACTTGCCTTGTCAAAGCCCATTTCCCACCTACCTAATTCGGTCAAGTCCTCCAGTGAGGCACGGTTTGTATAGGCAAGCTCATAATCTTCCGGAGCAAAATCAGGAGCGCTTCGTCCTTCCTAAAAATGCTGTAACGTCGTCACGGTTCGGAATGGAATCCACAGCTCCGTAATTGGTTGTGGATAACGCAGCGGCAGCATTGGCGTATTCAGCCGCGGCAAATGGATCATCACTTCTTAGCCATTCCGACAGGAACGCTCCGTCAAAAGAATCTCCTGCTCCGGTTGCATCAATAGCCTTCACGGCATGTCCGGAAATATAGCACTCATTATTTCCGTCGGCAACAAGAACCCCTTGCTCACCCTGCTTTAAAACAACTAATTTAGCTCCGAGTTTTAGATAATAATCAATAATCTCTTTTGGTTCCTGGAGTCCTGTTAAAGATGTGACATCATCCAAACTGGGCAGAAGTACATCACACATTGGTACAACATGGTTAATCACATCTCTTGCTTGATTTAAAGTCCAAAGTTTAAGCCGTAAATTAGTATCATACGAAATTTTTACTCCTCTTTTACGTGCTTGATGAATGGCTGCAATAGCTGTTTCGCGAGACGAATCACTAATTGCCTGAGTGATAGCAGACAAATGCAAAACTTTCGCTTGTGAAACAACATCAACCGTTACATCTTCCGGAGTCATTTGACTAGCAGCTGATCCTCTTCTGTAGTAGCTGAAGTGATGGCCATTTTCGTCATGTGTAACAAAGTAAATGCCTGTTGGAGACTCCGGATGCTGCAAGACATATGTGCAATCCACACCTTCTCTTTTCCACAACTCCAATAATTTTCTACCAAAAATATCATTGCCTACTTTGCTCAAAAAACCTGAAGAAGTCTCCTGACGAGCAACTGCAATAGCGGTGTTGGAGGTGTCTCCCCCAAATCCTGAACGATAAGTATTATTAGTGTCATCAGGAATTTGATTGAATTCTATTAGAGCTTCGCCCAAACATAGTACATCCATTTTCATGCGATTTTCTGACATTAAAATGCAGCGGTTTGCTGCAAAACCTGCTTTCCAAGCTGAATTATAGTTTCTCGCTGACCATCCAGAATCAGTCCTTCATTCACCAGTTCACCTCCAAGACCAACACACATAGCTCCGTGTTCAAGATATTGAGAAATATCATCTGATTTTACACCACCTGTAGGAATTAGGTGAACTTGCGGAAAAACTGACGAGAGCGCTTTCAAATAAGATGCTCCGCCCAAAAGGTTGATGGGGAATATCTTAACAGCGTCAGCACCTGCAATAACAGCACTCTGGACTTCAGTTGGAGTCATTGCTCCCAAAAAACACGGCACGTCATTTTGATGAGAAATTCCTGGCAATTCTGTTACAATACAAGGCGAAACCAGATATTTAGCTCCGGAATCAAGACAACACTCAGCCTGTTCTGCAGAGGTAACTGTTCCTGCACCAATCAAAAGATCTTTCCGCGAGGCGTATTGAGTGATTAACTCAAATGCGTCCGGAATCGTCAGAGTGATTTCAAAAGTTCTAAAGCCCGCATCAGTCAACCACTCAATGGCAGTTTCCGCTATTTCTGGTTTACTTG
>Ga0302133_10001436_pt1 | contig 14883 bp, 11 predicted proteins | sample CB9_331_MG_FD_203121 | JGI IMG/M metagenome (GOLD analysis project Ga0302133, IMG submission 203121) | Marine microbial communities from Western Arctic Ocean, Canada - CB9_33.1 | ecosystem: Environmental > Aquatic > Marine > Oceanic | place: Canada: Western Arctic Ocean | collected 2017-09-19 | reverse complement strand
ACCGACGACGTGCCGTTCTTAATCTCTCTGTTACAGCGGGGCGTGTGGCTGGGGCTGGACCATATGTCGGCATATGGCCATAGGGAGGGCACGCCCAGCGCCCAGACTCGTATTGAGACGGTGTGGAAGCTGATCGAGGCGGGCTACGAGCGCCGCATTCTCCTGAGCCACGACTCGTGGATATCGGTGGGCGTTTTCACGACGGAGCAGATGGCCGACAAGCAGTCTGGCAACCCGGACGGCTACAGCTTCATTTCTCTGCGCGTCCTGCCCAAACTGAGGGAACTTGGCGCGACCGACGAACAGATTGAGACGATCACGGTGGACAACCCCCGGAGGTTCCTGACCGGGGCCGCTTCCTGACTGGGCCAGTGCCCTGACTGGGTCTATTTCCCAACTGGGGAATTTCCCACACGGGCGCCGGTACGCCTCGGCCTGGTTTTCCCGTTAAACTGAGAGGATGGAACCACTGTTGATGCGCCCGGAACCGGGTGACGACGCCGAATTCAGGCCCAGTCAGTTTCGCGAGATCGTCGACAGTGTCGTACACATCTACCGGCGTAACGCCGTGCGACTTGTCGCTATCGCGGTCGTTGTGCAGTTGGTGGTTTTTCTCATCGGTTCGCTAGCGGGAGAGCCCGTCGAGTTAGACGAGACGGCCCCAACTACAGGCGCAGCCGCCACAGAGGGCACCGCGGATGAAGACTCAGATGGCCTGACGTTTGACCAGTTCGGATACGACGCAGCGGCCACCGACGCTGTAGAGCCCACCGCACAGCCCGTACTGGGCGACACGGAGGGACCGGTTCCTGTAGTTGTCGAAGATATCAGCGGCCCCTCTTCAGACATTTTCAGCGACCTGGATAACGCGCAGTTCAACCTGGGCTCATTCCTGGTGTTCGCGCTACTGACATTGGCGTCTTTCGTCGTTTTGCAGGTGGCCATGGGGTGGGTGGTTCTGGAGTCAACACTGAGCCTGAAGCCGCCACTGGCGCTGAGCATGCGGCGGGTGCTGTCCAGGCTCAGACCGGTGGCCACCACGCTGGCGGTGTTTTGCCTGATGATGTTTGCGTTGGTTGGTATAACGGTGGTTCTGTTCAAGATGATCGGCGAACTCGCCATCATTCTTGGCACGCTGGCCGGCCTGTACATGGCCGTCAGGCTGGTGATGGCACCTCTCATCGCAGTCGTTCAGCAGGCGAAGCCGATGGACGCACTGCGGGAGAGCTATCGCCTGACTGCGAACGACTCGATGCGCATATTCGGTTTTCTGCTGGCGTATATCGCGTTCCTGTTCGTCGCCGGGACGGTGCTGACGTTGACGGTCGGAAAAGTGCCCTTCCTCGGCAACCCAGCCGTCGCCTCTCTGGTGGTCCCGCCGTTGTATATCTTGATAACCGTGCTGTATTTGGATTTGCGCGTTCGGAACCCCGGTTCGGGCGCGTTCACCCGGCAAGCACTGGCGGGCGAACTGGGGTTATCCCTCCCCGAGCCCAGGCCCGAGGCACCGCCTTTTCAGCCAGAGCAATAGGCCAGGTCAGCCGGCTCAGGCGGTGACGAACCTGTCGCCGCAGGAAACGCAGAACTTCGCCTCGCGCGCGTTGGCACCCCCGCAGTTGCCGCACTGCACGAGTTGATTGCTGTCCGGGTCTTCCACACCGCAGTGACGGCAGAACTTGCTGCCCGAACGGACGAGCCGGGTGCACACGTAGCAGGCGACCAGCGGCACGTTTCGTTTGAGCCGAAATGGGGACGCGCTTTTGGCCCAGCGAAAGCGAGAAATGGCCCAGACTGCGCCGAGCACTATCAGCGCTAAGGACGCCAGCGGGAACAAAAACAGCCCTATATTGAACAGTGCGTGCACTGTCGCCGCTGACGCCAACCCACCCACGACGAGCCAGGGCCGCTTGCGTCCCGACATGAGGTGCAGCGCGAGGGCGTAGCCCCAGAACGCCCCGAATATGGCGTGGCCAAGAGTAGACAGGGGCCCCCGGCCGATCATGACCCAGGGGCCGTAGTCGATTACGTAAACGGCGTTTTCCACGGTGGCGAACCCCAGGCTGGCAGCCGCGCTCAGGACCATTCCCTGCGCCGGTTCGTTTATGTAGCGCTTTGAGAAGATGAACGTCAGCACCCCGACGGCAGCGAACTTGGAAAACTCCTCAACCGGCCCGACGATCGCCAGCATCTGGATGGCGATTGAGCTGAATTCCAGGCCTTCGTCGAAGATCGAGTCTTCGATGAGGAACCACTCGAGCAGCCCCGCCGGGATGGTGGAGATGCCTCCGGCAATGAACGTGATGCCAACGAACTTGAGCAGCGTAGGACGGTAGGTGTCGTAACGACGGAAGAACCACAGCCACGCCAGCCCCGGCGGGACGGAGACTGCCAGGACTACCAGTACGTCGAGTGTCACCGGCTATTTCTTAATACTGACGACCACCGTGTCGCAGATAAGGTCGTGCAGCGCCCGTTTGTCGCTGCGGAAGGCGACCATGAGAAAGCCGATGAACAAGATTGCAGCAGAGAGATAGATGGCAAGAAACCGGGCCAGCGCCCGCCAAAAACCGACCGGCGATCCGTCCGGACGCACAACCCTCAACCCGAGCCAATGCTTGCCCAGTGTCCGGGCCCAGATGGCCACGCCGATTGTGGCATAGACCGCTCCAATCAGGATTTCGATGCTCGCTCCGGTGCCGTCGTTTCCCCAACTCTGAAACAGGATCCCCGTGATTACCGCGGATACCACCCAGAGGATGACACCGTCTATCAGGGAGGCGGCCACCCGAATCCAGAACCCGCCGCGCTCGTGGCCTTGCCAGGTCGCCCCTGGAGCGACTCCTTCTAATGGCAGGCCGCAGTTGTAGCAGTAGATTGAGCCTAGTTCGTTAACCCGCATGCAGCGAGGGCAAGACATCTGCGCACCGGCGAGGGGCGAGTGCGACGAGCCACCAGCTTGATCGCGCTGTGCCTTCAGGTCGGAGCCGCAGCTATGGCAGAAGCTGGCCTCGGCCGGGTTGTCTGCGCCGCATTCCCAGCAGCCGGGTTCCAAGCGCTGGCCGCAGTTGACGCAAAAGACGCCGCTGCCTGGTGAGGCGTGGCCGCAGTGAGTGCAACTCAAGGGCGTGTGCAAGTCAAGGTAACGTCACCGGGAAGCTAAGGCTCCGTTTACTGGACCCGGGTCATGGTGAACCCGAAGGTCAGGCCCTGGTTTTCGAATGTGCCTTTTATCTGGATGCCGTCGTACTCGCCGTCAAAGGTGACGCCGGAGGACGGGTCGGTGAAGTTGATCGAGGTTTGTCCCAGGCTGACTTTGCCTATGGACGCTTCCTCGATGCCCTGGCCGGGCACGCTGACCGAGCCGGTGAGGTCGTCGCCGTCCATGACGAACTCGACGTTGAAGTTGATTTGCAGGCCCATTGCCAGGATTTTGCCGTCCCAGGGACCAACCAGAACCGTGGGGTCGATAAGCTGCACCGCCTCGTCTATGGCCTCGGGCACCTCGGTGGGCGTGGGTTCCGGCGTCGGCTCGGGTGTCGGCTCCGGCGTGGGAGTGGGGGGCACCTGGGTGGCCGTGGGCAGGGGCGTGGGCTCCGACGCGGGCTCGTCGCCACCACAAGAGACGAACAGGACCGCGGTGGCTAGCAAAAGCGCGACACCAATTCCGAATCCTTTCAAGTCCATATGCTCCCTCCTATGCGGTCTGGCTACTGTTCCTGACAGACGGGCGCGATTGTATCCCATTGACGCCTATGCACAGCCGATTACGATCATCAACGAGCCCCCGGCGACGGTCTGGTTGCTGTGTCAATACCACACATGTAGACTCCGCCCACCTAGCGGAGGTAATCGTTCTACGAGGAGGACACGATGCTATTTTTGGTAAAGGTGACGATGGACACTCAGATTACGAACGCAGCATTCTAGGACGGCACGTTGGGCCAGAAGGTCGGCGGGATACTGGCGGCCCAAAAGCCCGAGGCGGTGTACCACTACGAAGAGAACGACGCTCGCACCCAGCTCCTTGGTCATCAACATCGACGACGCATCCGACCTGCCGTCGATAGCGGAGCCCTGGTGGCAGACCTTCGACGGCACAGTTAATTTCCACCCCGCCATGACCACCGAAGACCTGGAAAAGCCAAGTCGAAGATGGGATAAAAGGGACGATTTGATTTCAATTATTTTCGCCAGGCAGGGCTTGCGGACCCTGCCTGACATAGGGCCTGGCCTGAAGCTGGGCTGGCTCCGGTTTGGCGCTGTCGCGTTCCTGCTCTTAGTAGTGGCGCTGGCAGGTGCGGCGTGCGGGTCTGACGCCGCGTCTGAGTCTAGCGACACGGGTGACACGGCTGCGACGGGTGGTACGTCCGGGTCGAGCCCTGCCAGCGTGCTCTCGCCTAGCGAGTTCGTAAAGGGCCCGGACATGAAGTCGCGGCGGGAGCGCTTTACGACCGTTAGGTTCGCTGACGGGCGGCTAATGTCGGTGGGCGGTCGGGCTATCGGCCTGCAGGCCCAGAGCGGCAACTACAACGAGACGGCCGAACTGTTCGACCCGGCATCCACCACCTGGACATTCACGGGAGATATGAACGAGCAGCGACGCTCACCTGGCCTGATGGTGTTGTCGGACGGACGGGTGCTGGTGGTCGGCGGCCTGAGCGGACAGCGCGAACCACTTGCTTCGTCCGAGTACTGGGACGAAGGGACGGGCGTATGGGTGTTCGGCCCCGAAATGAACAGGCCGCACGACCTGATGGCCACCGCCGCACTCCCGGACGGTCGATTCATGATGATTGGCGGCACGAGCAAGGACGACAACGGCCTGCTCATATCGCTCACGGCCGAAACCGAGGCGTACGACCCGGCGACCGAGACGTGGACGGAGCTTGCGCCCATGACCGAGAAGCGGGCCAACCATACCGCCACAACGCTGCTCGATGGGCGAGTGCTGGTGGTCGGCGGCGGCAAGACCGACGGGCCCTACCTCAAGGTAACGGAGCTATACGACCCGGCCACCGATAGCTGGACGCCGGGCGCGCCGCTAACCAGGGGCCGAGCCTTCCACACAGCGACGCTGCTGGACGACGGACGAGTGCTGGTGGTCGGCGGCAAGGGGAAGGTGAAGATAGTCGAGGTTTACGACCCGGCGCTCGACACCTGGTCGCCCGCTGGCGAGACGACCGATTCGCGCAGCGAACACGCCGCTAACTTGCTGTCCGACGGTACGGTGCTGATAACGGGTGGCACAGGCTATCTGGTAACCAGCGAACTGTTCGACCCGGCGACGAACGGCTGGGTGCCCGGTGAAGTGCTGAGTACAGGACGCTACCGGCACAGCGCCTTTACGCTGGACGACGGTCGGGCCCTCATTATGGGCGGCACCAGCAAGGACGGCATGCTGGCAACCACCGAGATTTACGGCGGCGAGTAGGGGCTCTTGTCCCCGTGGGGCTAGCGCCCCCGAATGGTTCTCGTCCCCGAGGGGCTGGCGCCCCCGAGTAGTTCGGAGAAAATCGCGAAGCGATTTGCCTGAGGGGAATAGAGTCCCGGCTATGCCGGGACGGAGAAATAACTTACTGGCCTGTGTGGGGTAGCTGGTCGACGGGCACCACTCCCATTTTGCCAGCCTGGTAGTCCTCGAAGGCCTGGATTAGCTCTTCGCGGGTGTTCATTACGAACGGCCCGTACCACGCGACTGGCTCGCCAATAGGCAGACCACCAAGCACCAGTATTTCTAGATTCGGCGTGCGGCTGTCTTGCTGTTCACTCGCCCCGATTACAAGCGAGTCGCCAGGTCCGAAGTGCACCGTCTGACCGAGAGCCACCGGCCGTGCGTCGTACCCGACGGAACCGTTGCCTTCCAGCACGTAGGCGAGAGCGTTGAAGTCGGAACGCCACGGTAGCTCTAGCTGCGCGCCGGGACTGACGGTGGCGTGCACCATGGTTATGGGCGTGTGGGTGATGCCCGGGCCTTCATGACCGGCCAGTTCGCCCGCGATGACTCGCAGCAGCGCGCCGCCGTCGTGGGACGTGAGCAGGGACAGGTTGTTGCCGCCGATGTCCTGGTAACGGGGCGGCGACCACTTCTTAGCGCTGGGCAGGTTCACCCATAGCTGGACGCCGTGCACAGTCCCGCCACTTACCACCAACTGTTCGATAGGCGCTTCTATGTGCAGCACTCCCTCACCGGCCGTCATCCACTGGGTGTCGCCGTCGGCGATTATGCCGCCGCCGCCGTGGGAGTCCTGGTGCTGGAAGGTGCCGTCGATTATGTAGGTGACGGTCTCGAAGCCCCGGTGCGGGTGCCACGCGGTGCCCTTGGCCTCGCCGGGGCGGTACTCTACCTCGCCCATCTGGTCCATCATGATGAACGGGTCCACGTCGGACTGATCCAGCCCGGCAAAGGCTCGTCTGGCGGGGAAACCCTCGCCCTCAAATGCACTGGGAGCCGTTGTCACGCTCTTCACCGGCCGCTCGCGGGCGTCTACGGGCCTGGGGGCGCGGGGCAGTACGAGAACGTCATCTACGGTAACGGCGGGCATGCGAATCTCCTCAGGTCTAATCCCCAATGAAGTCGCTGAGTCACGGCTCGGCCGGTCCAGAGTGACCAATTTCAACATTCACAATTATAGTTGATTGCGCAACCAGCTGGAAGGATGTTTCAAATGTTGGCCATGGGGTTAACAAATGATTATTCGCATGCCCGGTCGGACCTCCCTGAACAATGACCGGACACCTCCAGACGGATATTGAAAGGCCCTCGCAGTTGTGAGCGAGGGCCTTTGCTATTGTGGCTAATAGCCCAGAGCAAGCCAGGCTTGCGAAGAGCCCTAGAGCGAACCCCGTTCGCGGAGAGTCCTACGGGACGAAGAGCACGACGGTGGCTATCGGGTTGCCGTCGGCGTCCTCTTCCAGTTCCAGCACGCCCACCCAGAACTTGCCGAGCCTCTTGAGCCTCAGAGAAGCATCATTGGGGTCGAGCGTCAGGTCGGTCGAGCCGAGGTCGGCGAAGGCCATGCGAATGTCGACTTTGACCACGGCTGCTCCGCCGGACGCCCTGTTGTCCTCAACGACCTCCAGGAACGTGGCCGTAGCGCCGGTCCCGGGGTCGGGACTGATAACAGCCTCGGCCAGCGCCAGCTTGACGGGCTGACCCAGCGGGACCTGTGTCCTGCCATCGGCATTGGAAGCCTCCGCCACGGGGAAATCGATGTCCAGACCCGCCCCGGTCTTTGCCGACCGCTCAACCTCAGGTGTGGGCGAGGGTACCGGCGTTGGAGTGGCATTCGCAACTAATTCGAGCGCCTCGACACGGGCGGCCTCGGCGGCGGCGGCAAGGTCGTTCGTGGTATGACCGGATGCCGGGGGCGTGAAGACTTCGCTTTCGGCCAGCAGTTTGTCGGTGCCCTGCCCGCCTATGAGGGCGACGCGGCCATCTTCGAGCGTTGCGGCGACGAAGCGATAGCGGGTGAAGTCCATGACGCCAACCTCGGCCCATGTGGCGTTAACAGGGTCATAGACTTCAACAGAGTCGAGGTTGCCGGAGCCGCCAGCTATCAGCACGCCACCGTCGGGCAGTGCCACAGCAACGTGCTCGGCGCGGGGTGCGTTGGTGTCGGCCAGGGTTATCCACACGTTGGCCAGGGGGTCGTAGATTTCTGAGGTCTTGCGCTTGCTCCTGCCGCCGACTACCAGGACTCGGCCATCGGCCATGAGGGTCGCGCTGTGCTGTGTCCGGGACACGTTCATTTCACCTGCGGACGACCATTCGCCACTGGCCGGGTCGAAGATCTCAGCAGAGCCTAGGAACGGGCCGTCGGGGTTGCCGCCGCCGGTAACGAGGACTCGGCCGTCGGGAAGCGCGGTGGCGGTGTGCCAGATGCGCTTTTCAGACATGGATGCAACGTCGGTCCAGGTGTCGGTTGCCGGGTCGTAAATTTCGGCGGTTGCGGTCCGCTGAGCCTCAAAGTTGGTGCCGCCTATAACCAGTACGCGGCCGTCGGGTAGCACCACCGCCTGGAGCTTTTCCCTGGCCTGGTTCATGGGCGTGACCACCGTCCACACTCCGGTGGCCGGGTCCCAAATTTCCGTGATGTCCGTGGAGTTGCGGTTGACTGTTGCGCCACCGGTGACGAGCGCGCGGCCGTCATCGAGGGTCACGATGGCCGGTAGCTCTCGCACGATGCTCATGCTCCCGGTCTGGCTCCACTTGTCGGTGATGGGGTCGTAGACCTCGGCGGAGTCGAGGTGGCCGGAGCCGTAACCCGCGGACTGCGCCTGGATGCCCTTGCCAGCGATGACCAGCAGACGGCCGTCGTCCAGGACGGTCATTGAATGGAACTGCCGGCCCTCGAACATTGAGGTTATGGGCTCGGTCCCGATTTCACTGGAGGAGTCCGATACGACGGCCTCCGAACCGGTGTCCGTCGACCCCGAATCATCCGAAGACGAAGTAGAGGCGGGCGAGCTACTGCATGCCGCTGCGATTAGCAGCGCGGCGATGAGAGCGAGGGCGGCGGCGATTTTCTTCATGAACACACTTTCTGGCGAGGCGACGACTTTGGGTCGATTGAGTTAACAACTAGTACGAAATGGTACCTAATGCGGGTACCCGTATCAAACGCCATCCTACTGACACCTTCAACTATCGAATATGGTGATAGCCCGATATTGGACGGCAAAGTCAGGTTTACCAGTATGACGGCCGTTCGGGCAGGCCGTGGCCGTTTCGACACTGGCCAGACTCGGCGTCGGCGCTGGACATCTCTGCGCATTCGCCGCACCGGACCCACATGGTGTTGATGCGCTCTGGTACCCAAACAGTCGTGACCCCTCCGGCCGTGAAGTCGGGGCCGAAGAAGCGGTCCACAGCCTGCTTGTGCGCGCCTTTTTTCATGAACTGGCGGGGGTTGTCCGGGTGCTCCCAGGCGGTGATGGTGAACATGTGCTTGCCCGCCGAACCCAGTACCGCGCCAATAAAGCCTTCCATAGCGGGCAGTTCTTACAAGGCCCTGCGGGAATAATCCTGTACGCCCTCGGTGTCGGCCTGGTCGCGGATGCGTAGAGAGGTGATGCTGAACGCGCCCGGCACTTTTTGGTTGCCCAGCGACATGTAGAGCGAGTCGCCGAACGCTACCGGGCCGATGGTGGTGGGGGTGACGCTGACCCGCATGCCGAGCTGCCTGGGTACTTCGGCCGAGTCGTAGTATCCGCGCACGGACTTGACCTTGCCCAACTCGGTAACGATGAGGTCGGCACCGGAGCCCTCTATGGCGCGGCCGGTCGGCGGTGCGCCCCGGTGTGGGCCGGTGTTGGTCCCCCGCATTATCCATTGGGCGGCCAAACTATTCGGACCCGTTTCGGCTTCGCTGACAAGCTCGAACGACAGGTCGGGGAAGGCCGCGAAAAGCGCGCCTGTGTAGGCGGCGAGCGCAGGGCCGGAAATAGGGCCGCCCGAATTAGGGTCCTCGTAGGTGCCGCCCTCAATCATCGAAGCGACAATGGCTTCGGGCGACCTAGCGTTCCATGCATCGAAGTAGGCCTTGACGGCGGCGATGGCGGACATGCGCTGTCTCCTGTGTTGCGTCTACCCGTGTTGGTTTTTGGGGTATCGGACGACGGGGGTGGAATGTTAGGAGGTGGGCTTTCGGACCTGCCCTTCTCAGACGGGTACCGGCCGCCGTAGGATTGAGGTGTCGCCGGTTGCTGAAACATATGGGTTGCCGGGTATTAACAGGAGAGTAGTTTTGATAACCAGCCCCGCCCAGACCCGCGCAGCACTTTTGGCCCTCGTCGCTCTAGTGAGCCTGCTCTCCCTGGCGGCGGTGGCGTGCAGCTCCACACCGGCCGACACGACTACCGACACAACTCAGGATGGAGGCGAGCAAGGCTCGCAAGAGGTTTCGCCCGACGCAGGCTCAACGAATATGATGGCTGGCACGGCGGTGCTGGTCGGCGACATGGGTGAGCAGCGCCAGTGGCTGTCCTCTGTCACGCTTCAGGACGGGCGAGTGTTGGTGGCCGGTGGCAACAGCCCGACGTGGGCGGCCGGGTCGGTGGCGACCGCCGAACTGTGGACGCCGGGTCCGGGTACATGGGACTGGACCGGCGAGATGGCCGACGAACGATTCTCCAATGGGCTGGTGCTTTTGCAGGACGGCAGGGTGCTATCGGCTGGCGGCCGGGGCATTAAGAACCACTCCATCAACACAGCCGAAATATGGGACCCAGCTACCGGTGAGTGGACGGCGACGGCACTGATGACCGCGGCACATGAAAAGATGCCGACGATCGTGCTGCCGGACGGACGGGTGCTGGTGGTCGGCGGCGCGAACGAGGTTTATGAGCATCTCGGTACTACCGAGATTTACGACGCAAACACCGATACGTGGACGGAGCTGGCCGCGATGGTTGAGCGGCGCATCTGGCACACCGGGACGCTGCTTAGCGACGGGCGGGTGCTGGTGACCGGCGGCGGCAAGCCCGACGGCCCCTTCCTGAAGTCTGCCGAGATTTATGAACCCGCGACCGACCGGTGGCTTTCTGCTGGCGATATGACGGTCAGCAGGTCTCAACACACCGCAACTCTTCTTAAGGACGGACGGGTACTGGTGGTCGGCGGCAGGGGCAAACGAACGACCTCGGAAATTTATGACCCGACAACAAACACCTGGGGTTCGGTGGCCGACACCAACACTCCCCGGGCCGAGCACGTCGCCGTGCTGCTGCCCGACGGTCGCGTCGCCGTGGCTGGTGGCACCGGCAGTCGCGACACGATTGAGGTATACAACCCGGCAACAAACTCTTGGGAAACGGCTGGCGACATGCTGGTGGGGCGCTACCGCTCCAGCATTGCACTGGTGGACGGGGGCATCCTCATTTTTGGTGGTCAGGGGCGCGCTGGCGTCCTGGCCATTACGGAGCTGTTCACGCTTGGAATTGGTGCTGAGGTAGCCGCACAGGTACGCACGGGCACGGCCCCCGAGCAGGAGCCGACGCCGGAGATAGCGCCGGACGCGACCGCGACGCCCCGGCCCACGCCCACGCCGAAGCCGATCAACCTGGCGTTCGAATTCCCCGACCCGATCGATTCCAACCCGAACGGCGAGACGACGCTGGTGGAACTCGGTGTCCCGGTAAACCTGCCACTGGGTCAGGAAATGACCAGCCCCAAGGGGGTGGTCTCCGGTATGACGGCGCGGTTCGTCAGCGTTATTGAGGACACCCGTTGCCAGGCCGGCCAACCCTGTGAAGCACCGGGCAAGGTGGTGATCCAGATTTCCCTGAGAGCGGACAGCCCGTTGGGGACGTCGGAATTGACTATTGAGGACGGCCAGACTGGAACGACCATAAAGCGCTACGGCAAGTTCTCGGTCGGCTTTCTCGGCCTGGACAACGAGCCCAGCGGCGACCCGAAGGCCACGCTGGTGATACTGCTGTCGAACTAGCGGGGGAACTGGTCCGGAAACAACTAATATAGGGGTGGAGGCGCCGGGCGGATTCGAACCGCCGAATAGAGGTTTTGCAGACCTCCGCCTTAGTCCACTTGGCTACGGCGCCCTTTGTGCCCCGGCGATCACGGTGCACGCGATCTTACCCGGGGGCTTGCTTACTGGCTGGTACCCCAGCTAGATGCTGGTGCCAAGGGGGAGACTCGAACTCCCACGGCCTTGCGGCCACAACGCCCTCAACGTTGCGCGTCTACCAATTCCGCCACCTCGGCTCGCCTGCCATTCGTCTCTGCCACACAGCGTCAGTTCCCAGAGCCGGTGCACCGGGGTGCGACGCTGCGTGACTGGGAGAAATTATATCCACCCCGCCAAAGCCCTACAAATCCCTTACGGTGCAAAAATGGTTTTCCCACCGGCATTTACAGGGGCGCCACCGGCGTTGCCGGGCCCGTCCTTGACTGGGTTAACGGCCGCGCTTAAACTCCGAGCGCCCCGATGTATAGGCGTCCGCAGGCATGATCATACGCAGCCAATCTTTGTGGCACAACCCGGTTAGGCCCCGTTTCAGATAGGGAGTTACAGCATGGATCTCGTGATGTTCGGTGGGAAGATTCTAACGATGGATGGCCGCAGTTCGCGGGCCGAGGCGCTGGCGGTGCGCGACGGCAAGATTGTCTCCGTTGGCACGAGTGTGGACGTGCGCAAGCAGATCGGCGACAACACCCGCGTCGTGAACCTGAAGGGCCGGACGTTGACGCCAGGCTTTATCGACCCGCACAACCACTTCTCCATGACGACGTGGGAGCCGGTGATGGTGGACTGCCGCATGCCTCCGCTGCCCAGCAAGGCGGGCGTGCTGGAAGCTATCGCCGCCGCCGTCGCCGGGACACCGGCTGGCCAGTGGGTGTGGGGCATGGGTTACAACGCCCTTACGACCGCCGACATGGCCGCCGTCACCCGGCAGGAGCTGGACGAGGTGGCGCCGAATAACCCGGTGTGCATCATGGATTTCTCCTATCACGCCTGCTACGCCAACTCGGCCGCGCTGGCTCTGGCCGGTATCGACGGCTCGACGAAGGACCCGCACAAGGGCTGGATAAACAAGGGGGCCGACGAGGAGCCCAACGGCGTGCTGTGGGAGCGGGCTATGGACCCGGTGCACCACATGTCGATGACGGCTCACATTGAGCACTTCGGCGAGGAGGGCGTGGCCGATCTCGTGCACCAAAACGCCATGCGCCACCTGTCCCACGGCATTACCGGCATCGGAGACGCGCTGACCATGCCGGAGAGCGCGGAAATGTACCGCATCGCCGACGCGCGTGGCAAGCTGCCCATAGCGGTGCAGCAGCTAAGGGGCGGCGACGGGTTCTTCGGGATACCGGAGCGGGCGTCGCAGGGCGAGTTCGACAACGACAACGTCTCGGACCGGCTGCGGGGCGGGACGATGAAGCTGTTCATGGACCCGGTCTACCCGTCGTACGGCATGAACAGGTGCCACGCCGACGGGTCACTGACCCCCGAGGGCGAGATCTACTACACGCAGGATGAGGTCGACGCGCTGGTGCTTAGGGCGGCGGGCAATGGCACACAGGTAGCCATCCACTGTATCGGCAACCGGGCCATCGACCAGGGGTTAAATGCGTTCCAGCGAGCCATTGAGGAAATACCGGGCGCCGACAAGCTCAGGTTCCGCATTGAGCACATGACGTTCCCCACCAGCGACCAGATCACGAGGGCGGCTAGCATGCCCATCGTATTGTCTTTGCAGCCTCCGTTCCTGTACTCGATAGGCGAGCTATTCCAGGCCACGCTGGACGAGTACGGCCTGGATACGCCAGTCTACCCGTACCAGGAGTTGGTGGCGTCCGGAGCGACCATCGCGGCGGGATCGGACTTCCCGTGTGCTCCTCTCGCACCCCTCACCGGCATTGCGGCGCTGGCCAACCGGCGGACAAAAAAGGACGGCAGACAGATCGCCCCGGAGCAGGCAATCCCGGCGGAAGAGGTGCTGAAGCAGTACACGAACGGCTCTGCCTACGCCACGAATCGTGACCACGAAGTAGGTTCGCTAGAGATCGGCAAGCGGGCTGACATGGTGGTGATGAGCCACGACCCAACGGCCGTGGACCCCGACTACATCAGCGATATTGTGGTGCAGCAGACCTACGTCGACGGCGAGTTGCTCTACGAGAGCTAGCCGTAACCACACGACCGCCTGCAAGATGGGGACCTCGCAAAAGTTAACGGGGGAGAGTTAATGGACAACATCATCTACTCGACGGCGACCGAGATCGCCGCTGCGATTCGGGACAAGCAGATCTCGTCCGTGGAAGCGACACAGGCCCACCTCGACCGAATCGAGGAGGTGAACCCCAAACTGAACGCCGTGGTACTTCTGACAGAGAGGTCGGCCATCAGGACCGCGCAGCGCGCAGACGAAGCCGTTGCCAACGGTGACGACGAACTGGGCCCGCTGCACGGCGTGCCGGTGACCATTAAGGACGCATACGAGGTGGACGGGGTGGTTTCCACCGGCGGCACGCTGGGGCGCAAGAACTACGCCCCCGAGGCCGACGCCACCGTGGTGGCCCGCCTGAAGAAGGCTGGCGTGGTCATTCTGGGCAAGACCAATTTGCCGGAGATAAGCATGGGGTTCGAGAGTTCGAACCTGGTGTACGGTAGAACCAACAACCCGTTCGACTTGGGCCGCACACCGGGCGGGAGCAGCGGCGGGGAGGCGTCCATAATCGCCGCCGGTGGCTCGCCGCTGGGCATAGGCAGCGACGCCGGTGGAAGTATCCGGTGGCCCGCCCACTGCACCGGCATTGCCGGGCTCAAGCCCACCACGGGCAGGATTCCCAAAACGGGGCACTGGCCGCTGTTCGCGGGCATTTACAGCCTGGTCACCCAGCCGGGGCCGATGGCGCGCTCGGTACGCGACCTGGTCACCGCGCTAAAAGTGCTGTCGGGGCCCGACGGCATTGACCCGAACACCATGCCGGTGACGCTGGGCGACCCCGACGCGGTGGACCTGAGCGAGTTACGCATCGCGTTCCATACGTCCAACGGTGTGTCCACCCCCACGCCGGAGATACAGTCGGCGGTGCGCACCGCAGTAAGCCTGCTCAAGGTCGAAGTGGCGAAGGTAAAAGAGGACATGCCTGGGGCGCTGGAGACGACGCCGGGGCTGCACGCCGCCCTGATGGGCGCGGACGCCGGGCAGGTGGCACAGCAGATACTGCGCGAGGCCGGTTCGCCGGAGATGGACCCGGACCTGAAGGCGCGCATTGCCATGATGTCGCCGGAGCCGGTGCCCGTTACCGAGCTACTGGGCACGCTGGTCGACCTCGAGGACTACAGGCGCAAGATGATGAGCTTCATGCGCGGCTACGACGTGATGATCGGGCCCGCAGCGCCTGTCCCAGCTTCC
>Ga0302133_10001432_pt1 | contig 14903 bp, 8 predicted proteins | sample CB9_331_MG_FD_203121 | JGI IMG/M metagenome (GOLD analysis project Ga0302133, IMG submission 203121) | Marine microbial communities from Western Arctic Ocean, Canada - CB9_33.1 | ecosystem: Environmental > Aquatic > Marine > Oceanic | place: Canada: Western Arctic Ocean | collected 2017-09-19 | reverse complement strand
AACTATGCTATCTAGAGGGAAAACTCCAGACCCGTAATTGGGAAGACAAGGATGGGGTAAAAAGATATACCACAGAAGTCATCTGTGATATATTTACCATGCTTGGGCGCAGAATCGATAATCAAAACGGACAAGGACAGAGTCAAAACGAACAAGGACAGGCCGCGCCTGTTACTACCGATGGCGATGATGAAGACGACCTACCGTTCTAATCAATCCTGAATGTAAGATAATTAAAAAAGCCCTGCTTACGCGGGGCTTTTTTAATTTCTAATTATAATAAACTGACTGTATACATTAAACCTTTGAGTGAGTGAGTGATAACTATGATTAAAACAAATAGTATTTTCTTGCTGGTTAAATCATAAAATTCAGATGTGAGTATGAGAAAATAACTCTTCTATCTTTATTTCGATTTTTATTCAAGCCCAGTCTCCATACCTAGTAATCAAAAATGCCAATGTATAGACAGTGGATTTGGAAAACCCAAAGACTCGAGCAATTGCCATCGACCATAATAAAATCATTTACGTCGGATCTAACGCTGGTGTTGAATCTTTTATTGCTGATAATACTAAAGTACTGGATGCTGGCGGAAAATTAGTTTTACCTGAATTTAATGACAATTATGTTCATTTTGAATCTACATGTCGAATCATCCCTGGATTAAATCTCATGGATGTCCATGCAGAAGATCCCTATTTTTTATTAAATATAGATTTTCCATACAAAAAAAATGATATCATAGTAAAATATAAAAAGAGAAAGCCCAATAATGGAATGGGCTTTCTCTTTAGTAGGGAGAGTACTGTTCTATAGTTGAAAATACTGATATTTTTGGATGCATTAATTTACTTAAATTAATGCAATAGATATTCAGCATAATCTTTGATAATAATATATTTCATTATTAAACATTATATATATATATATATATTTAAATAGGTTTAAATAAATAAGTTGATTTAATAATTAATTTAAGAGAGACTTGAAAAAATGACAAAAGCCCAAGCTGTTCAATTACTACTTAATGAATCAAATTTTAACACAGAAGAAATCGCAGATAAACTTCAAGTTAGTAGATTTATCCTTCATCGATGGAAAACTGGTATATCGAATCCCAGAAAAAATAATCTAAACAAAGTTGCCGGTTTAAACGGATTTAAACTGAAATGGATTAATGATAATGAAGTTCGGATTGTAAAAAATAATATATTTAGTGATTCAGATGGTTTCGTATCAGAAAATAGCCGTTATGAAAAAATTATCGATAATCAGACGGAACTGATCGATCGTTTAAAGAATGAAAATAATTCCCTCAATAAAAATATAAATAAATTCAGACGGTCAAAAAGGATATTAAATGATCACGATTATTCTGTTAAATGCTCTATTAAACCATTAGAAGTATTAGAGGTATTTCGCGTGCCTGAAAAAGGCTTGATTGGTTATACGAAAAGAAATTTTATTAAGAACACATTTAATTGGTTGGAAACATCTATGTTCCCTCCTAAAAGTAGTGAAAACCTTAAAAAAGAGCTTAAGACAAGGGTTTCTCTTGCGAAGGAATTAGGGCTTGCGCACTTTGATATCAGTTTGAATCTTCAATATATTTCAAATGATGGTCAATCTATTTGGGCCTATTATGTAAGTTATTATAATATGGAGAAAAATATTGTAGAGATGTATATCAAATTTTTAGATGAATTTATAAACATAGATGCCAGGATCAAAAACTGAGATAAGCTATCTTCATTATATAATATATTTTATCTTTTCTTTGTTTTGGTTGATTATTGTAATATATTGGCATGTAAGCTTGAACCATATTAAACTTTGGTTGCAAATAGGTTTATTGTTCAAGGCGTTATCGATTCCTACGGGATTGTTTAACGCCCGTCTACAAATCAATGAAAGGGATTTTGTAATGGTAAAAAATGCATTATTACGTCTTACTATTTTTCTTTTTCCTGTTTTAATTTTTGCACAAGAAGGGAAAATGCGCGGTATCGTTGTCGATGCGGACACAGGTGAACCACTGCTTGGTGCAAATGTTACTTTACAAGGAACAAATATGGGTGCCGCTACTGATTTAGAGGGTAGTTATATCATAATGGCAGTACCAGCAGGTGTTTACACTGTAAGGGCAGACTTTATTGGTTATCAGTCTCAAGCTGATGCAAATATTCGTGTGAGTTCAAGCCTTACAACAACACAAGACTTTCAACTAAATCAATCTGCCATTGAAGGGGATGCCGTATTTATTACTGCTGAGCGTCCCATTGTGCAAAGGAATACAACTAACACAGTGAGGATAACTACACAGGAGGATGTCCAGAATATGCCCATACGTGGGATGCAGAATATCTTAGCATTGAATGCGGGAACGGTTCAGCAGGATGGAGCCTTACATGTTCGTGGAGGTCGAGTCGGGGAAATTGCCTATTTTATTGATGGTGCTACGGCTACCAACCCTCTTTTCAATTCTGAAAATGTAACTATTATTCAAGAGGCGATTGAAGAAATCCAAATGCAAACGGGAGGATTCACTGCAGAGTTCGGAGGAGCCAATTCTGGTATTGTTACTTCAACGGTTAGGACTGGGGGCCCTGAATTCAGGGCGTCATTGGACATTCGTACAGATAATTTTGCAAAAGGTGGCGATGAATTTTTAGGCAGTACTTCTCAGGGATATAATAATATTGTTGCTACAATAGGGGGCCCGCTTCCATTTGTCCCTAAAGCGCGTTTTTTTGTTGCGGTTCAATCAAATTATTTGCGTAACAGGTCCCGCCTTTTCCTTGAGCCATTTTCATTCTCAGAGTTCTATGATGATGGCTTGGAAGGAAGAACTGTAGGAGATACGCTGCCAGATCCAATAGCGTTTGAAAGAAACTTTCTTCCAAATAACGATAGGAAAAATTTAGATTTGAATGGCACAATGACATATGATGTTTCAGATGCCATAAAACTTCGATTAACGGGTATGTATTCAAGTCTGCGAGCACCAAATGGGTATAATAACTTTTATAGCGCTCTCTTAAATACATTTAGTAATACAGAGGATATTAGTACAACTAAAACCAGCCTTCTTGGTTTACGTATTACTCATTTGCTCTCACCCACAACTTTTTATAATCTAAGCTTAAACTACTCAGGAAGAGAATATAAAAACTTTGATCCAAGGTTTGATGACAATTGGTTAAAGTATACTGATCGTAACGAATGGGGTGCCGCGGGTTTGGATACGAGTGATTGGCAAGGATTATATCGTGGACCGGTTGAATATAGTATTATTAGGAATTTTACAATGACGCCTGAATGGCAACCCAAGAATTCATATTCGAAAAATTCACAGACAAGTATTGGCGGTGCGCTTGCTCTAACCTCTCAAATTACAAAAAATATAGAAATAAAACTTGGTGGCCGAATTGATATGTGGACCATGACCAACTATAGGGTAGGTAATATTAGGAATTATTTAACATTTCTTAATGGCGCAGATGGTTCCGCAGATAGGACATTTGAAAATGATTATGTCCGCAGTGTCGAGCTTGGCAACCAAGGTTATGTTGATCGCTATGGATGGGATGTGGATGGATTGAAAGAAGTAGATAGTGGACCAAATGGTGCACGCACTCCAACCCTATCATCGGCCTATGTTCAATCCAAACTTGAATATCGCGATTTAATATTAAACCTGGGTCTGCGTTTTGAAAGTTATGATTTAAAAGTTCCCCGCCCGGCAAGTTTAGAAGATCCAGCGCGCGATTTAAACAATGCTTGGATTGATGAGGATGCAATGATTGAGACTGATGCTTACACATATTTGATGCCGCGGCTGAATTTTGCCTTCCCAGTAACCGATAAAACTGTTTTTTATGCGCAATATGGTGAATATACACAGCTCCATAATCTTTCCGGTATATATAAAGGTGGCTTGAGGGCATGGGTTAAACCAATGTTACCAGAATCTCGAAGAATTACTGGTTCAGCGGCATCATTTATGGCCAGACCAGAACGTACTAGTCAGTATGAGTTGGGTCTAAGACAAAAAATAACTGATTCTTTCGCATTTACAGCGACCCTTTTTTACAAAGACCTGTTGGATCAGGTCCGAGGCGGACAAATATTAGCTGATGGTACTGGCGAATTTGCGGAAGGTACTATGATTGTAGGAGGATTAGTTAATGATGATATAGGTACTACAAAAGGCGTTGAACTAACGCTTAAATTGCGAAGAACGAATAGGTTGTCTGCACAAGTGAATTATACATTATCAAGTTCACGTGGTACTGGCTCAGATTCGCGATCTACTCGGATTGCCATTAGTGATGTAAGTTTCGCCAAATACCCTCTATTTATCTCAAATATGGATCACAATCAACCTCACAGGGGAAGCGTGTTACTTGATTATCGATTTGGCAAGGGAGACGGTGGCGCAATCCTTGAAGGTTTTGGTCTTAATGCTATCATGACTTTTAATAGTGGTCACAGTTTTACAAGAGTCTCAGAGCCTGGTAATCTTGGTCAAGCTACCCCTTGGAATATTGGTGTGCGGGCAACTCAAGATCCACGTCAGCGCTTCCCGGCTGAAGTGCTGAATACATCCTTAACTCCTTCGGTTTTCAATGTTGATATGGCCATAGACAAAAGACTGTATTTTGATAAATATAATGTAAGGTTTTTCGCGAATATATTAAATCTGTTCAACTCAAAAAACATACTTAATGTTTATCAAACAACAGGTACTGATGATGATGATGGTTGGTTAAAAAGCCCATTAGCTGGGAATTTCATAGCCACTCCCGGTTATTTAGATTTTTATCAAGCAGTTAATCTTGATAATCGCTGGCATTATCTTGGTGCAACCGGTAATGATTTGTGGAGCCAGCCACGCTCAATTCGTTTCGGTATAAACCTGGAATTCAAGTAATGGTACTGTGTGAATGTTTAAGTCAAAATTTAATCAATAAAATTCATGGAGCTTAAAATGATATGCAAAAGCAAAATCATTAATAAATTTTTCCTTTTTTCATTATTTATTATGCCTATAGTGATCGGTGTCAATGCTGTTGCGCAGGAAAAAGGAAAAGGCATCTCCGTTGCTGAGGCTGAAGGGATTGTTTTCAAGAGTAAAGGGTGGCAGCCTAAGGAGTATCAAATTCTCAACATTAATAATATCTGGACATGGGCACGCCGCAACGGTAGATCTGGACATTCACCCGCGGGAGACTATGGAACATTTTTCCCCCGAGGTAAGACCTATATTCTCTATCAAGATGGTTTTGTTTTTGGGTCTAAGGCATATTTAGATGCTGAGCATACAAAACCAGCGCCATATGGACAGTTGGTTCGAGTTGGTGGCGCAACATATGGTACTGGCTACACTGCCGGACGGGTTAATGGACAGGGGGCGACTGCGACAAGAGAACCGCTGGATGGTCCGCTCAATAGGATGTTTCGAGTACGTAGAGACTGGAAAGAAATGCCATACGCTGAAGTTGTGCGAGATGCCGCAGAATCTAATGAGATGCCACTGGAATCTGTAAACGATTCTCATGTGCAGCTCATACTTGATCAATATGCTGAAAGCTGGAATTTATGGCCGGTTCAAAATGGTGCACCTTTCATTGATAGAAATGGCAATGGTGTCTACGACCCTCCCCCTGCTGATTTTAAAGTAAAAGATCTTATAGAACAGGGATATGATGAACCTGGGATTGCAGGTTCTGATCCAAACTCCCCAGCGGACCAAGTGCTTTTTACTATTTATAACGATCTTCATAGAGCGACTTCACTTGACCGTTTTCGTTCGGAGCCCACCGGGGTGGAAGTCCAAGAAACTGTTTGGGGATATAATCGGTCAGGACCAATGGGAAATGTTTTTTTCCGCAAATGGAGATTTATAAACAAAGGTGGTGTTGAAATAGATGCAAGTGGAACGTTAGGCGCTTTTCATTTAGATAGTATGTATGTGGTTCAATGGGCAGATATGGTGTTGGGCGATTATACCGATGACTGCCTAGGCGCCGATACAACACTTAATATGGGATATGAATGGAATGGTAATGCCATAGATAGGGATTTCCGAAAATGGGGTTTGCCTCCAGCAGCGGCAGGGTTCGATTATTTGCAAGGTCCAATTGTGCCATCAATCGGAGATACTGCAGTATTTAACTTGAAATATAAAGCTGGTTATAAAAACTTAGGAATGACCGGATTCTCTTATTTTTCTGCAGCTTCTGCTTATTCAGACCCGGGCGGGTCTTATGATACAAATACTCTACGATGGTATAAAATGATGAGAGGGTATGCTCCTATTGGGGCTCCCGGTGAAGATATTAGATACAATTTTCCACCTGGTTACACTCCTAACGAATTTCCATTAGCAGGAGACCCGGTTACGGGGACAGGACATATAGATTGCCAAGGTACTGATTACTCGATCCAGCCAGGCGATCGTCGTCTTGTAATGATATCCGGTCCATTCAGTCTAGCGCCAGGTGATACTAATGAGGCAGTCGTTGCATTTGTTGCAGGGCTTGGAGCAGATAGATATTCAAGTATTTCTGTTATGAAATTTAATGATCGATTTGCGCAAAACACCTATGATGCCCTTTTTCAAGTGCCAAGTGCACCTCCCTCACCAAAGGTAGTTGCTGCAGAATTAGATGGGGAAATTCTTTTAGAATGGGGTAGTGATATTGAAAATGTAACTGCTATTGAGACAAAAGTAAGTGAACCGGGCAGTTTCGCATTTGAAGGGTATAATTTGTATCAATTGCCATCAGCAACTGCAACCATATCAGAGGCCACACGGATTGTGACATATGATAAGGTAACCGATCCTGCGGTTGTCTTAGATGAACAATTTGATGTATTGTCGGGTCAGATCCTTATGACCCCCGTTCAATTTGGGGCAAATAGTGGTATCAAGAGACAATTTGTATTTGATCGTGATTATTTACTTGATGTAAATAAATTAAATAATGGTACAGATTACTATATCGCAGTGACGGCATATAGTGTTGCTACAGTTCCAGGGTATCTTCCTTCTTTTCTTGAATCACCACTTCAGATTGTTAAGGTTGTACCACAAATTCCTTTTGGTACTGTTTATGCACAATCTTATGGTGATACTATACTCGTCGCACATGCGGCTGGGGTAAGTGATGGCAACGTTTTCCCGGTTGTTATTGACCCAGTGCAACTTACCGGTCACAGTTATGAAGTAGCATTTACGGATATTGATGCTGATGGTGTTACTGAGTTTAACCTTAAGGATTTAACCAATGGTAGTTTAGTGATCGAAGGCGGTACAAACCAGGCAGGCGATGATAATTATCTCTTTACGGATGGTTTCCAATTGCGTGTACTCGGTGCTCCGTTAAATTTTAAAGCATTTGAAGTAACGGCTCATGCCGGCGGTGTTCAAGATCCACCCCTTCAGGGGGCTACAGATTGGGGCGGCTTTCCTGTAACAACAAATACAGATCGCGTGAACCAGGCGAATGGTAGCGGATGGTTTTTTGCTGGAGGAGGCGCATCTAGTTCATCTTATAGTAATTTTTTAAGCCGAACAATTACGTCTGGTTGGAGTAACCTAATACCCAATGATTTTGAATACAGATTTACTGGTAAAGGTACAGGTAACTATGCGTGGGACGTTTGGGGCGTTGGTGCTCTTGTTGACGTTCCCTTTGAAATTTGGGATGTGACCCGTGATGTTAGGTTAATTCCGTGGTTTTATGATTACAATGGAGATGGTGATTGGGGTTTAATGGCAGTTGACCACCCAGGATCTGGCGGCGCAAATGACCCATACACCGACTGGATATACCCCTATCTACCAAAAGATAATACACCGGGACAAGGTTCAGCAGGGTATGATGCTTGGCTTGCTGCTGCCCAAGCTGATCCAAATTATGCCACAAGTGATCAGTCAGATGTTGGTGCCAGAGTAATGGGTAGAAATGTATTTTTTCAGTGGAATGGTGGTGATGTGAGTGATGGTACGCTTGATGCCGTAGCGATCAAGGAAATAGAGGTTGGTACTGTGTGGAAGCTGACAACCAATAAACCGAACACAGTAGATGACACATTTACCTTTTTATCACCCTTACCAACTACCGGCGCAGAACTTGATAAATTAAGCGTAAAGAAAGTGGGCGTTTTTCCAAATCCATATCTTGCATTCAATCCCTTAGAAACTAATAAATTGGGTAGATTTGTTACCTTCAATAATCTGCCCCCCAAGGTGAAGATTAGCATATTTGCTGTTTCTGGTCATTTAGTAAGAGTTCTGGAAAAGGACGGCAGTGACCAGTTTATGCGATGGGATTTGCTCAATAAAAGTGGTATGCCTATAGCAAGTGGTATTTATTTAGCTTATGTTGATATGATAGGTATTGGTGAAACAAAAATCTTAAAGGTCGCCATAGTCTTAGAGGCAGAAATTCTTGATAATTTCTAAAATCAAGCAAATCCAAACATATTTAAAGGAAATCTAATTATGGAAAAAAGAATAATGAAAAAAAAGAGTTCTTTTGGTTTAACCATTATTTTCTTGGTGAATATAATGATGGGTCAATCGGTATCAAATTTTGGTTCCATGACAAATGATCGTTTAGGAACAGCTGCTGCGATGGAACTATTGATACCTGTTGGAGCACGGGACATGGCAATGGGAGGTGCGGGAATTGCTACCTCAACAGGACTTGAATCCATTTATTGGAATCCTGCTGGCCTTGGGCGTATAAACGGTAAAGCTTCAGGATTGTTCAGTAATATGAATTACATTGCAGACATTGAAGTAAACTATGGCGCTGTTGGTCTTAACTTTGGTAAATCGGGCGTATTTGCTTTTAGTGCAAAGGCTGTAGATTATGGTCGGATTCTGTTAACAACAGTAGATGACCCTGAAGGTATTGCTGGTAGAACTTTTACCCCGAACTTTTTAAATCTTGGATTTAGTTATGCGAGACCTTTTACTGCTTCCATCACTGCTGGTGCTACAGTAAAAATGTTTTCTCAAAATATTAATCGCGTGACGGGAAAAGGAATGGCAATAGATATTGGTTTACAATATAGTGGAGTTGCTGGTATTCCGGGTATACATCTCGGGGTGGTAGTGAAAAATATGGGTCCTCAGGTCTCTTATGATGGTCCTGGTCTGTTACGTATGGCTGATCCGGAAGAAGGACGACGACCTGCACAATTCTTACAATCCCAAGCTGCAAGTTTTGAACTGCCTTCTTCCGTTGAGATAGGTTTAGCTTATGATTATAATATTAGTGATGGATTGAATGTCACCATGAATGGTGCTTATGCTAAAAATAACTTAACTATTAATGCCTATAAATTTGGTGGTGAAGTAACGCTCAATCTAAATACTTTAACAGTTTCAGGTCGCACTGGTATGGATATACTTAATACAGAAAATTTTGATGAGAATATCTATGGTCCAAGATTTGGTTTTGGATTAACATTCAAAACACCAGGTCCTCTTGTCACAATTGACTATGCCTACCGTACAGTTAGTTATTTTGATAACAATTCAATGTTCTCAATTCAGCTGGGTTTTTAAAATATAAATTAGAAAAAAGAATAAAATATCTTCACGAATACAATTTAATATAATCACAAGACTTTTTGTTTTTTTACCAAGGTAATTAGTCTCTATTAAAATTGGCTTATATTTAAAGAGGTCTCTGCAACTTATATGGGTGGGATAACATTAATTAGTAAATCGAGAAGGAAATATAGAATTCTACGATCATTCATTTTTTTACTATTAATTATAATTTTTCCATCTTGTATTGAAACGGACCTCAAATCAGGCGAAGGATACGTAGAAGTTGAAGGAGGTAGGGTATGGTATCGGATCGTTGGATCAGGTAGCGCAACACCGCTTTTGCTGCTACATGGTGGACCTGGGATGCCAAGTTATTACCTAAATTCCCTATCACAGCTTTCAGATGACCGTCCTGTGATTTTCTATGATCAGTTAGGTGCTGGTCGATCAGATAGGCCTGATGACTCCTCACTCTGGCATATAGACCGTTTCGTAGAAGAATTGGCGCAAATCCGTAAGGAACTGGGTCTACAGGAAGTTCACATCCTTGGACATTCTTGGGGAACTATGCTGGCAGTAGACTATATGCTTACGGAACCTAAAGGCGTTAAAAGTTTAATTTTGGCAAGTCCGGCATTGAGTGTTCAGCGTTGGTCTGAAGATGCTAAGGTTTTACTTACAACACTTCCTGAATCCGTACAGAAAATCATCGACCTTCATGAAAGTGAGGGAACAACTGAAACTTCGGAGTATCAAGAGGCGGTGATGGAGTACTACAAGTTATACCTCTGCCGATCTGACCCCTGGCCTGCGGAGATGGACAGTACTTTTGTCAATTTTAACCCGGAAATTTATGGTCAAATGTGGGGACCGAGTGAGTTCACATCGACGGGTTCTTTAAAAAATTATGAGCGAGCGGATGTACTACCGAAACTCAATCTTCCGGTCCTTTTCACCACAGGTAGATACGATGAGGCCACCCCAAAGTCCGTTAAGTATTATCAGAGTTTAGTTTCGAATTCTAGGTTGGTTATTTTTGAAAATAGTGCCCATATGACAATGCTAGATGAGCCAGAGGAATATGCTAACACCGTACGTAATTTTCTTAGGAAGATAGATAAAAATCCATGAGTTGCGTTGTCCTCATTATAAAAAGTTTATATTTTTCTCCTCAATTTCTGAAATTTGTAGACGTAAAAATTGCATAAGCTGGTAGAATAAGATATGAAACCATCAATACTATATTTGCTTGTAATCTTAACGCAAATAGTTTGTGCTCAATCAAATGGGTTGAATACTAGCGATCTCTATAAATTAAAATCTGTGGGCAATATCGATATTTCGCCAGATGGAAATCATATTTTATATACTGTAACATCGAGAAATCAAAATACGAAAGGGACTTCTTCAAAAATATGGATTATGGATACAAAGTCTGGTGAATCAGCCCCTTTTGGAGCAAATGAAGGCAATGGCAGTTCGCCGCACTGGTCACCAGATGGTAAATGGATTTCATTTTTTGGTCGCAAAAATAACAAATACGGTGTGATGATTGCTGAAAAAGAGGGTAATTCCACAATCTTTTTAGCTGAAGCACGTGGAACTAATCATCCATTACCCTCTTCGCAGGGACGTTTAACATGGTCCCCCGATAGTAAACAAATAGCATTTGTTTCTTCCACGCCTGGTCCCGAAACAGACGATGCAAATGGAGATCCTATTGTTATTACGCGTTATCTTTATAAACCAACAGCATCTGAAGGGTTGACAAGGTTTAATGATAACCGTCGGATGCATATTTTTGTTGTTGATATTAAAACAAAAAAAGTGTCTCAATTGACAGATGGAGTGTATTACGAACATTCCATTGATTGGTCGCCAATCGGCGATGAAATTTTGTTTATATCAAATCATGAAAAAGATCCAGATCGGTTTTTTAATTATGATATATTTTCCGTAAATGTTTTAGATGGCACTATCCGCCAAATTACCCAAACGGAAAACGCTGAATATCAACCCAAATGGTCTCCCGATGGTAAAACTATTTTATATCTGGGCACCAAACGGGGTCTTACATCTTCCGAAACAACAATGGAGGATACCCATGTTTGGTTGATTAATAAGGATGGCACTAGCAGTCAAGAGCTAGGAAAATATATCGATAATCGCCAAAGGTCACCAGGTTGGTCCTCTGATGGAAGGAGTATTTATTTTACTGTTCAGGAGAGCGGAAGTATTAAATTATACAGAATTTTACTTTCAAATATACAAAAACCGGAATTGATCATTGATGGCCCAGGTCGAGTAAGAGCTTGGGATACAAGTCAGAATAATTTTATTACATATATATTTCATAGTCCAAAGGATATGGCACAAGTTTATTTAAAAAGAGGTCGAACTACAACTCAGCTTACGGATCTTAATATTGAACTTTTAAAGGAAAAAAAGATTGCTAATGTAGATTCATTTACATTCCTAAGTTTTGATGGAGTACAGGTTGAAGCGTTTTTAACCCATCCAATAAGTAAAAGAGTGGGATCAACGCATCCGTTAATTGTGATGATCAAAGGTGGTCCTCATAGCCAACAAGGGCCTACATTGTATCATAAAGCCCAGGTATATGCGAATCAAGGATGGGCAACATTAATGGTAAATTACCGTGGTTCTACAGGATATGGTCAGAAATTCACAGATGCCATTTTTCGAGATCAAAATGGTGGTGAAGCTAAAGATGTATTGTATGGTACGGAAGCAGCTATACGACGTAATCATTGGATTGATGGCAATAAAGTTGGTGTTGAAGGTGGTAGTTATGGTGGGCAACTTACCAACTGGCTAATTACCCAAACAAACCGATATAGCGCGGCTATTTCACGTGCAGGCATTTCTAATTTGATTAGTTTTAACTACATGGCCTATTACCATGATTATTTGGCAGTTGAATTTGGTGCTTATCCACATCAGGACAACTTAATGGACTTATTATGGGAACGCTCGCCCTTAAAACATGTCGCTAAAGTTAATACGCCCACTATGTTTATACATGGAGAAAATGATAATGATGTGCCTATAGCTGAAGCAGAACAATATTATATTGCCCTTAAAGATGTTGGTGTTGAAACGATTTTAGTGCGCTATCCGCGGGAAGGTCATGGCATCAGAGAAACTCAACACATGGTTGATGTAATTAATCGCAGTATTACGTGGTACAAAAAGTATTTTAAATCAAACTAAGTTCATAATCAGATTAACATACCATTATGATATATTTATTTAATACAAGAAAATAATTGTCTAAATCAATTTTAATTCCGTTTTTGAGTATACTAATTCTGATTTCTTGTTCAGGAAAAAAGAAAAAAATAACTAATGAAAAAAGCGAATCATTTCAATCACCTAGCCAAACTAATTTCGAAAGTAACCAAAATAAAATAGTGTTTCGCTCGAAAAGGGATGGTAATTATGAAATCTATATTATGAATTCGGACGGTAATAACCAAACTAGGTTGACAAATCATATTAAAGGAGACTTTCCTCACGGATTTTCATCGGATGGTTCTAAGATAATATTTAATTCAGCGAGAGATGGCAATGATGAAATCTATGTAATGGATATAGATGGCAGAAATCAAACTAGATTAACGAGTAATAACGTGAGTGATTTTAACCCTCAATTTTCTCTTCATAATTTGAATATCATATATACTATGCACATAAATGGAAAAAATAATATTTTTATTATGAATTCAGATGGGAGCAATCGTAGAAAGTTGACAGTTAATGACAATTGGGATGATAATCCGCAGTTTTCTCCTAATGGTTCGCAGATTGTTTTTGTTTCCAAAAGAGATGGGAATGACGAGATATATCTCATGGATTTAGACGGGAATAATCAAAAAAGACTAACAAATAATTATGCGAGTGATTTCATACCACAGTTTTCTCCTAATGGTTTGCAGATTGTTTTTGTTTCCAGAAGGGATGGGAATGACGAGATATATCTCATGGATTTAGACGGGAATAATCAAAAAAGACTAACAAATAATTATGCGAGTGATTTCATACCACAGTTTTCTCCTGATGGTTCACAGATTATGTTTGTATCAGATAGAGATAGCAACTATGAAATTTATATTATGAATCTCGATGGAAAAGTCCAAAGAAACCTAACAAAAAATATGAAATGGGATGGATTACCACAATTCTCTCCAGATGGTTCAAAAATTGTTTACGTTTCATCAATGGATGGAGTGGGTGATATCTACATCATGGATATAGATGGGAATCAAAAAGTCAATTTAACTAAATTTGATGGAGATGATGATAGTCCACAATTTTCTCCAACTATCTTAACCCATCCTGACATTATATCCAGTTTAAATTAGTAATGAGATTCCTTTTTTTTGATTAACGGTTAAAAACACCCGTTTATGCGTAAATCTTATCAAATTGATGAACTCGGACTGAATAAAAAAATAACTAGGAGGGACTTTATTTATATTTCAGCTGCTGCTATTGCTGGTAGCAGCATACCAAAGTATCTGAGGGCATCAGGTCAATCTATATCAGATATTGATGGTTGGTATGGGTATGGAGGTATTGGAGACTATGCAAGTTCGCATGGCAATACACCTGAAGCACTGAAAGTGGCCCATGGCATGCGGAATGGTGAATTCAATTCATCCTCGTTTCAGTCAAAGACTATTGATACTGGTGAAATCTATGATTTGGTAGTAGTCGGTGGAGGCTTTTCAGGATTATCTGCAGCTTTTCATTACAATAAACAAAGGCCATCTGGCAAATGCCTTCTTATAGATAATCATCCAATCTTTGGTGGAGAGGCAAAACGAAATGAATTTATTGTAAATGGCCATCGTATTATTGGTCCACAAGGTTCAAATGGTTTTGTTATACCGCCGGTCACAAACAAAGCCGATGATTATTTCACTGAGCTATCTATACCGCGTGAGTTTAAATATGCACCTGTGCCTAAATCTGTTGATGGAATAAAGTTCCCCTTAGATAACTATGGGTTTATGCACTGGCTCTCTCATAAATCATCGGTGGGACATTTTTTTAATGGATCTGGAACTAATGCTTCTGGTAATTGGGTTACTGATCTTTGGGAAAGTGATCTTTCTAGTACACCTTGGTCAGAAAATTTACAAAAGGAGTTTTTACGCTGGCGAAAAGAATCAGTAACAGACTATAAACAGGATAATATTGAAAAGTGGCTTGATTCAATGACTTTAAAGGAATATTATGAAAATATACTGAAGCTTCCTAAAGAAGTCACAAATTATGTCGACCCAATTTTGGCTGGTGC
>Ga0302133_10001430_pt1 | contig 14913 bp, 14 predicted proteins | sample CB9_331_MG_FD_203121 | JGI IMG/M metagenome (GOLD analysis project Ga0302133, IMG submission 203121) | Marine microbial communities from Western Arctic Ocean, Canada - CB9_33.1 | ecosystem: Environmental > Aquatic > Marine > Oceanic | place: Canada: Western Arctic Ocean | collected 2017-09-19 | reverse complement strand
AACGGATGCTCATGTGGCAAGCATCGGAAGGGGATGCTATGGGCTCATTGGTGTTCCCAGACGAGGTATGGCGACCATTCACTTCGTTCCATGTGAGCCGTCGTTTCAAGAAGCTACTTCACTTGGCAGGACTCCAGCCTATGCGGTATCATGATCTACGACACGTGGCCGCTCCTCTCATGGTTGCTCAGGGAGTTTCCGTAATGGTAACGATAGAGATTCTGGGTCACGCTCAGGTTAACAACACAATTAACATCTACACCGACATAGCGCCGGAATTACAGAAAGATGCTGCTGAAAGGATCCCATCGTCCTTATGGCCCGGATGTCCACCCATCTTTGCGTCAAACGTGGAGTCAAACCACTCAGCCTATGGATAAATGGACTGGATTTAGCTTTGATGCCAGCGTAGCTCAGTGGTAGAGCAGCGGTTTCGTAAACCGCAGGTCAAGGGTTCGAATCCCCTCGCTGGCTCCACTTTTCAAGCCGTTCAGTGTCAGTTATGACGCCCATAGATTAGTCACCGCGAGGGTGTTACCCGTGTATGTCTCTCATCTGAGCCTCACCAACTTCCGCAATTATCATCAACTGAAACTTGATCTTCCTCAAGGTCTTTTGATTTTCTCAGGAGGTAACGCTCAGGGAAAATCGAACCTGCTTGAGGCGGTGTACCTGTTGTCCATCGCCAAGGCATACAGGGCCGGTAGCGATAGAGAGGCTATCTCCAGGACATCTACTGATGAACAGGGACATGCACAAGTCCTCAGCGTTGTCCACAGAGAACAGGGCAGTATACGCATAATGGTGGATATGCGCCTGGAAGGTTCTGCTAGTGAAAATGAACAACCCTACCTTCGGAAGGATATCCGGATAGATGGTATCCATGTAGCGGCCTCTGAACTGGTTGGAGCGGTTAATGCCGTCCTCTTTGATGCCGAGGACATTCAGCTGGTCATGGGCTCTCCAGCAACGCGGCGTCGATACCTGGACATTCTCATATGTCAGTTGGACAGAGTCTATCTGCGCGCCCTTCAGAAATATCAGAAAGTGGTGTACCAACGGAACCATCTTCTGCGCCTCATTAGGGAGCGCAGGGGCGAGCCAGAGGAACTGGATTTTTGGAATGAGGCCCTGGTTCAAGAGGGGGCGTACATAACTCTGAAACGGCATCAGGTTGTCCAGGAACTGCGGCGTCTGGTCAGCGATATGCACCATGATCTGACCGAAGGACATGAGGAACTGACGATGGACTATGTCCCTAGCTTTCCTTTGGATGGTGTTGAAAAGGAAGACATTCAGCATTCTTTTGAGCGCACCTTGGAGGATGGCATGGGAAGGGATTTGGCACTGGGCGCATCACAGTGGGGGCCGCATCGAGACGATCTTAGGCTCATGGTTGGAGGAATGGAGGCGGCGCACTATGCCTCACGGGGCCAGGCCAGGACGCTGGCCCTCACTCTAAAACTGGCCGAAGGCACCCTGTTGGAGCGAGAACGTGGAGAGTCTCCCATATTGCTTCTGGACGATGTGCTTTCAGAACTGGATGCATCTCGACGCCGGCGTTTGTTGGAGTACGTTTTCCGTGGACAGCAGGCCATTGTCTCCACCACGGACACAGACCGTATAGAGAAATCATTTCTTGCCAACGCCAGTAACTTTCGGGTGGAAAATGGAAGCGTAAGTCCCATCTGAATTTGTTGTATTGGGGCGCTAGAAGAACGACAAACACGGGGTCAACAATGCGGGAACTGGCTGTAATCTATTGGCATGGCGCAGACAAACGTTGTGGAGAGACCTCTCTCCATTGTTTTTGAGCGTGGTGGATGGTAAGTGTTTCTATGCGGTTGCCTGTTTTGGGGTGCAGGAAGGGCAAGGGCCTCTAGCCCACCAGGCATCCCCATAGAAAAATGGTGTTTGCCAATGCTCACCATCTTTGAACGGGCGTCGCTCTGTACGGCCGCAGACGGGGCAGTAATTTACAATCACGTCCTCGTCTTTGGGTCTGTTCGGTAGCTCTGTTACCACTCTATTTCAACCTCGGTAGCTTCACTGTAGGGCTATGCCGCTAAGCATGTCAACCGTGCGCTGAGCAGACATAATTTGGACGTGACGCAGTCTTATGAAAAGGCTTATAAGGCGTTATTGTGAAGCTCCCCTAATTGACTTTTCGTCTCTGATTACCTTACTCTACATGGGAGTCCAGCGGGAGCTTGGAGTGCCAGGCTGAGAGGCCCTCATCCATTGGGGCGACCGTCGGAACCTGAACTGGATAATGCCAGCGAAGGGAGAGCGTACTTGTTCACACTCCTCTGCAATGCGGGCAGCCGCTGTACTGTTTTATCTATGGAAACCACAGAGCATTATTTGCTCTCGAATGGCCATATCCGTGCTGGGATTTCGAACGCTGAGGTAACCTCTCGAAGCTAGGGAGAAAAGCATAATGCTTGAGCTTCTGTATGATAAGTACCCTGAGCAGCACTATGCAATATTCACCATGAATAGGCCGGATAGCCTCAATGCTCTGGGCCGCCCTCAGGCACTAGAGCTTTCGGTTGCCCTCAAGGATTTTACCAATGACCCCGAGATGAAGGTGGGAATCCTCACCGGCAATGGGAGAGCTTTCTCTGCCAAAGGCGACCTGAAAGAGATGGTAGAGGATAGCGAGGTGGTTGAGGAAATAGAGGCGCAATTTTACGCTGGATCCATTACCCTGGAAGAACGGATGTACAGGCTCAAGGACTTGGGTCTCCCAAAGTTGCCCGGGAGTATAGAGGGTTTGGACTTCTCGCGTAATCCCAAGCCATTCATAGCAGCGATCAATGGCTTGGCGATTGCCGAAGGCGTCGAACGGGCCATGGACTGTGATATCCGCATCGCCTCCACCAATGCCTACTTCGCTCTCTTCGAGGTGAAGCGAGGCATTTTGGCCGACTATGCGTTGCACAGTCTCTCCAGAGTCATGCCGTTTGGTGAAGCCATGTATCTGCTCCTCACCGGAGATAGCCTGAGTGTTGAGGACGCTCACAGATTCGGGTTTGTGCATGAGGTTGTAGAACCTGAAAGCCTGTTGCCAAGGGCTATCGAAATCGCTGAGATGATTGCATCCAACGCTCCTCTGGCCGTTCAGGGAAGCAAGGCTATGGCCCAGTTCTGGCGTCACCACACCATAGACGAATCATATAAATTTGGCGACTTGGTATCCCGCTAGGTTCTAGACTCAGCGGATGCCATCGAAGGCCCGAGGGCCTTCGCAGAAAAACGGGCGCCGGTTTGGACTGGACGCTAAGGAGATTGAGTGATGAAAACGTTAAACATCGCAGGTAGGGAGTTTAAGTCCCGGCTTATTCTGGGTACCGGTAAATATCGCTCTATGGAAGAAATGGTGAGCGCGCTCGAGGCCTCGGGCACGGAGATGATAACCGTCGCTCTCCGTCGCCTTGACCTGGACGACCCTGACAAGAAAACTCTGCTGGACTACATAGACTGGAGCAAATACCACATCCTCCCAAATACCGCCGGATGTAGCACCCCTGAGGAGGCCCTTACGGTTGCGCGGCTGGCCCGTTCCATGGGGTTATCAGATTGGATAAAGTTGGAAGTTATCCCAGACTCCAAATACCTTCTTCCGGACCCGATTGGTACGCTGGAGGCTGCAAAAGCTCTTGTCGCTGACGGATTTATTGTCCTACCATACATTCATGCCGACCCTGTTCTTGCCAGGAGGCTGCAAGACATAGGCTGTGCAACTGTCATGCCACTGGGATCGGCAATTGGCTCAGGACAGGGAATCCACACCGCTGAAGAGATACGGATAATCATTGAGCAGGCCACCGTTCCCGTGGTGGTGGATGCCGGGCTTGGTGTCCCATCGGACGCGGCTCAGGCGATGGAGATGGGTGCCGATGCCGTCCTGGTGAATACTGGCATCGCTCAGGCAGACAACCCTGCCCTTATGGCCGAGGCTTTTCGGCAAGGGGTGGAGGCCGGGTTTAAAGCCTCTCAGGCGGGACGAATTGGTAGGAAAACCCATGCGTCTGCAAGTAGTCCTGTTGAGGGCGTAGTGGGGCGAAGCTGAAATAGAATGCAACAACAAAGATACTCCTTACCAACTCCGTGTCTATGCTTGGTGACAGACAGGAGGTTGTGCGGTATTGACCTGCTGGAAGAGAAGGTCGCCTCCGCGGTATCGGGTGGCGTGGACATTGTGCAGCTTCGAGAGAAGGACTTGCCAGCGGGTGAACTTATGCAGCTGGCCATGAAACTACGGTCCGTCACCAACGGCAAGGCACTGCTTGTGATTAACGACAGTCTTGATGTGGCACTGGCTGCCAAGGCCGATGGTTTGCATCTCCCCGAGGACTCCATTGCCGTCAATGATGCCAAACTAATAGCCCCACCTTGGCTACTGGTGAGCAAGGCTGTACACGACTCAGTAGGAGCATCGGTGGAGGCAAACGAGAATGCAGACTACCTTGTTCTCGGCACCATATTCCCGACCTCATCCAAGCCCGGCGTTGAGACAGGAGGCCTTGACCGTATAACCGCCGTGACGAAACTCGTGGACACCCCCGTGCTGGCGATCGGTGGTATAGACGCCTACAACGCGGCGTCAGTCATAGAGGCTGGAGCCAGTGGGATAGCGGTGATCACCGCCATACTGAACGCCTCGGACCCGGAGAAAGCCGCGAGATGTCTGAAGCAATCGATGATGGCGGCCTGACAAACCAACGGAATTTTATAAGATAACCGCATGATTACATTGACAATAAATGGCCGACATAGGGAACTTGAGGGTCCCACGCCGCTCGTGGACTTTCTTCATTCCAGCGGTGTAAACCTTCAATTCATTGCTGTGGCCCATAATGGAGAGGTAGTGGACAGGGAATCTTTTCAAGAAATTGTCCTTGATGAGGGTGATGACGTTGAAATAGTCAGGCCTGTTGGTGGCGGGTAGCCAGGTGAATGGAGCAAGGTGGCATCTAACAAGCATGTAATCATCATTGGAGGTGGAGTAATCGGATGCTCCATCGCATATCACCTGGCGGGCGCGGGTGTAGAGGTTACTGTGGTCGAGCGTGGAAAGCTTGCTGGAGGAGCATCGCACGTTGCCGCGGGCATGATAGCCCCGCTCTCTGAGGGATTCACAGATGGCGAGCCTCTAAAACTGGCGTTGGAAAGCCATGCCTTGTTGAACGAGATACTGCCGCAGCTTCAAAGTGAGTCTGGAATAGATGTGGAATACCTTTGTCCCGGCATCCTGCACCTTGCCACGACCACGGATGATGAGAAGAACCTCGAAGCTCGTCTGAAATGGCAGGAGCCTCTTAATATGGGAGTCAGATGGCTGAATGCACAGGAAACGCGTAGTAGGGGACCGGCACTCGCAGAGAATATTAGGGGGTCTTTATTCTCACCTCAAGAGGGGCACCTGAACAGTCGCAGGCTTGTCAGGGCGTTTGCACAGGGTGCAGCCAGACGAGGCGCTACGATGCTTCAGGACACCGAAGTGAAAGGCCTTTTATATCAACAGCAACGGATCTCTGGTGTGCAATTGGCCTCCGGAGATTTGAAGGCAGACTGGGTTGTGATGGCATCTGGTGCTTGGACGGGCCACTACAGTGAATGGCTTGGTATCGATATTCCGGTACACCCGGTGAAGGGGCAAATTGTGGCGGTTAGGATTCTACCATCGCCTATCTCAACTATTGTGTGGCATGGAATATCATACCTTCTGCCCAAAGCTGACGGCTCCATCGTCATCGGAACAACCAGCGAGGACGCGGGTTTTAACGACAGGACAACAATTAAAGGCATATCCGAAATACTATCCAATGCTATTGACCTTGTGCCCGAGGTAGCCGGTGCGGAGCTGTATAAGGTATGGAGCGGACTGCGTCCATCTTCACCGGACGACATCCCAATTCTGGGCCCAATAGATGGATGGGATGGAGTCCTGTTGGCAGTGGGACACTACAGAAGCGGTATTCTACTCAGTGCGGCTACAGGGAAACGGATTACGGATTATATAGTCATGGGAGAAGAGTCGTCACTGCTCCCATTTGGCCTCTCTCGTTTTGCATAGCCCGTAACCTGGATGACGGCCTTCGAATATGCAAGATTTGTCAGTGGGTGATCTTAGTTCTTACATCTTTGCCAACTTGCATTTAATTTAATCCAGACCTATATCAGAACGGCTATTTCTGCTAACTATAAACCACAGTCAGATTGAATATCACGGCTGTTGTGTTTGAGTCGTGTCTTGTCCGTGCCGTTGGTGCTTATGACGTGAATGTTAGAGTTGGTGTGGTAATGCCGTAGGAATCGCCATAGGCGTGGGAGTTGGCGGTGGTGTTTTTGTTTAACTAATAATGGATATATTGCGGGTGGTGAGCGGAATAGGGGATGTCATACAGGAAAGGGTTGTGTGCATTCGACGTAGACTAGCTGGACTCCTTCTTTCGTGCGATGGATCATGAGGCCACCTCAGCAACAATGAAAATGCAGATTGGGATTCTACGGGCATGATATCGTGTCAATATTGATTTGATATCTACGCGTGTATATAATTGATTTCAGTTTGCGCGAAAAGGAGTCTGGGTATGTCGTATGCGTTTTTAAACGGTGAATTCCTGCCATTGTCTGAGGCAAAGGTAGGCGTGATGACTCATGCACTTCACTACGGCACATCTGTCTTCGAAGGTATCAGGGGGAATTGGAACCCGGAACAGGAAAAGCTGTACATTTTCCGGCTCAAAGAGCATTATAAGCGATTTTTGCAAGGCTGTAAGGTAATGCGCATCAAGGTTCCTCATACTGCAGAAGAGTTGAGCGAAATTACCCTTGAACTGGTGGAACGATCAGGATACCGGCAGGATATTTATATACGCCCCTTGGCCTTTAAAGGCGAAGAGCGAGTGGCCGTACTCAAGCTGCAAGACCTTACTGATGCGCTCGTGATATTCCCAATTCCTCTTGGTGCTTACCTGGACCTCAATGCAGCTATCCGGTGCTGTACTTCTAGCTGGCGACGTATGGAGGACACCATGATCCCCCCAAGGAACAAGATAGGGGGGCTATATGTGAATAGTATACTGGCTAAAACAGAGGCAACTCTGGCAGGCTTCGATGAGGCCATTCTCCTTACCAATGAAGGGTATGTTTCGGAGGGTGCAGGGGAGAATATCTTTATGGTTATGAACGATAAGCTGATAACTCCCTCCGTTTCCGATAACATTCTGTCTGGCATTACCAGAGAGGCCGTCATCCAGCTTGCCAAGAATGAACTGGGATTGGAAACGGTGGAGAGAAGCATGCGGCGTAGTGAACTCTACAACGCTGACGAGTGCTTTCTCACTGGCACAGCTGCACATCTTACCCCTGTGGGGTCTATTGACAACATTCTGGTTGGCGATGGTGAGATGGGTCAGATTACAAAAAAACTACAGGATCTCTATTTCGATGTCATTCGTGGTAGGGTGCCAAAATATCTGCACTGGTGTACCGTCGCTCCGGTCATTGCTGCAAGAGATTCGATCTAGAGTGGGGACAAGTACGATTTATTGACCAGTGGGAATTACGGCAATGCGTGAGTGGCAATTCGGTGCTCTTTGCGACCGGAGGCTTTAAGAATGACCTTGGGGCAGGAATATTTGATTCTAGTGTTTTTGGTGTGCTGTGGTGTGTTGCAGGTGTCGGCCTCTTTTGGTGGGCTTAAAGGCCTGCTCTTCATTGGTAACAGACGATTTTCGGCCGCGCTAGGCATTGTTATGATACTTGGCGCTTTGATGTGGTTCTTCTGGAGCGGTGGCAGAAACCTTCCAGATACGGGTGGAGGAATCGCCGGTGCGTCCCAGTTTGCTTATTTCGTCCTTGGCGGGTTTTTGGCCCTGTTGTTTACCTTTGTGGTCACCTCACTAACAAATTTTAACAGAGCACCGTCCGGTGACACAACTGACGGCCTTCCATCTCTTAAAGAGACTACCTTTGGGCAGGCGCTATCACATAATTTAGGAATAGCTTGGAAACTGTATCGCAGATTGACACGGAAATATTCCTCTGGATAAATAGCTGGGTCGGCACATCTCTAATATTTGATAGGGTTATCCAGTGGATTGTGAGTGACTACCTGATTCCTGTGATATTCTCCGTGGTCTTGCTCGGACTCTGGTTTGGCTGGGCTGACCAGGCTATGCGGGAACGGCATCAGAGGGGAGTAATGCTGGGCGGAGCAAGTGTTGGGATAGCCAATATTATGGTTAAAATCTCCAACGTATTCTACTTTCGTCATCGCCCTTTTGATTCGATAGACGTGAGTCTGTTGTTCTATCCTCCAACCGACTCCTCATTCCCTGCCAATCCAATTGCGATAACGGTAGCGATGGCTACTGGTGTGTGGATGGCTAACAGGCGTATAGGCACTCTAATGTACATAGGTGTCTTTGTATACGGCTTCTCAAGGGTGTACGCAGGAGTTTTCTATCCCCTGGATGTGGTTGGAGGCGCGCTCATTGGTATATCAGCCGTATGTCTGCTTCAGATCGTATTCAAGCGCATAGAACCAGTACCTACACTATGCCTAAGACTGGTTAGATTCCTCTGTTTTGCCTGAGGGTTCAGCGGCGCAGGTTCCACCACTTTCGCTTTTGGTGGCTGTAAATTCCATCTAGGTTTGGAGCTTTGTCTTGCAGTATAGCTTGTGGTATGTCCTCGACCATTCTTCGGGCCGCATCCTCTCCAAGCACTCTGGCAACTGCGGCGACTCCCGGTGAGAGTAGTGGAGTTCTTATTCCGCGTGAGGTGTGGCCGTCAGATGCAATGATGTGGATCAGATTTTGCTCAAGAAGCTCGTAAGCAGCTTTTTGGTGGGCTTTACCTAAAAGGCCTGAAATACTTCCAGCGGTTACCTGGGCAAGTAGGCCTTTTTGCACAAGATTGGCAAGTATTTGTGTGTTGTCCTGAATTGGCTGATTTCTTTCAGGGTGCACCAGTATTGGTTTAAATCCATTGACCTGTAATTTGAACAGTACATCTTCCGTGTAGAACGGGTAGAACTCAAATGGCAGCTCAATGAGAATGTAGCGTGTCCCCTCGATGGGCAGGGCAATGCCCTGTTCTACCTGTTCTACAGTATCCATTTCCAGGTGGTTTTCCATCCCCATCAGAACATTTAGTGGCACGGATTTGGCCTGTATTTCCTGATTGAGCTGGTCTACCAGAGACCTTGCGAATGGTATTGAAGACCGCTCATTTACGTCACGGTTGTGGGGGCTTGCCACAATTGTTCTGGTGCCGTCCTTGTAGGCGATCAGAGCCATTTCAACGGATTCCTCCATGGTTGAAGGGCCGTCGTCTATGTCTGGGAGGATGTGGTTGTGCAGATCTAGCACTGGGGGTCCTTAGATATTGTTGAGTGTTATCGTGTCTAATCGCTCAAATGATTGGGGCTTGGGATGTGGCAAGCAGGGCGTTGTAGGAGTCTATGAGGTTGTCTACAACAAGAGGCCATCTCATGGAGATTGCCGTTTTTCGGGATGCCTTACCCATGGCATCCCTGATCGACTGGCTGCCTAGCAGCACTTCCAGGCGATCGGCAAATGGCTCGGGGCAGTGCCATGGTATTAGGTAGCCGTTGAGGCTGTCTTTAACGATTGTAGGCAGACCGCCGACACGTGAGGCGATTACCGGGGTACCGCAGGACATGGATTCCAGAGCCACAAAACCAAAGCTCTCGTAGTAGGACGGCACGACGCATATATCGGCTGCGCTATAGTAGGTGGGAAGCTCTCGTTGGTCCAGCCTACCAAGGAAGCTGACTTGCTCTGATATCCCCAAATCTCGGCTTAAAGATTTCAGGCGACCCATTTCAGAGTCCTCCTCTAGTTCTCCCCCAACTATGAGGGTTTTAACTAGTTCCCCATGCTCCAGCTGCGCCACTGCTTTGAGCAGAATGTCCACACCCTTGAGTGGTTCAAGCCTTCCAACGTACAGTACTACCTTGCTATCCTGAATGCCCAGTTTCCTCCTGGATATTTCTTGATCAAGGGGTTGAAATAGGTCAACATCAACACCGCATGGGATTATCTCTATCTTGTCGTCGTGTGCGTCATAGAGGTGTATTAAGGCGTCCTTTTCGTGTTGGCTGAAGACCACTATGGAGTCTGCAGATTGGATTACCTTGGCTTCTCCTGCAGTTCGCTCCACAGGCTCTATTTCGCCCACTCTGGCCTGACGTTTGATTTGCGACAGTGTGTGGAAGCTTGCTACATGAGGAATGTCCCAGTGACGTGCCAAGATGTTTCCCACCCGCCCGGATAGCCAGTAGTGGGAGTGAATGAGGTCGTAAGACAGGTTGTTTTGCCTTGAGTACTCAAGGAGCCTGCACACAAATTCCGGAAGGTGATAGGGGATGGTGGTCTTGTCATCGAAGAAGTCACCAGCGCTTATGTGTATGACTCTCGCGTTTTCTGCCACCTGCTCTATCTGCGTGTCTGCCGGATCGTGGTATCGAGTGAAAATATCAACGTATATCCCTCGGTTGCTGAGTTCCTGGGCAACCTTGCGAATGTATACGTTCATCCCGCCGGTGTCCTTGCTTCCCAGTTGGGCCGTAGGGCATCCGTGCACACTGATTAGGGCGATTCTCTCTATGGCATCACCCTGTGGTGGAGTGTCGTACCGATTGTTTTGTTCTGAGGCAATCATTTGGAGTTGATCTCAGATTGACTAGCGGAGAATGGAAAGGCAGAAAAGCCCCTGGCCGTTAGCGCCAAGGTGCTGTTTGTAAGGCTCGGTGCCGCGTAGCAGATCAAAGTAGTCTTTTCCTTCGCCTATGGCACTCTTCAGGCATAGTGCTTTGAGCAGAAATCCCGTGCCCAGTGCTGCATACTCCGTATTATGGCCGCTATTGTACAGCGACAGGACGTTATTGTAATCGAAACACACAGTCGCGGCTGTCCTAACTCCCTCCACTTCCAGGAAGAAGAGATGTAGGAGTCCCCGCTTGGCCATCTCCAAAGACATCTCGCGGAAGAAGACCTCTCTCTCATCTGTCAGGAACTCGGACTTTTCTTCCCTGCTCTGCCCCATAAGTTGCAAGAATTCTTCCATGGATTCTGACACGCCCTGGACATCGCTCACCTTCTGAATATTAAAACCGACCGATTCTTCAAGGCGGCGCAACTTACGCCGCAACTCGTGACGGTCTTTCTTTCTCAGTCCTGAGAGGTACTCCTCCCAGGTATCAGGAAGGGTGACTCCCATGAGGTTGTCTTCCTCGTTCTGTTCCACTTTGTAGCCCTTGCCCTGTGCTAGACCTGGTAGATGGCTAAGTGTAGGCGATCCTTCTAGGAGGGATTCTAGGCGCACCTCGGACCATTCCTCATTCACAAGGTAGTCCATCAAGGCTTGGAAGAAACCGTTCTCATGTCCCTTCGCCACTATGAAATCGTGGATGTCCCAGAGGTCTGTTCCACCAAGGAAAGTAAGCAGTCCGTCGGTTTTGACCATTGGGGCTATACCTATGGTGGTATCACCATCCATGATCTTTACAATTCTGAGTTCTTGCCCAGCGGTGTTCATGTTATCCCACCAGGTCTTTTGCCAGTACGGTGTCAGGAATATATTGTTGGCTACACTATTCGAGAGAAGTTGTTCCCATTCGGTCTCAATGCTCTGGAAGCTCTCTACGCTAAAGGAATAAGCCAAATTCAACTCCTAAACGGGTCATATACTATTCTGTGAAAGTCGGACTATCCCAGGAACACCACTGGCACGTTCCTGTTGTACACACTTTATGATTGGTTTCATTTTTGAGTATAGCACGAACTAACAGAGGTTATGGTGGTTGATGCCAAGGGATGACTTGCGATTCCAAATGATAGATTCCAGTTTGCTGCCTCAGAGTAGCAGAATAGCATGTCGATGGCCACAGCACTACCTGTTACGAGCATGGATGATCTTTCCCGGTCACACCCTTGGTTGCAGACTAGATGATCCCTGCAGAACCTCTTGAAGGGCACTCTCCATTGCTACTAGGTCTAATGGTAGTTCCTGCAGTTGTACACCTGCTTGCTGAGAAGCTAGGTCCGGATCCTTTAGTCCTGTGCCGGTAATCACGCATACTATTTGCTTGGTGCTGAAGTCCATTCCATGTTTAGACAACTTGATGACTCCTGCGACGGACGCCGCGGATGCTGGCTCGCCAAATACTCCCTCTTTTTGAGCCAGTAGCTTGTAAGCGGCGAGTATCTCATCGTCGGATACGGAATCTATGATTCCACTGGACTGGTCACGTGCGATTAAGGCTTTATCCCAACTGGCGGGGTTGCCAATCTTTATTGCCGAGGCCACAGTGCGTGGCTCTGCGACCAGTTCTCCCCTCACAATCGGGGCTGCCCCTTCGGCCTGGAAGCCCATCATGTGAGGCCTTTTCGTAGATTTACCCGCGTCATTGTACTCGCAGAAACCTTTCCAGTAGGCGGTTATGTTGCCGGCGTTCCCCACTGGTATGAAGAGGTAGTCCGGTGCGTCTCCAAGATCATCTACGACTTCAAATGCCGCGGTTTTCTGTCCCTCAAGGCGGTGAGGGTTAAGGGAGTTGACCAGTGTGACAGGGTATCTCTGTGTGAACGTACGCACCATGTCGAGCGCTTGATCGAAGGTGCCGTCAATCACCAGTATCTTTGGGTTGAAGGCAATGGCCTGGGCCATTTTCCCTGCGGCGACGTCGCCCCTTGGTACCAGGACTATTGTGGTCAGCCCGCAGTATGCCCCGTAGGCCGCCGCTGAGGCACTGGTATTACCTGTGGAAGCGCACATTATAGTGGTGCTCCCGGCCTCAATTGCTTTTGCCACCGCCATCACCATGCCGCGGTCCTTAAAAGATCCTGATGGGTTGCATCCCTCCAGTTTGAAATAGAGTTCTCCACATCCAAGCTCATTGCCTATGAAACGGGACTTGACCAGTGGCGTGCTTCCCTCACCCATGGATATCATAGGCGTATTCGCGGTAACTTCCAGGAAATCTCGGTATCTTTTAATGACTCCGGCGCTCATATCTACGTTTCCTTGGCTTGAGGCTACTCTTCGACCCGCAAAATATTGCCGATCTCTCTTACCACTTCCAACTTTTCCAATTCCTTAAGTGCCTGCTGTATGTCTTTTTCTTGGGAAGGATGGGTGGTTATGACCAACTCAGCTGTCTGGTCTCTGGCGTCTGCCTCTTGCTGCATCACCGAGGCGATGCTTATATGGAGGTTTCCAAGGACGGTGGCCATTTGAGCCAGCACTCCGGCGCGGTCTGACACAGTTACGCGGATGTAATAGCGTGTTATTAGGTCGGATATGGAGCGAATTGTCATTACCCTGTACCTTGGTATGAAGTCGCTGCCGGGAAGTCCTCTGGATATGTTCCAGGCTACTTTCAATAAGTCTCCCATGATCGCGCTGGTGGTTGGCATGGAGCCTGCACCGCGACCGTGGAAAAGCACCTTATCTACGAGGTCTCCTTCCACCTCGACGGCATTTAGAACACCATCGACCTTTGCCAGAGGTGCGTCTTGTCGGATAAGGACGGGGTGTACCCGAGCCTCCAGTTGTCCCCCATAACTTCTGGCGATGGCCATCAGCTTAATAACATACCCAAGTTCATTGGCGTAGCGGAAGTCACCTGCTGTAAGGCGGGAAATGCCCTCTTGATATACATCTTGGGCAGCCACCTTGGTTTGAAAGGCAAGTGAGGCCAGGATGGCCAGCTTGTAGCCGGCATCGATTCCTTCCACATCGTTGGTTGGGTCTGCTTCGGCGTATCCAAGCTCCTGGGCTTCTTTGAGAGCTTGGTTAAACTCCATACCATCGTAAGTCATTTTGGTCAGTATGTAGTTGGTAGTGCCGTTGATGATGGCCCGGATGGTTTGAATTTCGTTGCCTCGTAGGTCTTTGGTCAACGGACCTAGGATTGGTATGCCTCCGCCAACGCTGGCCTCGAAGAGAATCTGAACCCCATTCTTTTGGGCAAGTTCCAGCAGTTCAGGGCCGTGCTTTGCCATCACTTCTTTATTGGCTGTGACCACGGATTTTCCCTGCTGTAGTGCCCTTCGAAGGTAGTCAAGCGCGGGCATCTCCCCACCCATCACTTCCACAACGAGCTGCACTTGAGGGTCGTCCAGAATCTGCGAAGGGTCGGTGGTCATGAGGCTCTTGGACACCTCTACGGCCCTAGGTTTATCCAGTTCCTTTACTAAGATTCTGGAAATATGAACCGAGCACCCTATCTGTTGGGCAATAAGGTAGCTCTTTTGGGTCAGGGCCTTAACCACCCCGCTCCCTACCACGCCCAGGCCTAATAGGCCCACGTTGATGGACCCGTCCTTGGGGTTCACTTGCGCCTCTATTCTAGGGATGCTGCACGCATCTGCTTGATCAACCAATCGTATTGCCAATCGCAAGAGCCTCCGGCAGACCCGCTACCGAAGCATGAGGTTATACGATGATTACCTCGCTCGTTGGCGAGCCATTGTTGAAGGGATGCCTCTTTTAGGAGATCCATCATCTCAGCTTCCACGGTTCTTTCATCATCGAACTCCGCGACCTTGAAGAAATAGGTGAAGTCACCTGTATTGATTCCCTCACTTGTTTCACCGGGTTCAAGAGCAAATATTGTCTCGTCCAGAGAGCCAAAGGCACCCTCTGGTACCCAGCCGTATAGGCCTCCGTTCACAGCTGTGTTGCGGTCGTCCGAGAACGCCTCGGCCAGCAATGCGAAGTTTTCTCCACGGCTTAGCCTTTCGATAACCTCTATGACAGTCTCCTGGGCCGCTATGACTGCTTCTTGTCCTTCAGATTGCTTGGAGTCAACGACTATCCAGGATAAATTGGCCTGTTTGGCAGTAGTGGAGGTTTTCTTGCCTAGTAACT
>Ga0302133_10001428_pt1 | contig 14919 bp, 10 predicted proteins | sample CB9_331_MG_FD_203121 | JGI IMG/M metagenome (GOLD analysis project Ga0302133, IMG submission 203121) | Marine microbial communities from Western Arctic Ocean, Canada - CB9_33.1 | ecosystem: Environmental > Aquatic > Marine > Oceanic | place: Canada: Western Arctic Ocean | collected 2017-09-19 | reverse complement strand
TCTGGGACATCACATAGGCTCCGGAGTATATAGCATTTCACAACACCCTTGCTTCTCCTCAGCAAGCGGTGAAAACACCAATGCTCCAATTATGCCAAGTTACCCAGTGTGGCGCAATCGCCCTGGGCGTACCAGTAGCCTTTGAAGAAGTCTACGTCGTTTAGCACGAGACCGGTCGACTGCCAACTGCCGGCCACAGCATTCTTCTTTTTCCCAAAAGCTGTTGTGGATTTTGTACCGTTGTTTGGCGAAGTCAATTATTTCGACCACAGAGCCGACACTTGAACCAACGACGTAGAGCCGGCCGTTCACGATGGTCAGCGCGCGTGAGTAGCCCAAGTGCCGGGACAGATCCAGCGAGTCTGCCTTCTTGCCCACCGTCTGAAACCGAAACAAATGACTACTGTCTGGATTAAGCGAGTACAGCCAGCCGGTGGATTGATCGAGCACGATGTCGTGCGGACGTTGGAGCTTGGTATTCGCCAGCGAGGTCAACCTGTTCTGTAATTGGCGACTCGCTGGCTCACGAAAAGTGACCAGCCGATGGTTTCCTGTATCTGTCGCATAGAAGAGCCGATCGCGCGGGTTGAAAACGACCGAATGTGCGTCTTTCAGTCCATTGATGGGTGACTCGCGAAACGGCGACTTTGATTCTGTCCGATAGAACAGCCGATCGCCCGTGGTCACGATCTCGGTCTTGCCGCTAAAGGCAATTTGAGTGCATCCTGGGAATGAAGCGTTTCTCGGCGCATATTTCGTGACCTGAATGCGACTCGACAAGCCCTTGTCTTCGGCACCTGTCACAACTGCACTAACAAGCCAAACCAAACTCGCAACGGCGAACATCGTGCGGGTTGCGTTCATGCGATCGTGGGATCCTGAAAGTGGAAATGAGGAGTTCGCGGTGGCGTTCCGGGGCCGTCGCGACCGGCTGCCATGCCTTAGATCCTTTGCAGCAAAAGCGATTTTATTCACCTGTCGAGACACGCATCCGCCTTTTCCAGTAAGACTCGCAAAAACTCCAGTTTCCTCTTGCGTCACGAAAACGCGATCAACGGATGTCCCTCGTATTCGATAAGTTGGGAATACTGCAGGGTGGGATGGCACCGTCAGTCGCGATACGATCGCGGCCTCCTGGACACCATCCAACATGCCGTCGAATTAGATTGTAGCATGAATGGCGGACCTGCCCCGTCGTGAGACTGGGCGATTCTTCGAACAGGACGATCAAAGGAACCAACACTCGTCCTAGCAGCGTGTCCGGATAGCGATAGCCGCCAGTGCAACATCGCGATTCGCATCGCTGCTGGACTGCTCAAGATGCTTGACCGACTCGTCGGCAAACACCTGCAACACCGCTGGCGGAATCACTGTGGACTCGTCGTACTCAACCGCTTTGGACGCACTGGCCAGCACTTGAGATGCGTTACCTGACTGAACAGTATCTTCCGCCTGCTTCATATACGCCGCAGCCAGCAACCCCCGAACTGGCGTCAACTGTGAGTCCGACGATCCCCCAAGCGCCTCCGCTTCTTTCAGATCTTTCTCCGCGTCGGTGAGCTTTCCGTCCGTCGCCAGTGAGGCGGCCCGCTTCACGTGCGCCAGTGCCTTCGCAGGCTTGAGCTCTGCAACCGTCGAATCCACCTGCTCCGCCAGACCGATGTCCGCAAACGCTCCGTCAATGTCCGGTGTTTCCGCATTCAGCCTCTGGTTCGCACGGCCAATCAACGCGGGTACGTGCTGTGCATCAATCGCCAGTGCCGCGTCCCACTTCTGCTGTTGCACTGCGTCTGCGATCGCGCTGGCTCGCATGCTGGAACGGATCCACGACCCGGCTGCGATCAGCAACACCACCGCCGTCACAGCCGCTCCGGCGATCGCCAGCTTCTTCATCAACGCCCGTTGACGATCGGCCGCTTCTTCCGCCTCCTGTTGCTCTTTCAACGCCTGACGGCAAGATTTCAGCAGCGACTGGAACTCGCTGTCATCCCGCATCTCCGTTTCCAGCGATGACGCGTACGTCTGCGCTGTCTTCAGGGCGGACTCGTAACTCTCTGACTCCAGTCCCTTCCGGAGTGCGCCGATCGCCTTGGAACGCTGCTGGGCCAGTTCACCGCAGCTGTCGAGCAGGTCGGAACATTCTTCCGTCTGCAACTCCTGCGGGATCTTCTCCAGCACCTTCGCTTTTCGCGGCAGAGCGACCTCGTGCCGCGCGAGAAACTGGCAGACCTGACGGCCACGGTGATCGGTGTGGGAGCGATCGGAAGACAGGTCGCCATCCAACTGGCGGCGCTCGGTGTGCCGCGTCTGCAACTGATTGACTTCGACACAGTGGACTGAGCAGCCGAATCGCGGCTATATCATTTCGACTACGCGTGCCGGGCACACCGAAGTCGCCTTGTGAATCAGATCGATTCTGCGGAGGCGTGTGGCTCGCCGGAACAGGAACAAGCGAGATCAACGACTCGTCGTCGCGCGTGAAACCGGCTGCGCCAAAATGCCTATACCAATTTCGCGAAAAGGGTGGTTAAATCGGAGTCCCAGAATTGGTATGAGTATTTGGGACATCGAGGAACCGGAGATTGGAGAAACTAAGAGTTCACGAGTTTAGAATTGACCGGTATAATTAGATCGGCGGAGTTTTTTGACCCTACGCGATCTCCCGAATCATTCGCCACACGGATGGTCGGCTCATGGTTGTTCGTCCCATTGTGCGATTTTCGTGAGTGCCCGGGCCAGGCGCTCTTTGACATCGCGAACTTTCTCCGGAGTCCATGCGCGGAAGCCGTTTCCGGTTTTAACTCCCAGATTTCCCTGCTCGACCTTCTCATTGAGAATCGCGGGGACATCTGCTGATGAAGCGAGCGAGGGGAGTAACTCGGTGAGGATCGCCTGCTTCAGATCGAGTCCGGCCAGATCGGTAATTTCGAACGGTCCTGCGACCGACCAGCGCCTTCCGATGCTGGATGTCATGACCAGGTCGATATCCTCGGGCGTGGCGACGCCATCGGCGACGAGCTTCAGGATTTCCCGCCACACCGCTGCCTGAATCCGATTCGCGATAAAGCCGGGTACTTCCCTGCGCACCAGAACGGGAGTTTTTCCCAGTCGTTTCAAGAGTGAAGTCATCAGCTCCACCGTCGCATCGGAGGTTTGCTCACCGCGGATCACTTCGACGAGCGGGATCAGATAGGGCGGATTGAAGTAGTGCATTCCGAGAAACTGTTGCGGACGCGTCGTCGCCTCGGCCATCAGACTGGGAGTGAAACCCGATGAATTGCTTGTCAAAATCGCATGCGGTGGACAGTACTCATCGAGCTGCCGAAACACAGCTCGTTTTTGTTCGATGTTTTCATCAATGGACTCGACGACGACATCGACATCATCGACCGCCGCACGCAGATCGAAACCGGCCTCGATCTGACCCAGCGCCGCGTCCGCCGCATCTGGTTTGGCGAGACCGCATTGCTGCAGGAGCTGCAGGCTTTCGTGAATCCTGTCCCATCCACGATTCAACGCATCCTCATCGACGTCGCTGAGTGATACATGAAATCCAGCCAGCGCAAATTCGAGGGCAATGCCATGCCCCATCAGGCCGGCGCCGCCAATCACAGCAACCTTTCGGACGTCATCGACAGTCATTGCGGGACCTTTTGAATGTTCAGCATTCTTCGAGCGTTGTCGGGCGTGGCGACTCCCCGTTCCGACTCTTCGGAAATGCGTGTCATGCGGGCGACAAGTTGTTCGTTACTGGCAGGTTCGCCGTATCGGTAATAGAGGTTGTCTTCCAGACCCACGCGGACGTGTCCGCCCATCCCGATCGCCAGAATACCCATCGGCAATTGCCAGCGACCGAGGGCCGCCACCGTCCAGGTTGCATCACCAGGGATTGATTCGCTTAAGAACATCAATTGACGTGCAGTTGCCGGTTGCGACCCACGACTCCCCAGCACAAAATCAAAGTGTAATGGTGGCTCCGCGAGTCCGCCTTTGACCAGTAACAGGGCGTTCTCAATCATCCCCGCTTCGAAGATTTCCATCTCCGGTTTGGTCCCTGAGTCTTTCATCACCGCGGCGAGTCGTTCGACGACCTCGAAGGAATTCGAATACACCTGATTCGGAAAGTTCATCGACCCCGTTGTCAGCGAAGCCATCTCCGGCCGGATTCGTCGCACAGGCTCAGCCCGTTCTTCCGTGTCAGTTCCAGCGCGGGCGCCCGTGGATATTTGAACGATGAGGTCAGTTCGCGCGGAGATTTCCGCATGAATGCGTTCGAACACTTCCGGGTCCAACGTCGGATGCCCGTCGCTATCACGCGCATGGACGTGGGCGATAGCGGCACCCGACTCCTGACACTTCGCCGCTGTGACACCAAGCTCTCTGGGAGTCATCGGGACGTGTGGGTTCATCTCTTTCGTCGGCAAGCTGCCATTCAACGCGACGGTGATGATCACTTTGTTCATAGCACTCCGCCTGCTGCTTGACGTCAAACGACCGTTGCTTATACTCACAAACACTATACTCCGTGTACCTATTACTTCAAGTGTCCGACGACCAATACCAATGCCCAAACCGAAACGGTATTGCGAGACGCTCCAGATGCGGATGCGAGCGGCGTATTTCGCAATGCATCGACATTCCAACCGACATTTCCTGCAGTTCGGGACGACGGCGGATCAGTACGTCCTGTTGTCTTATCTTGCGGAAGAAGACGGCATCACACAGCAGGAGCTGTCGTCTCGGTGTTCGTCAGATGCGAGGACCATCGGGACGATGATCGAACTGCTCGAACGCAATGGTCTGGTCGAGCGTCAGCCGCACCCGTCCGACCGCCGCGCTTGGCAGGTATTCTTGACCAATAACGGACAAGCGCGTCACGCGCAACTCAGAAAGAACTCGGAAGAGATCCGAGATGTCCTCAACGGCGCGCTGGAGCCTGAGGAACTGGCGATCGTACAGAAGGCACTCGATCGCATTGTCGAGGCATTTACAAAGTGAGTACGCAATGAAGACACCGCTTTACATCCTGATCTTCTGTGTCGTCGCCGTCGCGAGCGAAAACAGCGAGGGTGACGACAAGTCGGCGGCGCTGCCCGATCTTGCCTTACAGCCGCCGCGGGTAACGGCTGACTTTGCCCCAGGCACCGTGAAGAGTGCTCGCGGCGCGCAGGGCGTTCCGGCGATTGAATGCGCCGCGAACGGACGGCTCTGGGCGGCCTGGTATGCGGGACCGAGCCCGCGAGGCGTGGAGAGCTCCAGAAGTTATGTCGTACTCGCCACGAGCGGCGATGATGGCGTCACATGGTCCGAGCAGATGCTGGTCCGGGCAGGCCGGTTTGTCCATACCTACGACCCTTGTCTCTGGATCGATCCGCGCGGACGACTCTGGTTCTTCTGGGCTCAGAGCGCCGGAGTTCAGGACGGCCGCATGGGTGTTTGGGCGATCGTGACCGAGAATCCGACCGGCGAAAAACCGAAGTGGTCGCAGCCGCGACGGATCGCCAACGGAGTGATGTTGAACAAACCGACGGTCTTGAAGAACGGCGACTGGCTGCTGCCTGTCGGCTTATGGCGGGACAACACCAACGTGCCGAATGTCAAATTCGATGCCGAGGAACTCAAGCCGTACACGATCGAGATGCTGACTCACGACCTCGGCGACGAGCGTGGTTCCAACGTGTATCGATCGACAGATCAAGGCAAGTCGTTCAAACGCATCGGTCAGGTCCGCATTTCCGGCACACGAGTCGATGAGCACATGATCGTCGAGCGTGGTAACGGCAGCCTGTGGATGCTGCTGCGAAATACAGGCGGAATCGCACAGAGTGTCTCCACCGATGGCGGCCGAACTTGGAGTGACGGATCGCTCTACCTGCGGGGCCGAACGTTTCGCAACAAACGATTCTTCATTCGTCGGCTGAAATCCGGAGCGTTACTGATGGTGCGGAACAACTCACCAGACGGAAAACGCTCTCACATGACGGCGTTCGTGTCGGACAACGACGGAGCGACGTGGAAAGGCGGGCTGCTACTGGATGAGCGAGAATCGTCGTATCCCGATGGTGTTCAGGCGAAAGACGGCACGCTTTTCATCATCTACGACCACCAGCGTTACACACTCAACCGCGCCGGCAAGCGGGGAGTTGGCTCCGTCGTGATGGCCACGTTCCGCGAAGCCGACGTTCGCGCGGGCAAGCCGGTCACGGACACGGTGCGCCTTCACCAGGTCGTGACACAACTTCAAAAAGCGAACGAACTATCTCGAGGTGACCTGAAATAAGAATCGCGTTCTTCATCGCCGCAGACTTGAGCAGAGACCAATGAGACGAGTTTCCGGTATTTGAATTTCCCTGTAATATTGGCGTTGGCGGAATTGCACCTCGCTTGTTCCGGTTTACTCGATGCATGAAACGAAGAGAGGAATGTGCGAATGAGAAGATCGATTCCGGTCATGTTGTGTGCAGCGGGCATCGGCCTGTTGTTTCACTGTGGAACGATAGCCGCGCAATCGGCCGCAGATGAGGCCTCACAGCCTGATGGAACCAAGACGCCCAAGATCCTGGGCATCGGAAACAGCTTTCTCAGGAATGTGGTTAACTGTCTGCCAGGTCTGGTGCAGGCAGGCGGCCACGATTTCGTTCTCGGCGCAGGGACGCCGGGCGGGCGCACGCTACAGAATCACTATGAGGCCGCCATGCTAGGCGATGCGAACCCGGAGGATCCGAAGGCCAGGATCTACCAGTACCAGGGCAAGTCGATGACTCTGCGCGAGATGTTGACTGCGGAGAAATGGGACTACGTCACCATTCAACAGGCCAGCCCGAAGAGCTTCAAGATCGAGACCTATCGGCCCTATGCCCAAAACCTGGTCGACTACATCCGGCGCCATGCGCCCCAGGCGGAAGTCGTGTTTCATCAGACCTGGGCTTGGCGGGAAGACCACACCCGGATGGGGATGGATCAGAAGCCTCGGGGATTCATGTACCGGGAGTTGACTAAAGCGTATCATACGATCGCCAGGGAAGTGGGAATCAAGCGAATCATACCGGTCGGAGACGCCTTCCAACTGGCTGCGGAGTCCCCTGAGTGGCACTTCGAACGGGACCCGGATTTCGACTACGAAAATCCCAAGTACCCGGAATTGCCCAAGGAGAAGAACTCGCTGAATGGGGGATTCCGGTGGATGTTGAGGCCGGGTAATGCGAAAGGGACGCAACCAGGTCCCGGTGCCGCGCAGCCGGACGACGGATCCGACAAGGTGTTCTACAACGATGGCTCGCACGCGAACGGCGCTGGCAGCTACCTGGCCGCCTGTGTCTGGTACGAGTTCTTCTTCCACGAAGATGTGCGGAAGATCACGAAGAATCCGGCGTGGCTAGGAGACCGCGCGATCTCGTTGCGGGCGATCGCCCACCAAGTCGTGAGCGAGGGAATCAAACCCGCCGCCCCTGACCCTGACATTGCCCTCAAACCTGCGCACGTCATCGTCAACCCGTGGCGGTTTCACATCCCTCCGACGAAACGTCAGGGCGTCCCCGGAATCGAACGTACCGCGAAGGGCCGGCTGTGGGCAGTTTACGGTCGGGACGTGGAGAGCACCCGAAACTATCAGGTGCTAACCTTCAGCGACGATGACGGCAAGTCATGGTCGGACGCGCAGCTCATGATTCTACCCCGCCGGGGCGTGCGCGCCATGTCGGCGTCTATCTGGATCGATCCACAGGGGCGACTGTGGGTTTTCTGGGGGCAGGCCTTCGGGGCTCAGGACGGACGTTATGGTATCTTTGCCATTGTCAGCGATGATCCTGATGCGGATGAACTTCAGTGGTCCGCTCCGCGTCGGCTGGGTGACGGCATCATGCTTAACAAGCCGACGGTGCTCTCCGATGGTGATTGGCTGTTTACTTCATCGGTATGGAAAGCGGATAACAGCATTAAGGTCTACGCGTCAACTGATCAGGGCAAAAGCTTTACGCTTCGCGGCACCGCCAATATCGCCGATCCCAAAACCCGCGGCCCAGATGAGCCGATGATCGTCGAGCGCAAAGACGGATCACTGTGGATGCTAGTACGGGTGCAAGGTCTGGCTGAAACCATTTCCACCGACCGAGGCAAAACATGGGCTCCAGTCCAACGCAGCTCAATCAAGCATTGCACTGCACGTTTTTTCGTTCGACGTCTGAAGTCCGGCAGTCTGCTACTGGTAAAGCATGGGCCACTCGACAAGCGTGTCCCGCGCGAACTACTTACCGCCTATGTGTCGGATGACGACGGCAAGACTTGGAGTGGAGGCTTAATGATCGACGAACGTGAGGACGTCACCTACCCCGACGGCGTGCAGGCCAAGGACGGCAGGATTTACATCATCTACGATCACCAGCGCACTCCCCTCGGCGAAGTGTTGATGGCGACTTTTACCGAGGAAGATGTCCGCGCCGGCAAACCCGTCAGTGACAAAATCCGGCTGCGCGGAGAGGTCGCACGACTCAAACATTCAACAACAAATTCACCACGAAAAGAGACACCATGATGAGATTCTTAGTGGGGAATTCCTTGAAATCAATCTGCCTCGCCCTTGTATTGTTCGCTGGAATGTGGACGCAGTGGGCCGCTGCACAAACGCAAGAATTGGTCGCGCGAACGAAGCTGCCGACGACACACGAATACCAGCGGACCTTACGGGACTTTCTGGGGACACTGAAGGAAGCAGATTTCGAGCATGGCGTAATGGATAAGCTGAGCGTCGCCGAGGCGGAGTTGACCGGCGAGGAAATGTACCGGCACTTCGTGATGACGAAGATGCTTCAACCGCTGGTCGGCTGGAAACGGGGCACGCCCGCGGTCAACGCGCCCTCTTGGCTGTTCCTGTTGTCGACAATCGAGGGGCCGGTTCCGCCGCCCGAAACGGAGCAAAAGCCACCAGTCAAGTTGCCACAAAACGCCCGAGAGATCCCCGTCCCGATTCGAGTCCCGTCCGGGATCGTCGTCCCGCCGGTCTGGCCGGAAACGCTGACCGCCTTCGTCCAGTGGAAGCACCCGGGGAATCCCTATTTCGACAATCGCGGCCTGAAGATGCGAGCCTTCGTCACCGCCGTCGTGAAAATGATCATGCTCGACGACTACTTCAAAAACACTCCAGATGCCCGCCGCGCGGACTTCAACGGCTACAAGCTGGCCTGCTTCGGCTCGACTTATCTGGGAGTCAAAGACGTTCTGCCGTCCAAGGCCCGGAAGGCGTTCGAAACCGGGTTGCTGAAGCTGGGGCGCGAGATGATGTCGTGGGGCATCAAGGGCGAAACCGTCGATGCGGACTTGAGTGCGGCGATCGGGTTCTCGTACGTCGCCCGAGCTTGTGAGGACGCGAATTTCGCCAGGGAAGCCGAGGCCCGCGGTCGCCAGTTAATGACCGACCCGAAATACTTCGACCCAGCCGGTCACTGGATGGAACGCGGCGGCGGATTGGATGTTGGTTATGGCGGAAGCGCCGATCGCTACGTGACCTGGGCGGCGTTGATGACAGACTGGTCGTTCGCGAAGGAAAACGTCGAGCGCGCCTGCCGCCTGCGTTCGCACCTGACCATGCGCGACCCGGACGGATTTCTCAGCGGCCCGAGTCATTTCAACAGTCGGATCGGGAGACCAGCTTTCGTCAACCAGTCGAGCGCCAGAGACCTCGGGGCCGCGATGATCACGGACGAGGCCACGTGCTTTGTCAAAATTCCGACCGAGGAGGAGTTGTCAGGCGCGCTCACGAACCGGGCGAAATGGTTCAACTTCCAGATTCGCCAGAACCAGGTGCGACCCGACCTGCTCGGAGGAAAGACCTCGGCGCGGACCGGCTACTGGGCCAACGAAGACCTGCGTGGCCGAACCTGGACCTGGCGCCTGTGGCAAACCTACAACTTTCCAATCGGAATCAACTTCGCCCACCAGTTCTATCAAAACGGTGCCTGGGCTCATCTCCACGGCCTCCGTACCAGCGGCTCGCCCATGCTCAAGACGCCGTTCGAACGCGGCGAGAACTTCGTTCGCAGGTTCGGACACACCTTCGTCGTCGCCCGAGAGGATGGCTACGGCGTGATTCTCCACACCGGCCCCGTTGGCCAGCAACTGCTGGATGACGGCATGACGCAGTATCCCGGTCCGCTGGGCTTTGGCGGTGGCCAGCTCTCTGCGTTCTGGACGCCGAAAACCGGGTCCGTGATTCAGGGGCGACGCATCGCCGTGCGTAGCGACGTCAACTACGACACGCTCGAATCCTGGCGGCAGTGGCCGGTCCACGCGGTGTCTGGCCTGACGACCAGCGGCGCCGTGATCTCGTCGTCGCGGATAATCAAACCCGACGTAGCCCCCACTCCAAAGGACGGTGGCGTGGTCAGCGTGAGTGGCGAAATTCCAGCCGTCGACTTCGAGCAGAAAAAAACGCTCAGCGGCCGGATCGGCTACAAGCGAGTTTTCAGGATCCAGCCAGACGGATTACGAATCGAAACCACGATCACCAGCGACGGCAAAGACGATTTCGCCGAGCTTTACGAGACGCTGCCAGTGTTCCTTCGCGAAGCTCGCAGGCAGGTCAAGACCACGCCGACCAGCATCGAGTGGGAAATCGACGGCCTCCGCACGCCAGCCACGGCCGAGTTCAGCGAGAACGTCAGCGCAGTTCTGCTCAAGCGATTCGACGGCGTCGTGCGGATCACGTTCGACCAACCGCAGAGAGTCAAACTTTCGCCCGAGGACTGGGCCGACACGTTCGTAACTCGCGCGACCTGCCGCAACGTGATGATCGACTTGCGTAAATCCTCTCACGTCAGCTACACGATCCGTTGATCATCCTCCCCGGACTTGCTGGTGGAATTGAAGGAAGGAACGGTAAGCCGATGCCCCGAGACATCACCATGAAACAGTTTCGAATTGTGACCGCCGTCTGCGCATTCAGTCTTTCCGTCACTCAGGTGAACGCCGAGGACCGGTTTCTCGTTGATGAAGGAAAGGCTTACGCTGAAATTATCATCGCAGAATCTCCGGCGCGTTCGACGCGGTTGGCGGCGGCTGAACTCCAAACTTACGTTGCGAAGATCTCCGGCGCACAGCTGCCCATTGAAACGAAGCCATCCGCCGATGTTGCATTTCAGATCTACGTCGGCGAAAGCCCGCACGCGGCAAAACTCGGCGTTACTGCGGATGGTCTCGAACACGGTGCTTACCGCATCGCTTCCGGTGAGAAGTGGCTCGCGCTAATTGGCGACGACACGGATTTCACGCCAAAGGAGCCGTGGGCGAAGAACAACTCCGGACGCGGAGCAAAACTGCAAGCCGAGTGGGAAAGGGCGAGCGGGTTGCCGTTCGGCGTTCCCAATGGCTCGCTTTACAAGTATCGCGAACGGATGCCCGGGGCATTGGCCAGGGGCGAACGCGAATACCTTTGGCAGTTCGACGAACGCGGTTCGTTCAACGCCGTCTGCGGCTATCTACGAAGCCTTGGCGTGCGTTGGTACCTGCCGGGCGAACTCGGCGAGGTCGTCCCGCAGATGAAGTCGATACCGCTGCCGAAAATCGACCAGACCGTGAAGCCGGATTTCGAAGTTCGGCAGTTCAGCGTGCGGTTCGCTACGGCGGACGAGGAGGTCATGCGCTGGGCCATGCGGCTGGGGATTCGCCATCCCTACGGGCTCATGATCGCTCACGGGATGCACACCATGACGCATCCCGACATCATCAAAACGCAGCACCCGGACTGGTTCGCCCTCTTCGGCGGGAAACGCGATACCCAGGTTGGTAAGCGACTGAATCACCTTTGTTATTCAAACGAAGAACTGTTCGAGGCGACAGTGAAATGGGCTCGGGCGCAGTTCGATGTTTACGACTACGAATCAGTCTCGATCATGCCGCCGGACGCCTACATTGCGATCTGTCAGTGCGATCTCTGCGAGGGCAAACAGATTGACAAAATGGGTGCTCGCGGAAAGTTGTCGAATCACGTCTGGGACTTCGTCAACCGCGTCGCGAAGGAGGTCGGCAAGACGCATCCGAAGAAGAAGATCGTCTGCTGCGCTTACGGTGCGAACACCAATCCGCCTGGCAACATCGACAAGCTGGAGCCAAATGTCGAAGTCGTCATCGTCGGCGGGCGACGGCCGCGAAACAGCCTACCGGAACAACGGGAGCCGATCCAGAAACTGCGGGCCGGCTGGATCGCGAAGACGGCTCGCCCGATCCTGGTCTTCGAAAACTACCCGTTCACCGGTCGCGGCACGTATCTGCCTGCCTTCGTCGCGCGGACGATCGGCGAAAGCATCAACGCGACTAAGGGTGTTTCGCGCGGCGAAGACATTTGGCTGAGCTTTCCGCGTACTCATAACGATCCGAACATCGGCTTTGATCACTTCCAGGTTTACTTCACCGCCCGGATGTGGTGGGGCGGCAACAAGGCAGACGTGACGGCAATGTTAGACGAATACTGCCGCCTGTTTTACGGGCCGGCGGGAACGAAGATGAAGAGGTTCTTCGAATATTGTGAGGCCAACTATCAGGCGATGGAGAGCGACAAGGAGAAGATCGACACCGTGCTGGAAATCTTCGCCAGCGCCAAGGCAAGCGTGGTGCCGGAATCGATCCACGGACGACGGATCTCGCTGATTGACGACTTTCTCGACGCACTGCGCAGCAAGGCCGGGCAACTCGGGCAGAAGCGAGGGCCGGTCGCGAAGTTGCGCACGGTCCGGGAGCCGAAAGTGCCGATCGTGATCGACGGCAAGTTGGACGATCCTTATTGGCGAGACTGTCTCAGCGCCTCGACCGGGCGTCTGCGCGAGCTGCAGACCGGCGCCCAACCGATCTTCGGCACAACGATCAAGGTCGGCTGGGATCGAACCGGACAGCATCTCTATTTCGGGATTCGCTGCGAGGACCGCCCCGGCGAGGCGTTGAACATCGCGACGACGAAGAACGAGGATCAATCGATCTGGTATGGCGACGCCATCGAGATCGAACTCGCTACCGACTCGCATCGCTACTACCAGATCGCCGTCAATCCAGCGGGCGCGCTGGTCGACCTGGATCGTGGCGCTGACAAGAGCTCACGGTTTCGCTGGGAATCGCAAGCCAAAGTCGCGACTCACATCGCTAAGGATCATTGGACCGTCGAAATCCGAATCCCAGTGACCGACGACGAGAACGATCCACTCAATCAGGTCATCGGCCGTAAGCCCTCGCAGAGCTTGCCGTGGCACTTCAACATCTGCCGTCAGCGAATTCGCAAAAACGGTTCGGAGCACTCCGCGTTCTCGCCGACGGGCACGGCGGGATTCCACGTGCCGCTCAAGTTTGCCTACCTCTACGATGGCGGCTCCCACACGTTCGACGTCGACGAGACGGTCACCGACTTCCTCATCGACGCTTCGGCCGCCAGCAAGCTGATGAGCCGTCGAAAATACGATGAGGCTTTGGCTGCGTTTGTTGCTTTATCAGAGCGCGAGAAGGCGACGGACTACCAGAAATCACACGCACTCTCACAAGCAGCGGCATGCGCGCGGCTCGGAAAACACTTAAAACGAGCGACCGAACTGGCCAGCCAGATCCCTCTTGAAGCCATCGCGAAGACCGTTCAGATGGAAAACCTTCTCGGCGAGCGAAAGTGGGACGCGGTCATCGAACAGTTCGGCAACGAGGATGTCTCGACGTGGCCATTCACGCAGATCGGAGCGGCGACGTTCGCACGCGGACGGGCATACTACGGCGAGCGAGTCGGCGACAAGGCGGATGCCGATTTTCGTCTGGCGTTGGAGTTCACATCCGACTCGCGAGTGCGAATGAGCATCCTCCGCACCATGGGGCAAAACCGCGAAACGGTCCTCAAGAACGATGATCTGGCGCTGGAAACTTATCGTACGATCGCCAGTTCGAAGACCAACACGGGCGGTGCTGAGTACTTCTCTGGTCTGCAGGGAGCCGCCCGCCTCCTGACTCGACGAGGCGACTATGCCGAAGCGCTGAAAGTGCTGAATCTCGTCGAGCCCGAAAAGCTCGGCGGAAGCTGGCGCGGCTCCATGCGACTGGCCCGCGGCAAGACACTTGAGGCAGCAGGACGCAAGGCTGACGCCCTAAAGGCGTATCGCGAAGTGGTGACGGATGAATCCGCGTTAAAGCCACATCGGCGTGCAGCCGAGAAAGCGGCTGCGGCATTGAAGTCCGGCAACTGAAACGGGCGCAATCCACGAGAAAACCACATCTTCAAGATGTCGGAGAAACGGTGATCGGTTGATGATCACCATCGAAGGTTGATGGCTTCGGCAGGAGATGTACGTCACCTTCTGGGAAGCTGATGAGAAACAATACCAGGAGACAAGCGATTCGACCGCCAATACTTCGCGTCCTTCACGTGGATCTACTGAGTACCCGTTCGATCCGCGCCAGATCTGGCCGCATTCTGCGACGGCGCGATGGACCCGGTGCGCTGATCGTCATCAATGTTGTTCAGACCACATTCCGGCCACACGTACTGGATTCTGCTCGACGTCGATTCTCGAAACAACCTACTAGACAGGCGGTTGAGTGCGGAACAGAAACCACGCCCTCAAGAGGCATACCACCACTGTCATTGGAGTAGGATTCAGCGACAACGGCCGCCAAGGCGGGAGTCAACGAGTCAATCCCATACCCCGAAAACCTCCGTTTGAGTTGACTGTCCGCGATTCGACGATTTTCGCGGACAGAATCGGATCAAATCGCGCGTGTGGCCGTCTCTGCTGACGTTTCAAGTTTTCGATGGTTGGTCGCAGGGAAACGCTGGCGCGGGGAGGTATTGTCAAAACTTGTGTTCTTGAAGAGTTGAGAAAAAGCGGGGTATCCTGCTGAGGTAACCACACTTCAGCGGCCCGATAGGGGCACAAGGACACGCCATGAGCAAGATTACTACAGACC
>Ga0302133_10001422_pt1 | contig 14940 bp, 11 predicted proteins | sample CB9_331_MG_FD_203121 | JGI IMG/M metagenome (GOLD analysis project Ga0302133, IMG submission 203121) | Marine microbial communities from Western Arctic Ocean, Canada - CB9_33.1 | ecosystem: Environmental > Aquatic > Marine > Oceanic | place: Canada: Western Arctic Ocean | collected 2017-09-19 | reverse complement strand
TGTGCAGAAACGCTACGGCGATCGCATCGACGTCTTCCTCGATCAATTGTTCAATCAGTGCGTTCAACTGGATCTCGTCGATAGGCGTCAAAACCCCGCCATCGGGGCCGATGCGTTCGGTCAATTCAAACCGCAGGCAACGAGGAATTAACGGCTCCGCCCTGCGGCTGCGCAAGTCGTAGAGGCGTGGGCGGCTTTGCCGTTGGATGTGGAGCACATCTCGAAACCCGGCGGTAGTGATCAAGGCTGCGCGTGCCCCCCGGCGCTGAAGGAGGGCGTTGGTGGCGACCGTCGTGCCGTGGATCAGCATGGCGAGGTCCCCGTGTCCGACCCCGATCTGCGCCAGCCCCTGCCCCACCCCCTCGATCACCGCCCGGCTCGGGTCGTCCGGCGTGCTGTGGACCTTGTGAATGACCGGCAGCTCGCCCGCCCCCCGATCCATCACCACGTCGGTAAACGTGCCGCCGGTATCTACGCCGATTCGAATGCCCATGGTCTGGTTGCCGGTACCTTAATCTGATTCACCACGAAAGCAATCGGAATTCGACGACGACGAAGACTATGAGGTAGAATCTCGCGAAGACTGCGAAAATAGTCCTGACCTCAATGTCTACCCCACGTATACCTATGCCATCCCTACCATGAAAATTCTTGTGTTGAATCCCTTCGCGGGGGAGATGAACGAGCTGGAACGTTGCAGCAACGTCGCCCGCCCAAACACGGAGATCGTCTTCGAAAACATCGCCGATGTCTACCCGCTCAACTACGTGACGTATATCTACTACCGTCACAAGTGCGCCGAGGCGGTCGTGAAGCGCGTGGTTCGCGCGCAGGAGGAAGGGCTCGACGGCGTGTTTATCTCCTGCTGTTACGATCCGGGACTCTGGGAGGCCCGCGAGCTGGTGGACATTCCGGTGACGGCAGCGTTCGAGGCGGGAGCCCACTATACGAACGCGATCTCACAGCGCTACTCCGTCATTGCGACCGAGGCCAAGACGGTTCACTGCTACCGCGAGTTGGCGCAGCTCTACGGGACGGCAGACAAGCTCGCTTCGGTCCGCCACATTGATCTCTCGGCAGCTCTTTCTTACCCGGAGCAGACGCCTCCCGAGGAAATCGCCCAACGGACGGTGGAAGTGGCGCGCCGCTGTGTCACGGACGACGGGGCTGAAGCCATCCTCATGGGGTGCACCTTGCAAAGTTGCCCCCTCACTACGGCGGGGATCGGCGACGCGATGGGGGCGCCCATCATCGATCCGGTTCTCGTCGGCATGAAAGTGATCGAGTTCATGGTGGAAGCCCGGGCCGCCGGCCTGCCGACGCTCAGCCGGTTCGGCACCTGGCAAAAACCTCCAGTCGACGAGGTGGCGAGGATGCTTGGGCTTAGCGGCCCCGGTGTTCAAGAATCCTAAAGAAAAGCTGGTGCACGGAGGGGGACTTGAACCCCCACGACCTATAAAGGTCACCAGGCCCTCAACCTGGCGCGTCTGCCATTCCGCCACCCGTGCAGGAAGGGAATTCAAGACTGGGACAATAGCGATCCTGGAGGATGGTCGCAAGTCGGCAAATTCCAGCGGTGGCCCCCGCAGGGCTGGAAAACTTCCCAGTACCCCCAAAATGCGGGGGCGATGGTGGTGCATCCCACGGATGCTGGGGTTGCGGTTGCGAATCTACCGGGTAGTGAGGCAGGTAAATTTTGCTTTTTGAGGGAAAGAACCGAATTCTCCTTTGAAATACCGCGGTCAAAGGAAGGGGGTCTTCCCAAAAATTCTGAAGAACCCTGGCATCCGTGGGATCCTTCACCACAACCCCGGCTTAAGGCCTCATCATGATCAATTCATTCTCGGCAACGGCGGGGACCGCCGTCTCCAGAAATGCGACAACATCCTGAAAAGCACGAAAATATGAATTTGGAGGCGGCGGTCTCCACCGTATTGAGAATGAGTAGGTCATGAAAGGACCCTGTCGGAGCGACAGCTTAAGTCAGATGGTCAGGAGGTATTTGGGCTAAAAATAGAAAAAAGGGCCTGCCGGAGCAAAACAGGCCCTTTTATCACCAACGCGACTATGTATTCAGGAGCATCCCATGAAGTTACCGCAGGTGAAGCAACGGTTAGCAGGCCCCGTTGCTAACGGTAAGGGAGCCGCGCTGGCTTACAACACAGACGGGAGCGTCTGCAAAACGAACAACAACCGTTAAATTATCCGGGGACATCGAGAATCCACGCAGTACGACCGTCAGGAGCACTTCCAGCTATCCGGATTCGCCACCTCCTTGATTGCGAACCCGGTACGAACCGCCGGAACGGAACGGCTCCCTAAAGACATGAACCTCGCAGTGGAACCCCGCAAAATGCGACGCGACCGCTGGTCCCCGGTTAAATTAAATATTCAAAGAACTAATGCCAAAACCTACTGGATGTTTGAGAAAGCGCAAAATGTCCTCGCCTCGAATGTTCCGATCTGACGACCCCTCTGCCTTCTCAACCCTCCCTGATTCCGGAACGTAATTTCTGATCAAGATCTGGTACTGTCTTGGTATTGGCGTCACTTATATCGGCACATATTGTGGTGCACAAGAAAAATATTCAATTAATTGCACTTTTTCTTTGACCCCGTAAATTGACGACAATACACACCTCAACATGTTGGGTTGTTTTAGACCAGTTCATCTAAACCATACGAGAAATGCTAATGAGTTCAGGTGATTTTCGGATATCGTCCGGTAACCGGAAAACGAAGAATGCCGCCCTATCGAAAGTGTGCTTTCAGGCGAAAAGACGGGCCTTTTCCAACAGAACGCGAAGGCGGCAACTCAAGTCTTGCGTTCGTGGCTGGAGCGGAAGCGCAGCTGCACGGGCGCCCCTTCGAGTCCGAAAGCGGTGCGCAGCGACCTGATCAGGTATTGCTGGTACTGCGGCGAAACATACTTGCGGTGGTTCACGTAGAGATTGATTCGGATCGGCTTCACGCCCACCTGGGTTGCGTAATAGAGCTTTAGCCGCCGCGCCCCCACCATCGGCGGCTGTACCCGGTCGAATGCATCGTGCAGCAAGCGGTTGAGGACCCCGGTGGTCAACTGGGTCTGCACCTGTCCGGCCACATAGTCCATGGCATCGATACAGCGACGAACATTGAATCCGGTGGTAGCCGACGCAAACACGATCGGCACAAAGCCGAGAAAAGGAAGCTCCTTTCTCAGTGCTTCACCGTACTTTTTTTGCGTCACCTTCTCTTCCATCGCCAGATCCCACTTGTTCACCAGCAGCAGGCACCCGCGCAACTGGTCGAGCACTTTACGCGCTATTTTCTTGTCCTGCGACGTGGGGCCCTCTGCCGCATCGAGCATCAGCACCACCACATCCGCGCGCTCAATGCTTTCATCCGTCCGAAACAGACTGAAGCGCTCCACGACGGAGTCCACTTTCCCAAGCCTGCGGATGCCCGCGGTATCGATCAGGCGGTAGTGCCGGACTTGCGAACCTTTCCCAATCACGAAAGGAACTTCCACGCTGTCCCGGGTGGTGCCCGGCACGTTGGACACAATCACGCGATCGTCATGCAGCAGCCGATTAATATAGGAAGATTTACCGACATTGGGTCGACCCACTACTGCGATCCGCAGCGGATCTATCTCCGCCAACTCGCCGGCGGGCGGCAGCAGCCCGGTCACCGCACCCAGAAGCTCATTGAGCCCCCGGCCATGGAGCGCGGAAACCGGAATCACGGAAAATCCAAGGTGGGAGAACTCAGGTGCAAGCGCATCATGCACGGCTTCATCCGCCTTATTGGCGGCGACGATCACCGTGGAGTTGCTCTCGTGAAGAATCTTGGACACCTCCACGTCCAGGGGAAGACAGCCCTCTCGCAGATCGACCACGAGAATCACTACCGTTGCGTCCTGGATGGCGACTTCGACCTGCCGGCGAATTCCTTCTTCGATGTCGTCCTCCGCGACCGCCTGATCCATCAGCGCGAGGCCGCCGGTATCGATTAATTCGAAGCGCTCCTCCTCCCACGTGACATTCATGGCGAGCCGGTCCCGCGTTACGCCGCTTTCCTCATGTACGATCGCTACCCGGCGCCGAACAATCCGGTTGAAAAGGGCAGATTTGCCCACGTTGGGCCGGCCCACGATCGCTACAACGCGCGAGGAATTGGCAGCGGCGTCAAGTTCCTGGGGATCGGCGCCGGTCTCCGGACGCCCGGAATCAGGAGGATGTATCTCTGTATCTTTCAATCGCCCGATCCAGTCGTTGCACTACCCGCTCGCGCCCAAGAAGCGCGAGCATTTCGAAAAGTCCAGGCCCCCCGGCCAGTCCTGAAACCGCAACTCGCGCAGGGTGAACGAAGCTCCCCGTGTTGCCGCCACTTTCCTCCGCCAGCGCTCGCAGCGCCTCCTCCGCAGACTCCTCTGTAAACGGCTCGAGCGTTGCATAGCCTTCCCGCAACAAGCGCAATCCGTCGATCGCGTCGGGCTTGTTCAAGCGCTTGCGAACTGCCTTTTCGTCAAAGTCATACTCCTCCGAAAAGAAATACGCGGAAACTTCAACGAATTCAGAAATGCGCTTCAGCCGGGCCTGCATCAGGGAGACAACCTGCCGAAAATAGGTTTCGTCCATATCGTCCCGCCACAGACCGTGATCAAGCATCTGTTTTCGACAGGCCTCCCGGAACGTATTTTCCGGCATCGCACGAATGTACTCTCCATTCATCCACTCGAGCTTCTTGATATCCATCTGGGCCGGAGAGGACTTCACCCGGTCCAATGTAAAGAGCCCGATCAGTTCGTCCCGGGTCAAGACTTCACGATCGTCACCAGGCGACCAACCCAGCAAAACGAGATAATTAAACAGGGCATCCGGAAGCATGCCCTGGTCCCTGAAGTCCCCCACGAATGCATCTCCATCGCGTTTCGAGTAAGGCTTTCCCTGGCGGTTTACGATCATCGGGAGATGAGCGAAACGGGGCACCTCCGCATCCAACGCGCGATACAACGCAACATGGCGGTAGGTATTCTCAATGTGATCGTCGCCGCGAATGACGTGGGTAACCCCCATGGCGATGTCGTCCTGAACGTTCGCAAGATGGAAAACGGGAGTTCCATTCGACCGTACAATCACGAAGTCCTTCATATCTTCCGCCGACTTTGTCAGGTCCCCCTTGATCTCGTCGTGGAACGTAATCGCTTCTCCCGGCATCCTGAAAACGATGGCGTTGCCCTGGCCTTCGCTTCCCTTGTCGGATTCGTAGGCAAGGCCTCGCTCCAGGAGGTTCCGGACGGTCTCAAGCTGCGCATCCTGCCTCGTCGACTGGTACACAGGCTCTTCGTCCGCCTCAAGTCCCAGCCACGACATCGCATCGAATACGGTCTGGATCGCCTCGGGTGTCGAGCGTGCCCGGTCCGTATCCTCGATACGAACGAGGAATTCACCCCCGTGGTGCCGGGCATAAAGCCAGTTGTAAATCGCGGCCCGCATATTCCCAATGTGGACATTCCCTGTCGGACTGGGTGCAAATCTGGTTCTAATGGCCATGATCGAAATCTTTTACCAAACGTAAAGTTTGCAAAACGGGCAGTATGCCCGAACCGAGGTTCGGAGCGCAACGAAAACATTATATAGTATGCTATATAGTGTTTTGGAGCTACGGATTCGGCGGCGAAGAAGTGCTATTCGATAACGATCCCCGACGGGTCAAAATCGGGCTGGGGAATCTGAAGATCCATCGAATCCAGCTTGTCGGCTATGATTTCCGATACCGCAAGATTCCGATACCACTTGCGGTCTGAAGGAATCACATACCAGGGAGCCCAGGGCGTACTGCATTTTGACAGCGCGGCTTCGTACGCCTTGATGTAGTCGTCCCATTTCTTCCGCTCTTCGATATCGGCTTCATTGAACTTCCAGGTCTTTTCAGGATCTTCGAGCCGTGCCTGCAATCTTTCCCGCTGCTCGTCTTTGCTGATATAGATGAAAAACTTCAGAATTGTCGTTCCGGACTCGACGAGATTCTCCTCGAAACGGTTTATCTGCTCGTAGCGCTTTGACCAGACCTTCTTCGGGATAAGATTATGAACGCGCACAATCAGGACATCTTCATAATGAGAACGGTTGAAGAGTCCGATGGTTCCCCGCGGAGGAACGGCGCGGTGGACACGCCAGAGAAAATCATGATCCAGTTCCTCGGTGGAAGGGGATTTGAACGATTGAACCCGGCAGCCCTGGGGGTTCACGCCGGTCATGACATGGCGAATCGTTCCATCTTTTCCCGCCGTGTCCATGCCCTGGAGCACGACCAGGAGGGAACGTTTGTTCTCCGCGTACAGCTTTGACTGGAGTTTGTTCAGTCGCTCAATATTCATCACTCGGCGTTCGTTTGCCTTGTCTTTGGAACGGAAGTTCCCCGCGTCTCGCGCATCAATGGAGGAAAGGTCGACTTTGCTCCCGAGCTTTATTTTGTGGCGCTTTGCCAAATTCATTTTGTTCTCCCGCGACTTGATCGGATTTTGCTGCTTCAGCCAATCACCTGAAACCCGAGACCGGTTAGTTTCTCACTCTGTTTGGCGCTACCATTTTTCAGCGACACTTCGTACGCGGGAAACTCCCTTCGAACGCCATAATTCCGCCGGAGACCGGCAAAATATCCGCCACGCGCACGGGCATCCGGAACGGCTCCCTCTCGCAGCCGCCGATCGTCCTCCTGGAGGTCGTAGGCAATCCGCACTGCGTTCCACAGCACATCCTGGTCGAGGCAACCCCGCGCATCCAGTTCGATCCGCGGGCATTCCAGGTCGGGAACGTGGTGGGCCGGATTGAACGTTCCCGGAACTTCGAAAAATTGGCAGGCGTCCTCGTACAGCATCAGGGTTCCCTTCAGTTTCCCCTCGTGCGAATGCCCGGCAATATGAGCGGTCCCCAGATCCACTCGGTCGAGAACATCCAGCCGGATTTCGGGTTCATGCTCCCAGACATCCAGCGCGGCTGCCCGCACGGTCCCGCTGTCCAGCGCCGTCAGCAACGCATCCGAATCGACGACCTCGCCCCGGCTTGCGTTGACGAACAACACGCCGGACCGGACTTTCTCGAAAAACCGGTGGTCCACGAGATGCCGCGTTGCGAAGTGCCCGCGGTCTTCCAGCGGAACATGGAGCGTAATGATGTCCGCCTCTTCGAGAAGCTCGTCCAGCGGAATCAACGCAGGGTCATTTTCGACCATGGTCCGTGGCGGATCATTGAGAAGAACTCGCAGTCCCATTGAGGTACACTTCCGGGACACCTCCCGACCCACGTGTCCGACGCCGATGATCCCGATCGCCAATTCGTCCAACAAAAGGCCGTGCGCAAGCACCATGTTCAGAGTAGCCGCGACTGCGTATTCCGCGACACTGCAGGCGTTGGATCCGGCGGCACAGCTCCACGCAATTCCCCGGTCTTCCAGGTAGGGCACGTCCATATGATCAATTCCCGCGGTCGCCGTGCCCACAAAGGCTACCGGGGTGTCCTTCAGCAGATTTTCATCCACCGTTGTTTTCGACCGGACGATCAGCGCGTCCACGTCCGTCAGAACGTTTGTGGAAATCGCCTCGTCCGGCACGGTGAGGACCGTCCCCAGCGTGCTGAATGCCTCTACCCCAAGCAAAACGGAGGATGCACAAACGATTTTCATGCCGCCAGTTTGGATCTGACGAGGGCCGCGAGCAAGGGCAAAAGCGGAGAAGTCTCTACCGGCGGAACCGATCCAGGACCCACTGATGCTCCTTCACAATGCTCTCCACTACGTCGCGCGCCTTGAGCGAAGCTGGAAGGACATCAAAGGTGTACGTTTCGATCTCGAGATGCGGACAGTCTCCCCGCCCCAGTAACGAGAAAAACTCCGGCGTAAGATTCGCTGCCGTTGTTCCCAACGGTCCGTCGCCCTCCCAGAACAGGGGCACGTGGAAATGCACGCGAATGCGCCGATCGTCTTCTTGTCCGCGCAATGCCCGCAGGGCGTCCGGCAAGTCCGTCCACGAATCAGGCGAACCGCCTGGGTTTTCTCTTTTTACCTGGTGAAGGTAAACCGGCTCGTCGAACGGCCCGAGCGCTTCGCGTTGCGGCGATCGATTGACAACTTCCAGTGCGGCGCTGATCTGTACTTTCGTAATGCGAATTCCGGCATCAAGAACTCTTCGTGTGGATCGCACAAGATCTTCGAATTGAAGGGCCAGGTGGCAGGTGTCCAGGCAAAGTCCGAGATGCTTTCGAAGCATGGATTCCGCGGCTCCAGCACCCATTTTCGCCGAAGCTTCGAGAAGGGGGAGTCCGCGAAGAAGGAGCTCTTCTTCATAGAATCGAAGAAAGTCATCCGTCGATTCCAGATAGCAACAGGGCTCCGGCTCAAGACCAAGGGAGAGATCCACGCCGCGCTCTTGCGACAGCAGCCAGATCCGGTGAGTGCAGTCAACGAGATTGCGGACCATGCACTCACGGTCTTCCTTCGAGACGATCCACGGCTTGAAAGAGCAGGGCACGGTGCTGATGGTACCGGGACATCCGGCCGGCAGGATCTCGGCCAGAAGTTCGGCGAGCCGGACAGTGTAGCGGCTTCGGTCTTCCGAGCGCCAGTCCGGGCGGTACACACCCTCCTTCACGGGCACATCGTGAAATCGGCCATAGGGAAAGCCGTTGATGGTGAAGGCATACAGGTTTTCACTCCGCAAAAAATCGCGGAATATTTCAAGCGTCGCAGGCTCGGCCAGCGACCGTGCTGCCTGGTTGCTGATTCTCAGCCCGAGTCCATACTCCCGATCCGCGGCGATTCCATCTCTGACCCTGCGCGCATGATTTTTGATCGCACTGAAATTGTCCTCCCAGGACTCGCCCCGATGGGCGTTGAGGCAGTAGGTCAGGTGGATAGCTGGATCGTCGGATAGGAGCATTGCGGCAATCGATCAGGCATGAACCCTTTCTTCTTTAAGTCTTCGGCAGGCGGAGACGACTCCGGCCTCGTCGACTTCGTTCATTTCGCGCCTCGCGCCCAACGGGCCAGGGTAGGTCACGCACAATTCGCCGCCGAGGTGCTCCTGAAAATCTTCGAGTCCCCCGAGGATCTCGAGGCGCCCTCCATCGACTGTGCGATCAAGCGCGTCATGCCAGACGGGCAAACCACACGTCTGCAGCGCGTTGATCAATCGATCCGCATCGCGAACGGAAAGCCAGCCCTGATCGACGGCATAGATTGCATCCAGGGCAATCCCGATGGAAACGGCCTCTCCATGGGACAGCGAATAGGATGTCATTGATTCCAGCTTGTGTGCGGACCAGTGCCCGAAATCGAGCGGTCGTTCGTTGCCGCATTCAAATGGGTCCAGGTTGTCGCGAATATGGTCAAGGTGCAGCGTTGCGCACCGGTGAATGATCTTCTCAATCACGCCCAGGTCGCGGGACCGTACCGCAGTCGTCCACGCACAAAGATCCTCGAAAAACTCCGCGTCCTTAATCATGGCAACTTTAAATGCCTCAGCCACGCCGCCGAACAAATGCGGATCCGGCAAGGTAGCCAGAAAATTGGAGTCGTTAATTACCGCGAAGGGGGGATGAAATGTTCCCACCGTGTTTTTCCCGCCGTGAAGATTCATCCCGTTCTTCACCCCGATTCCCGCATCGCACTGCGCAAGCACGGTGGTGGGGATTCTGACGACGCGGAGACCGCGGTGAACGATGGACGCACCGAAGCCTATCGCGTCCAGCACGGCTCCGCCGCCGACCACCAGCACGAATGAATGGCGGCACATCCGATACTCGAGCATCACGTCCACGGCGTGTATTAATTGACGATAGTCATTCTTGAACGCTTCTCCGCCCGGCACGGATACCGGAGTGCATACAAGCTCCACTGTATTTTTGTGTTCGCGAAAATAGGATTCAATCCGGCGGAATAGATCCGGATGCGACGCAACGACGCCGTCGTCCACGAACGCGGCGACCCTGTGAACTCTTTCTTCCTGGAGCCGGTTGAGCGCTTCCACGAGCGCCAAATTTCCCGTGTCAAAAACCCCTCGCGAAAAAATGACCGGATAATTGAAGGGCACCTGGAACTTCTGTTGATATTCCTGCATATGGCCGCATCAAGCTATGTTGAAGAACTCGCTGATTATTATACCATCTATAGAATCGTACAAGTTTCGCCGATCCAAGACTTGAGGGCCGTCGCAAGATCCAGAAAGGTTTCCGGATTTCCCGGGAAATCGACAGTGGAAGTCCAGGCGATGGCGCGACCGGGACCGGAGCGGCCGTGCGACCCGCGAACGCGGCCTGGATCACGGCTTACACCGGGAGGCGGCCAGCCGAAGAACAGTTCACACGGATCAAAGCCTGGTTTGTTGTGAATGTCTACGTGAGATGCGAAATCGGGCTCTTCTTCTCTTTCCGTCCACCAGGGATAGGCAAACCATTGACCGGACTTTGCCACCAGTAAGAAAGTTCCGGATGACGCGTGAGACACATCACGCGCCCCCTGAGCCTTGGCATCGAGAACCTCTTCGACTCCCGGCAACCCGGCAAGAAGCTCGCGCACCTTCTCCACGCGACCAGGTTTCTGCACATAAACATGGGCTATTTCGTGGTCGACCACGGCGAAGGCTGCACTACCGAAGAAATCCGGATAGGTCCGTCTACCAACCTGGGTAACATCGAAAAGCCCTGCCTCTCTGAGGGCCAGATTGGGAAAAACCGGCTCCGCGGTGACCCGGCCGATCGAATAGTCACCGGCCACGAAAATCTCGTACCCCTGGTTCGATGCGGCGGCAATCAGCCGGGACAGATAACCGTCGAGTTGACCAACAGCGGCTTTGACTTTCTCCGAGTCGGGGCCCTGCCGTTGAAGGTCATAATCCAGGTGAGGGAGATAACCCAGAAGCAGATCGGGCGCCCAATCGGGCTCGCGCATGACTGCTTCCAGTGCTTCGACGATCCACTCCGTAGACTTTCGGGAGGCAAGGGGTCCCCAGTAGTGCATCAAGTTGAACGGCTTTCCGATCCGTTTTGCGAGCCCTTCATACAAGTCGCGCGGCCTGCAGTAGCAGTTCTGAATCATGCCGCCACCATGTTTGTGAATGGGTTTGGGAGACAGGACAAGGTCTACCGACTCGCCGAGACTTTGTTGCCAGAACATCATGCCCACGCGCAGACCCCTGGCCCTGGCTTGATCCCAGATTCGAGGGCCGGTCACAAGATTTGAAGACTGCTCCCAGAAGAGAGGTTTCGCGAGTTCGGGAAAATATCTCCCATTGGACACCATTCCGTGTTTTCCCGGAGGTACGGCCGTACGAAGGGTGGCCTGGGCGGTACAGGTAACCGCGGGAAACACGCTCTCCGCGGAACGCCAGGTGCGGCCCCCAAGTTTGGGGTTTGTCGAAGCAACGAGGTCGTGCCCCAAGGCGGCGACCTGAATAATGAGAAGTTTAGCTGGCATCGGCTGCACGCATGATTTCAACTTCCATAGAAGTGCCTGCCCAACAACGACGCCGGGATGAAAAGGGACAGGATCAGCACGGATCCCACCGCGGAGCCCGGCATGCTGCTCACGGCGATGAGCCAGGCCTGGAGCGGTATCAGGCCACGCAGGAAAACGCCGATTGCCGGCGGCACCGCTTCGGTTCTGCGCTCGGGTTTTGTTTTCGAAACCTTCAGGTACGCGGTGCTCACGGTCAGAACCCACACAACTGCCGCAACGAGGCCGGTGATCCGGTTCGGATGTCCGGCATAGAAGGTAGGAAGAGCGATGAATGCGCACAAAAATCCGGTGACGAGAAGGGGAGCCCATATGCCCGTGCCGGCCTGGTCTGCGTCGGCTTCAAAGCGGGCAACGACAGTCACGGACACGACGTAGAGAAAGACGGATGCAACCCCCAGCGCCAGGGCCGGCACGAAGGGCGTGGTATCCGCCACAGATACTCCGACCAGAAGATTAAGTGCGCGACAGGAAGCCATGTTGAGTTCCCCGAGGACCGGGACCCGCTTGCACCAGAGGTTGTACGCAAGGACAGCGAGCGCGAGCGCGGCGGTCACCGCCGGGGTGGCACCGCCGCAATACATGCTCAGAGCCCCTGCGGCGGCAAAGAGGGACACACATACCATGGTCCCCTGCGGCCTGCTAATCCGGCCACTGGGCAGAGGCCGGCCCGGCCTTTCCTTTCTGTCGATCTGCTCATCGGCGAGGTCATTGAGGATGAGACCCGCGGCGTAGAGCGACAATCCGACCCCACATGCCGCGGCCAGATCGGTTGCATGGGTAAGAACTGCGCCTCCAGCCAAAAAAAATCCGGCGACCAGATCTCCCGGAACCGTGAAGAGATTGGGAATACGGAATACCTGCAGCCAGGATCGAAGTACGGTGGGTCGTCCCATTTCTCCCGGTCTATAGGGTTCTGGCAGTGAAATCAACGCTAGTGCGACACAATCCCTAAAACGGTCTTCAATGACCCGTCTCCATGCGGTATACATCTCTTTCATGAAGAAAACACCTCTTTATGAAGCGCACCGGACGCTCGGCGCCCGGATTGGCCCTTTCGCCGGCTGGGCGATGCCTATTCAGTATGCCGGGATCGTGCCGGAGCATCTGCATACGCGATCCTCGGCCTCCATTTTCGACACCTGCCACATGGGGGAATTCGATTTTCGGGGGCCCAGTGCAGAATCCGACCTCGAGGGTCTGGTAACCCAATCCGTATCGTCCATGAAGGACGGGCAGTGCCGCTATGGGTTTCTGCTGAACGAAGCGGGGGGCGTGCTGGATGACATTACCGTCTTCCGGCGAAGTTCCGATCACTTCTTCATGGTCGTGAACGCCGGAACCCTGGCGTCCGATGCGGACTGGATCCAGAAACGGCTGTCGTCCGAGACCCGGTTCACTAACCTGTCCCCCAACCGGGCGAAGCTCGATATCCAGGGCCCTCGGTCCCGAGAGCAGATAGAGACGATCACGGGTCAGAGCCTGCCCGATCTCCGCTATTTTCGCTTTTGTGACACGGAGTTGTGCGGCGTTCCGTGTACGCTGAGCCGGACCGGGTACACTGGCGAATGGGGATACGAAATTTATTTCCCGGCAGAGCCCGCGACTCAAATGTGGGAGACATTTCTTCGCGATTCGAGCATTCGGCCCGCCGGCCTCGGCGCGCGGGATACGCTTCGTCTCGAAGTCGGTTATCCCTTGTACGGCCGCGAGCTGAGCGCAGATCAGACGCCCGTATCGACCTTCGGAACCCAGTTTATCGATGTGACCAAGTCATTCGTCGGGCGCGACGCTGTTCTTCGGGAACTCGAGGAGGGGCCGCGGCGAAAGATGTGCGGCTTGCGCCTGGAGTCAAAGCGCGCTGCCCGCGAGAGAGATCGGGTTACGCTCGACGGGGAGGAAGTCGGTACCGTTTCCAGCGGCTCGCTCGCGCCCAGCATGCGAGTCGCGGTGGCAATCGCGTTTGTAGATAGCGCCCTAGCCGAACCGGGGACCATGCTGGACATCCAGATACGCGGCAAGCCATTACCGGCCCAGGTCGTGACGCTGCCGTTCTACCACGATGGAACGGCGCGAAAAAAATAGTCCGACGGTCGCCGGATGGGGCGGTTTCGTACGAAACCGCACATTTCTTAGAACCCGAAGCACGTCAATGATGTTTTGTCTTTGACGTAGAGCCGCCCATTCGCGATCGCAAGGTGGGCCCACGTCGGCGAGTCTGCGACTTCCCATGTGGCCAACTCCTGATACTTCTCGCTGCTCGCTTCCACGGCGTACAGATCAGCCTCGGTCGTCAAGACCAGCAGCGTATCACCTACCCGCGTGAGTGATGCGTTGTCGCCCATCCGGCCTTCGGTCTCCCACTTCACCTCGCCCGTCGCCGTATCCAGGCAGACCAACTGCCCTTTTTTTCGATTCGAAAACGCAAACAGATGGTCGCGGTAGGCCACAGGTGAACTCAGATAGAGGTTATGCCGTTTGTTTCTCCAGGCTTCGGAGGGTTGCCCTCCCTCCTCATTCATGCGCGCGGCAAAGACCTCTCGATGCAATCCCGAATAGACGAGCAATCCGTCAACAAAGAGAGGTGTAATGCTGTTTTGCTTCCACGACGTTTTGAATTCCAGGCTCCAGAGCTTTTTGCCGTCGGTGTTTCGCACGCCCTGGAGAGTTTCGCGCGTGAATGTAACAATCTGCGCCGCATCACCTGTGCCGATCAACACCGGAGATGCGTAAGACGGACCGTCGTCGCCTGCCCGCCAGGCTTCGGCTCCGGTGTCCCGGTCATATGCGATCAATGCGCCTCGCTTCTCTCCGCCCACGTGGACGATAACAAATCCGCCCTCGACGAGACTCGAAGATGCGGTTCCATACGATGGCGAAGACTCGCCGAATTCGCCCTCATCCCGCTTCCGCCACACGACCTCTCCACTTGCGGCATCAAGGCACGTAAGCGCCCCGCTGATGCCGAGCGCATACACGCGTCCGTCAGCGACCGTGACGGTCGACTTGGGCCCCTTTCCGTGACGGCGCGCGCCGAGATTCATCTTGTAGGACATGGGGTAATGATACACCCACACTTCGCTTCCATCCGAAGCATTCAAGCCGAGAACGTACTCATCGTCGGCGCGCCGAGCCATCAGATACACTCGATCGCCAACGACCACCGGCGAAGAATGCCCTCCGCCGACTTGGGTGTTCCAAATGCGGCTCAAGCTGCCCGGCAGTGGGTCGGGCAGGGTTTCGCCGACGGCGACTCCGTCGCGCGCGGGACCGCGCCACTGGGGCCAATCACCCGCCTCTACGTTCCGAGCGGCAACCACCGGGAGTATCGCCAGAACAAGCAGTGCGACCCGCTGCGGCAGCACTGCCCTTCGATACGCATCAGAACTTTTCGCGGCTGATCGAATATGTCCTGAATGCTGCTGATCTCTCACCCGTCTTTGTTGA
>Ga0302133_10001420_pt1 | contig 14942 bp, 11 predicted proteins | sample CB9_331_MG_FD_203121 | JGI IMG/M metagenome (GOLD analysis project Ga0302133, IMG submission 203121) | Marine microbial communities from Western Arctic Ocean, Canada - CB9_33.1 | ecosystem: Environmental > Aquatic > Marine > Oceanic | place: Canada: Western Arctic Ocean | collected 2017-09-19 | reverse complement strand
CACTGCAAATACGCCGCCTAATATCTTGAACCAGATGGGCCAAATCCTCCTTTAGATCAGGCCGTAGATTGTTCCAAATTATATGACGACGGACAATTCGGAGTAAAGTGCGTGAGCCCATCACTCGCTCGGCTTTGATCACAACCGCAATAACCCTTTGGATTGGCCACGATGCCGCTATCACATAGGACAACAGAACCTGGCGCAACCCGCCGCATGGCGGATTGGATCGCAGACGCGCCACATACTTGGCGCGGGATTGCGCTCGACCGGGCGGAGGCCGCTTTTACCGACACCGTGGCCTGCATGTTGGTTGGCGCGGATGATCCGGCGGCGCGCCGGGCGCGAGCGTCGACCGCGCCCTGGGGCACCGGCGCGGCAACGATATTCGGAACCCAGGCCCGCCAGGCGGCACCCTGGGCCGCACTCGCCAATGGCACTGCGGCGCATGCTTTGGATTACGATGACGTGCTCGAGATTGCCAACGCCCATGTCAGCGCCGTGCTGGTGCCGGCAATTTTAGCACTCGGCGAGGAGCGGCGTGCTTCTGGAGAAGCGTGTTTGGACGCGTTTATCGTCGGTGTTGAGATCCTGGCTCGCCTGGGTGAGGCGATGAATATGACCCATTATTTCCTCGGCTGGCACACAACACTGACGCTTGGAACGATCAGCGCCGCAGCGGCAGCGGCCCGCCTGCTCGAACTCGATGCCGCGCGCGTGTCGTCGGCGATCAGCATCGCGACCAGTATGGCTGCGGGATTAAAATGGCAGTTCGGCACCATGACAAAGCCGCTCCATGCCGGCCTTGCCGCAAAGAACGGCATCCTCGCCGCCGTGATGGCGGAAGCGGATATGACCGCCGCCGAAGATATTTATGAAGGAGAACGGGGTTTTGTCGCGCTCTATGCCGGCACACCGATATCGCGTCTCGACGCCGCATTGGAGCGGCTCGGCGCACCGCCCGCGATCGAGCAACATGGCCTTTGGCAGAAAGTTTATCCTTGTTGCGCGAGCGCGCACCGTCCCCTGGACGCGATTCTTTCGTTGCGCGAAGAAACCGGCATATCGCCAAGCGCGATAAATTCTATTGACGCGCTGGTGTCCCAAGTCGCGGCACAGAATCTTAGATACCCGGCGCCGCAAGATGCGATGCAAGCGCGCTTTAGCATGCACTATCTTCTGGCGAGTGCCTTGGTCGACGGCACATTATCTCTCGATGCGTTTGAACTGGCGGCGCTCAAGCGGCCTCAGATTCGAGAGCTCTTACCTAAAATCACGATGATTGCCGACCCGAAACAGCCGGGCAACGAGAGTACGGATTCAACCAACCACAGCGCCGAGGTGACGCTGCATCTGTCAGACGGCAGCAGTGTTTCCCGTACGGTTTTCGATCCGAAGGGCCATCCCCAACAGGCCATGGCCGCAGATGAGCTTTCGGCCAAGTTCATGGTGTGCGCCGAGCATTGCCTGACGAGCGATGAAGCAAAATCGGTCCTCGCGTCGCTCTCCCATGTACGAGACCTCGACGAGATCTCCAAGCTAACAAACCGATTGAGAGCGCATCATGACGCCTAACGCCGAATTCCATGCGGACCAACAGGCTATAGAATTCACCCAGAAGAATTTTGTTTTCGACTGTCTCGGTCTATTTTATGTGCTGAGCGAGCCATATGCGACGCGTTGTTTAGAAGCCGGCGTGAACGCGTGCAACGTCACCTTTGCCCTGGAAAACAGTTGGGACGAAATGATGCGCAACGTCGATGAGGGGTTTGCGCTGATCGACAAAAACCCGGTGTTGGCACGGGCGGAGACGGCGGCCGATATACGGCGCGCCCAGGCGGCCGGGCAGCTCGCCATCATTCCTGGCACCCAGGGTGCGGCGATGATCGATCGCGAACTCAGCCGGGTCGGCGTCCTCGCGCATCTGGGCTTTCGATTCTTCGGACTCGCCTACACCGGGGCCACACTTTTTGCCGATGGCTGCGGCGAACGGCGCGATGCCGGGGTGAGCTTCCTCGGCCAGGAGCTGATCGATGCGGTGAACGAAACGGCAATGATACTCGATCTGTCTCACACCGGCCACCGCTCCCGCGCCGAGGCAACGGCGCGCGCCCGCGCGCCCGTCTGCACCCATTCGAACGCCTGGAACCACATTCCCAACGACCGCAACACCAGGGACGAAACCGTCCGCGAGATTGTCGCGAAGGGCGGCATGATGGGCGCCTGCTGCCTTCCGAAATCAGTCAATCCCGAGAACGCGACGCTCGATGATCTCATCGATCATGCAGACCATTTTCGCTCACTTGTCGGAAGCAAGCATATCGGCATCGGTCTCGACTTCACTGAAGGTTACAAGGATGCGGGCATTGTTTTGCCGGAATCCATCCGCTGGCGAACTTTGCGGCCCGACATGTTTGGCTCGGTGGAGGACTTCGTAACGCAAAGTTACCCGGCGGGACTCGGCGCCATTGCCGAGTTGCCTAATTTGACGCATCGGCTTCTGGAACGCCAATATTCAGAACATGAAGTAGCTGGAATTCTCGGCCTCAATTGGCTGCGCACCTTTGAGAATTTTGTCGGATAGACATGGGCAGGCGGTGTTACCGCAGTTTCGATTTTTTTGGTGCCTCCTGCTTATCACGGCCGAGAAAACTGGAAAAGCGCTCCGGAATCAAACTTCCGAGGCTTATGAGGCCTCCCGGCAAGAAACGTGTAACCAAAAGTAAGATCAACGCGTATCCAACCGTTTGATACGTCGAAATCTCTCGCAGAAGTTCAAACCCGCCAACCAGCAAAACGGTTCCAATTATTGGCCCTAATACGCTTCCCATGCCGCCGATCACGACATACGCCACGACAAAAATTGAATCCCACATGCTGAAGGCATCCGGGTTCGCGAGAATTAAATAGTGGGTATAAAAGCTGCCCGCAAGCCCCGCAAAAAAACAGGCGACGACAAAAGCGATCAACTTATAAGCCGCGATATTGATACCGACGCTTTGTGCCAGCGAGTCACTCTGTCGAATGGCGCGTAGAGATGCGCCGAAACGGGAGTGGTCAACCCAATAGCAAAAACCGACCGCAGCCAAACCGAGAATCCAAATCAAATAATAATAGGAGGCCTTTCCGGAAAAGGTTATTTCGGAATCCGTGAACGGTAGTGGAATCGGGTCCGGCGGTAATATATCAAGATGAAATCCGCTGCTGCCGCCGGAAAATTCAGGCGTCACGAGAATTACCTGGCGTACGACGATGTTAAGGATCAGCGTCACGATGGCAAAATATGAGCCCTTCAAGCGAAGGGATGGATAGCCAAATACGGCGCCGATCATAGCTGCGATGATACCGGCAACCGGCAGAGCAGCCCAAAACGACCACCCGAGATAACCGGTCAGCATCGCCGATGCATATGAGCCGAGGGTCATGAAGGCGGCTTGACCAAAAGTCCACTGTCCCACCGAGAGCAACAGCCGAACGCCCAGTGAAACGATACTGAAAACCGCAACAGTGATGGCAAGGTGCAGCAAATAAGGTTGTTGCGTGATCACCGGGATCATCCCGGTGATCACAATAATTGCTGCGATGCTGCTACCTTTAAACACGGCCCATCAACCCCTGCGGCCGGAATATGAGGATGAGCATTACGGCAGTAAAAGCGGCAAGCGTTGAAAATCCACCGAAAAAGGTGATGCCAAAACTTTCTATGAAGCCGAAGGCGAAAGCCCCGAGAACGGCACCCGGAATGCTGCCCAATCCACCTAAGATAACGACCATGAAGGCTTTAATTACGACGGGGCCGCCTATCGCCGGAGTTAACACCTGGATCGGCAATACCAGGCCCGCCGCCGCGGCAGCCAGCGCGCTGCCGATGAACATACCGAGTCCGCTGATGCGGTGAATATTGATGCCTTGAAGCAGCGCGGCCTCGGCATCCTGTGCAACCGCGCGCATCGCCTGACCGTGTTTCGTGAGCCATACGAAAAGGAAGAGAAAAATGATGAGAGGCACGGCAACGACCAGAATAAGAATACGTTCTTCTGGAATGGCGACCGCGTCGAATAGCCACACAACGTCGTCCAAGGGGCTTTGAAAGCGCTTGTCGCGTTCCCCAAAGCCGAGCAAAGCGGTCCCCTCGATCAGTAGAAGGAGTCCGAGGGTAACGATCATACTCGGCAGATCCTGGCCGCGCAGAGGTCGCAAGAAAATTCGATCAATGACAATTCCGACGACACCGATTGCCAGCGCCGTGACGATTAGTGCAGCGAAGTAATTCACGCCGACGGTCACTGTCAGATGGTAGACGCCGTAGGCGCCCAACATATAAACGTGGCCGTGAGCAAATTGAATCACGCGCATAATGCTGAACACAATGCTCAAGCCAACCGCGATCAGAGCGTATGTTGCGCCAAGCATGAGCGCGTTAACCGAGACCTGGCCAAAGAGTACGGCGTCCATGCTTAGGTCTCTAGCTCACAGGATGTATGGCAGTACATCTGATTTAGCGTAATATTAGCGGCGCACTTACTCATTGTCGGACAATCCGTGAATGGTTTCGTCAACACCGAGATAAGCGTCAATCACTTCGGGATTGTTCTGAATTTCTTTGGGCGCCCCCTCGGCAATCTTCTGGCCGAAATTGAGAACGGCAATGCGGTCGCAACAGCGCATCACGGCGCGCATATTGTGCTCGACGATCATGATGGTCGTTCCGAGGGAGCGGATCCGCTTGATAATTTCCACCATCTCCAGCGTCTCCGAAGCATCCATTCCGGTGAGCGGTTCGTCGAGCAAGAGAAGCTGCGGCGAGGCAGCAAGGGCAATCGCGATTCCCAGGGCACGTCGGTGCCCGTGCGGAAGATTTTCCGCCAATTCGTCGGCAAATTGTCCAAGGCCCACAAATTCAACAAGCTCACGCGCACTGGTATCATGGCGATTCTGCTTTCGTGTTTTGCCCACGTCATCGGCTCGGAATTTATGGTGCACATGCTGACCGACGCGTACATTCTGCAATGCGCTCATTTCCATGAACAGTTCAGTTTGCTGAAAGGTGCGCACCAGGCCGTGGCTGGCAATGCGGTGCATTGGCCAACGCGTGATATTTCTGCCGCTATAGAGAATTGTGCCGACGCTGGGGCGAAATACGCCGCTGATGACGTTGAACATAGTCGTTTTGCCGGCGCCGTTTGGGCCGATGAGCCCCACGATTTCGTCTTTTTCTATCGATAAATTAACGCCACGAAGAGCGGCAAGGCCGCCAAAGCTCTTGCCGATTCCTTTGAGTTCGAGGAGCGACATCGACGCCGCCTAACCCGCTGCCCTAGCCGAGGTATACACGCTTAACCTCTTCGTTCTGGCTGAGCTCGCCCGTGGGTCCGGACATGGCGACTGTACCAGTTTCCAGTACATAAGCGTGCTGTGCGAGGCGAAATGCCAATCGGGCGTTTTGCTCAATCAATAGGACGCTCACCGACCATCGCCGCGTAATTTCCGCAATGACATGCGCTATTTCTTGAACCATCGTCGGCGCGAGGCCGACAGACGGTTCATCAAGCAGTAACATACGCGGCTTGGCCATCAGGGCACGCCCGATTGCCAGCATCTGCTGCTCGCCACCACTTAAGGTGCCCGCACGCTGACGGTGGCGCTCCCGCAATCGGGGAAAGTGATCGTAAACCATGTCCAGATCTTCTTTGATTGCCGCATCCGGATTAATGAGACCCACATTCTGAATGCGAAGATACGCCCCCATTCTCAAATTCTCGAACACGGTCATGTCGGGAAATACGCGCCGCCCCTCCGGCACATGAGCAATGCCTAACTGGACAATCTTGTGCGGCGGCATACGATCTATTCTCTGTCCGGACATAGATATTTCGCCGGAACTCGCGCGTATTAGGCCGGAGATTACGCGCACCAAAGTCGATTTTCCAGCGCCGTTGGGACCGACCAGAGCGACCATACTCCCTTCCTTCACGGAAACGTCCACACCTTTGAGCGCCGCTGCCCGACCGTAATGCACCCAAAGATCACTAATTTCGAGGAGCACTTATGAGCCCTTTCATGCGCGCCCGGACTGAACCGGGCACCTGCATCCGCACCAAGTGCTCGGGGAACGGTGCCCGGCCAAGCCGAGTACCGCTCCCCAATCCTCAGTAATCAGGGAAATGGTCGCTTCGCCTACGACACACCGTGATCCGCAGGCTTGCGCCCAACGCACGCTTCTACTCACGTCTGCGGGGACGTCTGCGGGGACGTCTAGGGAACGTTGGGCGGGACCACAGCCACGGTCATCGGTGCCCCGTTCCTCACTGTATTAATCACGACCGGAACCTCCATTTGGTGCGCCTGTCCCCAAGTCTCGGTGCCGCCCCAACCGATTACCGGCTTGCCCGGCAATATCTCGTGGACCACAGTCGTGTTTTCGATCCCTTTCACGATAGCAGCTATATCGTCGATGGAACCGGCTTTTTGGATACCGCCGAGAAGCGCGCGAATACCCTGATAATAAGCCACGGCGACGGCTGTCCATTCCCCTTCGCGCGCGACATAGGCATCACGAAATGCTTTTATTTCTGCGCTCTCGGGGTAGCCGTAGGAGCCGACAAGATAGAAACCCTCGGTCGCTTTCGCGCCGGCATGGTTAAGAAACAATGTGATGTCATCCTCACAGCTTTCTCCGATGACGCCTTTAAAACCAAGTTGGCGTGCAAGTTTCAGAAGCTGCGGGCCCGTCTGGCCGACACAGCCAAAGTTCAGCAGGTCGGGTTTCTTGGCCAGGGCTTTCGTAATGATCGGCAATGGATCGGCAAGGTCGGGATCGAAAAATTCCGTGCCAAGCCATTCAATCCCGAGAGCCTCAGCGGCGATTTTGTCATTTTTCACGCCAAGCTCGGGAAACTGACCCCGCGGCGCAAGTTCGACCATCGTCTTGATATCGGGATGGTCCTTCAAGATCGTGTTGAAGAAGACCGGCGAAAACTGGGGCGGAAGATTTAACGTGCCAAAGCCGTTATGTGGGGGCTCAAAAACGTCCGGTCGCCAGACTGGCGAGACATGTACCAATCCCTCGCGAATGTCTTCCGGAAGGCCCTTCCAAGCATCGGGACCTTGATCGAAGTGGATCATGAGGATCTTGATGCCTTCTTGGTAGACGAAGCGCTCAAGACCCGACTTGGCAAGTTTGACATCTGCCTGGTGATCATCGACGAACAATTCGATCATATATTTCTTGCCGCCGACCTCAAGTCCTCCCGCAGCATTGACTTCGTCAACATACATTTCCGTTGTTGCTCGGAACGGCTGACCCCAAGCTGCTCCCCAACCCGTCAGAGCACTCTGTAGACCAATCTTAATAACGTCATCTGCCTGTGCGACACCTGCGCCAGCTGCCATCACAAGAGCGGTAACAATCGATATCACCCATTTCCGCATTGCGCCGTCTCCCCACACTTGATTTGTTTTTAACGCTTGATCAATTCTTGGTTCTCAATAAATCGAATATCTCAGTAGAACAGTGCATAATCGACATTATGCGTCGCCTCTTGAAATTGCAAGCTGGCCGAATGGGTTCTGATTATTCAATTTTATGGGAAACGGAACGGTTGTCGAAAACAATCGCGGACTGTTTGATATCGCGGTGTTGAACCTATCACCGGAGCTGCAATGACAGGGCAAATCCCCAGCCAAGCAAGGGCCGTAATTATCGGCGGCGGCATCATCGGCTGCAGCATCGCCTACCATTTGACAAAGCTCAATTGGACCGAAGTTGTCGTCGTCGAGCGCGGGCATCTCACCAGTGGTACCTCATGGCATGCAGCGGGACTCATCATGCAGCTCCGCTCGAATTACACCCAAACACAGTTATCCCGATATGCAGTAGAGCTTTACCGGTCCTTGGAAGACGAAACTGGTCAGCCAACCGGATTCCGCCAGAAGGGAAGCCTGCCTGTCGCGCGTACTGAGGCACGATTGACCGAAATTAAGCGCATGGCGGCGCTGGGCCGTTGCTTTGGAGTGGAGGTTCATGAACTTGCGCCGTCGGAGGTTCTCGACATTTGGCCTCTGATGGACGTCTCACGCATTAAAGGCGCGATCTACATCCCGGGTGATGGGCAGACCAATCCCGTAGATACGACGATGGCTCTCGCAAAGGGCGCGCGCGCCGGCGGCGCAACGATCCTGGAAGAGACTCACGTGACGGCCATCAATCAATCCGGTGGTCGGGTCACCAGTGTGTCGACAAATCGGGGCGATATCGCCTGCGAGACAGTCGTCAATTGCGGCGGTGTCTGGGCGCGCGAAATCGGTCGTATGGCGGGAGTGAACGTTCCGCTCTATGCAGCGGAACATATGTATGTCGTCACGGAGCCCATCAAAGACCTGTCAACCAATCTTCCGCTAATTCGGGATACGGATGGCTACATTTACGTTAAGGAAGATGCGGGGCGGCTGTTGGTCGGCTCGTTCGAGCCGGTCGCCAAACCTCTACCCCTCGATACGCTTCCCGCCGACACAGAATTTATCGAACTCGCCGAAGATTGGGATCATTTTGAATTGCCCATGACAAAGGCACTCGAATTAATTCCGTCACTGGATACGGCCCCGATCCGAAAATTCATGAACGGACCTGAGAGTTTTACGCCGGACAATAAGTTCATCCTTGGCGAAGCGCCGGAACTCGCCAACTTTTTCGTTGCTGCCGGGTTTAATTCCCAGGGGATTCTGAGCGCTGCCGGTGCGGGTAAAGTGATGTCTGAATGGATCGTCGAGGGTCAGCCAACAATCGATCTGGCAGAACTCGACATTGCGCGCTTTGGCGGCTTCCACAACAACACGCGCTACCTTCTCGACCGCACAAAAGAGAGCATGGGATTGCTCTATCAGATGCACTGGCCGCACCGTCAGGTGGAAACGGCCCGGCCGGTGCGCTTAAGTCCTCTTCATGCAAGGCTGTCCGCACAAAACGCCTGTTTTGGCGAGACTGCCGGCTGGGAACGCGCAAACTGGTATGCGCCGCCCAATGTCGAGCCGATCTACAACTATAGCTACGGTCGGCAAAACTGGTTCGAGTATGCGCGCATTGAGCACGGCGCGGTTCGGCATGCGGTTGGTTTGATCGATATGAGCTCGTTTTCAAAATATCTCGTTCAAGGCCCAGATGCGGAGCGAGAATTACAAAGAATTTGCGCTAACGATGTGGCCGTGCCGATTGGCAAAATCGTGTACACACAATTGCTGAACCGACGTGGCGGGATTGAGGCGGATCTTACCGTTACACGCCTGGCGGAAGATCAATATCTGATCGTGACCAACGCGGCTTCGCAAACCCGGGACTTCATTTGGATTCAACGGAACCTGTCAAAAGGCGCGCAGGTATTCATGACGGACATCACTTCGGGCTATGCCGTTCTTGCTGTGATGGGGCCGAATGCCCGGAGGCTACTCGGCCGAGTTAGCGATGCCGACTTGTCGAATGCAGCGTTTCGCTTTGGGACCTATCAAGAAATCGATGTTGGCTATGCACGGGCGCGCGCGCTCCGTGTCACGTACGTCGGTGAACTGGGTTGGGAACTTCATCTGCCGACCGAGTTTTCTGTGCCCGTCTTCGATGCTCTGCTTGCGGCCGGCGCGGATCTCGGCCTTAAACTATGCGGTGTGCACGCGATGGATTGTCTCCGCAGTGAAAAAGGATATCGCCATTGGGGGCATGATATCACGCCAGCCGAGACACCGCTCGAAGCGGGTCTTGGATTTGCCGTTTCGTTCAAGAAGAGCAGTGATTTTATTGGGCGCAAAGCACTTGAGCGCCAAATTGAAAATGGCATTGACCGGCGCCTGGTGCACATCATGCTCGAAGAGCCCGAGCCCCTTCTGTTCCATGATGAGACAATCTACCTGGACGGAGCAGTGGCCGGTATCGTCACCTCTGGCGCGTTCGGTTACGCGTTCGAGCGGTCGGTCGGCATGGGGTATCTTGAGAATTGTCCGGCGATCGATGCAGATGAGATGGCGGCAAATTATTACGAAGTTGACTTAGCGGGCGAGCTGGTTCCTGCTCGGCTCTCTCTGCAACCATTTTACGACCCCAAAGGAGAACGGTTGCGTAGTTAGCCGGCACGTGCAGCAAGTTATTTTCGTGCAATCCCTGGTGCATGATATATCTGTGTTTATGATGGGCGAGACATTGGAATTGTGGAGCTAAAACATGGCTACTCAAGCGGAGTTCGTGGATTTTGACGATGCCGGGGATATCGATCCCGGAACATTCAGCGTCATCATGGGCATGTATGAAAATATTGGCCGCGAAATGATGATTACACTGGAGCGTTCGGCTTGGACCTCCATCATCAATCTATGCCGTGATTTCTCGGTTGGGATCGCCGACGGCGATTGCAATCTGGTGGGGGTGCCTGACACGGCATTGCCATGCCAGGCGATGACGCTGCAGCGAATCATGAAGAGCACCGCCGATTTCTTTGAGGATGAGATCTACGACGGCGATGTACTCATGTGCAATTTAGCCTATCTCGGCAACACACATATGGGCGAGCCGCTGCTGGCTAGCCCCGTGTTTCATGACGGCGAAATAATGTTTTGGTCGATGGCCCGTGGCCATCTTGCCGACATGGGGACGCCAGCCTATGTGCCGACTTATCCCTATGCCAAAGACCTCTATAGCGAGGGTCTAAAAATTCCGCCGATCAAACTGTTCGAGAAGGGCAAGCTTCGCAAAGATGTCCTCGAACTATATCTCGGCAATCTTCGCGCACGCTCCAGCAGCTACGGCGACCTCATGGCCCATGTTGCCTGTACATGGCGCGGTAAGGAGCAACTTCTATCACTCCTCGAGACCTATGGTAGCGAGACCGTCCGCAAATATACCGGAGCCCTTTTGGATTACACCTCGCGAAGGGTCGGCGCCGATATCCGACGCATGAAGCCGGGCGTGTATTACGGAGAGGACTGGATGGACAGCAATGGGTATGGCACCAAAAACATACCTGTCCGCGTCAAACTCACCGTTGAGGACGATATGTGGACGGTCGATCTCTCCGACTGTCCCGCACAGATGATAGGCACCCTTAATGCCTCGTTGCATGGGGTAACCGAGTCCGCTGTCGTCGGAACGCTCGGCTTTTGCGTAGATCCCAGTATTCCGAAAAACGAAGGCTTCCACCGCCATATCAACCTCATCTGTCCGGAGGGCACTATCTGTAGTGCAACATCGCCCTTCTCCACGCAGCATTCGACGACGGGAGCCGGGGAGGTGGTTTACCGGGCATTGCTTCGCGCCGCATCAGGCGCGGTGCCGGATATGGCGGCTGCGGGCAGTACACTCATCCAATGGAGCACCTATATCGGCCTCGACGAACGGGAAGATGCGAACAAACTCTGGTCCTACGCCAATTTCAATGAAAGCGGCGGCGGCGGTGCGGCTAAAGGTGTTGACGGCCATCCCAGCATGCTGGAAATGGGAGTCGCCGGTGCGATGACCTTCATGAGCACCGAAATGGAAGAATGGTTGCATCCCATCGTTGTCCAGCAGCAAGAGGTTTACATGGATGCGCAGGGCGCCGGCACTTGGCGTGGCGCCCCCGGTGTGATTACTCGGGTCAAGGGTCATGGCTCGAGTGAAATGGACGTCTTTACGGCCTGTTGGGGCCACGAAAACTTGAGCCACGGCACCGTCGGTGGCGGTCCGGGCGTTGGCGGTACAATCTATACAATTGACCCGGAAAAGCCTGAAATACGTCATTTTTATTCGGGCCTCGGAAAGTTTCAGCTGCAAAAGGGTTGGGAATATGTCGTCATCTCGAGCGGCGGCGGCGGGTATGGTGATCCCTACGAGCGTGACAAGGAAGCGGTGGCGTTCGATGTGCGCGATGAGATCGTGAGCCCCGAGGCGGCTAAGAACTCATACGGTGTCGTTCTCGATCCCATCACGTTTCAGATCGATGACCTGGAAACGACCGAATTGCGCCATGCGTTGCAGACCGAGCGGGGGCCAGCTCCGTTGAATTCTCCGATGGAACCGGGAACCTCCATTCTACGCAAAAGTCTCATGACCGAGAATGATACTTTCACGGATCTCGATCGTGATCCCCGCGTCGATTCTTCTCACGATCTTTACGGACAGTAACAAGCTGTTCGCAATCTCAAATTTGGAATTAGAGGCGAATTGAGACGATGGGATATGTCGCCGGCTGCGATATTGGTGGAACGCACACGGATTGCGTGGCGTCTGATGGTCAAGGAATTCAGGTCGCGAAGGTGCCGACGACCGCCGATCCGACCGATGGACTGCTTCAAGGCATCGCGATACTCGCCGAAAAATTTTCTACCGATGTCGGGGGCTTTCTCGAAAATTGCGAACGCTTTGTCTATGGCTCAACGACCGCAACAAACATATTTGTGCAGCGCCGCCTACCGAAAACCGGCCTTCTATGCACAGATGGCCACCGCGACATTCTGTGGTTCCGCGAGGGAAACAAGCCTGACAGATGGAACCTGCGGGCGCCGCCGCCCTGGTCGCTGCTTGATCGCCACCTGAGGCGGCCGATTCGCGCGCGTATCGATCAGGCCGGCGATGAATTATTGCCGCTTCATGAGGATGACGTTCGCGAGGCGGCGAAGTTTCTTAAAAAAGAAGGTGTTGAGGCCGTTGCCATCGCGTTCTTATGGTCGTTCATGAATGCCGATCATGAGCGCCGCGCCCAAGCAATTATGCGCGAGGAACTCCCTGGCGTTCCAGTGGTCGCAAGCGTCGATATCCTGCCCACAATCCGCGAATGGGAACGAACCTTTTGTACGGTTTTGAGTGCCGGGATCATGGTTGAGACCAGCACTCATCTCGAGTCCTTCCGCCAACACCTCAGGAAGCTCGGTCTCAAACAAGATCCCCTCGTCATGCAGTGCAACGGCGGCCATGCATCAATCGACGCAATGCTCGAAAATCCGTTGCCGTTGGTAGCCAGTGGGCCTGCTGGCGGCGCCCTTGCCGGTGTCTATTACGGCGAATTGACCGGCAGCAAGGACGTCATGACAATCGATACCGGCGGCACCAGTTTCGATGTGTGCGTGCTGCCGGACCGCACCATTCCGATAACCAAGGGAAAGCGATTAGAAAACGAGCCGATTGCCATTCCGTCCGTCGATGTTCACACCATCGGCGCGGGCGGCGGCTCGATCGCCTGGATTGACGGTGGCGGTGCCCTGCGTATCGGCCCCCAAAGCGCCGGCGCGGATCCTGGCCCTGCTTGCTACGGCCGTGGTGGAGAGCACCCCACATTGACCGACGCCTTTGTTCATTTAGGCTACATCAATCCAGATTATTTCCTCGGCGGGCTCACCAAGCTATACCCCGATATCGCCGAGAAGGCTCTCGAAACGCATATTGCCGGCCCGCTGGGTCTCGATGCAACCGGCGCAGCAGCGCGCATTATTGATATCATGAACAGCCGGCTCACTGGCGCCATGCGCCTTTTGTCTATCGAACGTGGGATCGACCCGAGGCCGTTTACCCTTGTGGTTGGCGGCGGCGCCGGCCCGCTCCAGGCCGGGATGCTCGCGCGCGGGCTCGATATCAAGCGCGTCATTGTTCCGCGATGGCCCGGCGTGCTCTGCGCCTCCGGCCTGATGCGGGCGGACGTGACCCATAACCTGATGCGTTCGTTTAACGTCACGGTGGCCAACGCGGACCTCGGCAGGCTTTCAGCGCTCTATGGCGAGATGGAAAAAATACTTTGGACACGCCTTGAAGCCGAGGGAATGCGGAACGACGGCGTCGTTATGCGCCGCTATATCGATGCGCGCTATTCTGGCCAAGTGTACGAAATCGAAACTCCGGTGCCGTCAAATGAGGTTTTGACGGTGGCGGATATGGAGCACATCGTTACCACCTTTGAAGATGCCCATGATGCGCTTTATCACTACCGCATGACGGGATATCCGGCAGAGTTCGTCAGCTGTCGCGTTGAAGCTGTTGGCCGCGTCGCCACGATCGCTCCAAAGGAGGCTGAAATTGGTGACCCCGATCCGTCCAAGGCCTCGAAGGGAACGCGGCGCGTCTTCTTACCGGAAGCAAAACATCACGATGACGTTGGGACTTACGACGGTGACAAGCTCGAGCCGGGCAACGAGATTGCGGGTGTCGCGATAATAGAGACAGAAGGATCGACCCTAGTTGTATGGGAGAATCAGCATTTAACGGTCAACCGCTTTGGCGATTTCGAAATCGACATAGGATGATCGGGATGAACATTCTCGGCACTTCATTGAGGTCAATAGAATGAGCGAATCCCTACCCGTCCCTGTTTCAGTCGACGCCGATACCGGCGTATGGTCGGTTGACGGCATGCCGATGATCCTGGTGCCACGCCATTTTTGGATGGCCGTGCACCAGGAGACGGAGAAGCGCATCGGTATTGAAGAAAATGCCGCGCTTCTGTTTGACGCAAGCTGCGGCGCGGCGTTCACCTGGTGCGAAATGGAAGCGCGCACACATGGCCTATCCGGCACGGATGTCTTTCATCACTACATGGATCACAGGTCGCGCCGCGGCTGGGGGCGGTGCACCGTGGACCTGCTGGACGCCAACGCCGGCCATGCTCGGGTGCGCATGACGAATTCGGTTTTCGTCTACGCCGCCGGCCCGGATGCCGGGCGCAACGTTTGCTACATGTTCAACGGATCCCTCAGCGGTGGCATGGAATTTGTCACCCACGACCTTGGCGGCCGCCGCAAAATGCAGTGCCGAGAGATTGAATGTGCTGCAAATGGAGCTGACGATTGCCTTTTTGAGGTGCAGCCGGCCTGAACAAAAATATCCCCTGCAATAATGTTGACAGAAGGCATCGCATAGCATGACCGAACATTTTGACGTTCTAATCATTGGTGGCGGCATCGTTGGCGCGTCGACTGCCTACCACCTCGCGGCGCTGGGC
>Ga0302133_10001419_pt1 | contig 14944 bp, 10 predicted proteins | sample CB9_331_MG_FD_203121 | JGI IMG/M metagenome (GOLD analysis project Ga0302133, IMG submission 203121) | Marine microbial communities from Western Arctic Ocean, Canada - CB9_33.1 | ecosystem: Environmental > Aquatic > Marine > Oceanic | place: Canada: Western Arctic Ocean | collected 2017-09-19 | reverse complement strand
GGCGAATCCTTGGGCCCGGGTCTTGCTCCACACGGGGTGAGCCGGTACCGCGCCGTACAATATAAAAACTAAGAATCTTGAAACAATATGTGTGAATTACTAGGCATGAGCGCGAATGTCCCGACGGACATTTGCTTCAGTTTTACCGGCCTGATCGAACGGGGTGGATCCAAGGGACCTCACCGCGACGGGTGGGGCATCTCTTTTTATATCAATGGTCGCGGTCGATCGATTCACGACCCACATCCCGGGGCCGACTCGGAGATTGCGGATCTGTTCAAAAAAACATCCATCAAAAGTCATGTCGTAGTCAGTCATATTCGCCAGGCAAACGTGGGAGACGTATCCCTCGTCAACACACATCCGTTCTCCCGGCATTTCTGGGGTCACACCTGGAGCTTTGCGCACAACGGGGAACTGGATAATCTCTCCTGGCTGGAGCCGTTCCGGTTTCGGCCGATAGGAACCACCGACAGCGAGTTGGCGTTCTGCTGGATTCTCGATCACCTTACCCATGTGTTTCCCGATCACCCAGAGGATCCGAAAGCGCTTGGCATGGCTCTCCAGGAGTTGTGCGACAAGCTCCGCGACAGAGGAATTTTCAACATGATCATGACGGACTTGCGCCGGCTCTATACCTACTGCAGCACGAAGATGTGCAGGCTGACACGGAAAGCTCCATTCGGAGAGGCGATCCTGAATGATGGAAACATGTCGGTGAATTTCGGCGAAGTGACAACGGACCGGGACGTGGTCACCGTCGTAGCCACCACCCCCCTGACAGACAACGAAGAGTGGACATCCATGGCCGAGGGCGAACGGTGCATCATCGAAGATGGTGAAGTGACATCGTTCGCACCAGTCGATGCGATCGCAAGATCCGCCTGAGCTTTGTGGGGCTGGTGCGTCGCCGATTGAAAGTTTTGGCGACTTCCGCTACATGGGAATCCGTTCAATTCAAAATCAAACACTTGTCCAACCGCAGGCAGGATCCAAAATTCCCCTTCGCGAACTTCGGGGTTCCAAATCCCCTCACCCCGGACCTCGTATCCCGCTCCCGCAATCCTGGACCTTGCATCCCCGCGACTGAACACGTAGGGTCTGAAGCCAACCCCGATTTCAGGAAGGATTCGCACCATGAATAAAAAAACCAATTACACCAGGCTGCTCGGTTTGTCCGTTATTCTGGTAGTCACGGTCCTTGCCTGGATCACCAGTTCAACGATCGGTGAAGACGACAAAGGAACCCAAATGACCGCACAAGTCCGTAAACCGATCCCACCCCCGGAACAGCTGGCCAAACTACCTTCAGACGGCGGCCCCGAATACAACCGGCTGGTCTTTTCGCAAAGTCCCTACCTTCTTCAGCATGCCGGAAATCCGGTGGACTGGCATCCCTGGGGCGATGAGGCGTTCGAAAAATCCCGCAAGGAAAACAAGCCGGTATTCCTTTCAGTCGGGTACTCCACCTGCCATTGGTGCCACGTCATGGAGCACGAGTCATTTGAAGACGCCGAGGTGGCAGCTCTCATGAACGAGTTGTTTATCCCGGTCAAAGTAGACCGGGAGGAGCGCCCCGACGTCGACAAAATTTACATGGACGTGACCCAGGCAATGACCGGACACGGCGGGTGGCCGATGACCGTCATCCTTACTCCAGACCGGAAACCGTTTTTTGCCGGCACGTACTTTCCAAAGACGAGTCGTTTCGGAAAGCCCGGCATGCTCGACTTGCTGCCGCAGCTCTCCGCCGCCTGGAAAGACAGAAGAACGGAAGTCGAGGAAAGCGCCGACAAGATTTCCGAACACCTAGCCCAGATGAACCGGTCGATCGCGGGCGAAGGCCTCGATGAGGAGTCCTTGCACCTCGCCTTCAATCAACTCTCCTCAAGGTTCGACGATACGCATGGCGGCTTCGGCAGCGCGCCGAAGTTTCCAACCCCGCAGAACCTCACGTTTCTGACGCGGTACGGGAAGCGCACCGGGAACCCCGATGCATTAAAAATAGTGGAGACGACCCTGGTGAAAATGCGCCTGGGCGGGATGTACGACCAGGTCGGCTTCGGATTTCACCGGTATTCCACGGACCGCACCTGGTTGCTGCCCCATTTCGAAAAGATGCTCTACGACCAAGCCCTGGTAGCCATCGCGTATCTTGACGCTGCCCGGATCATCGATAACCCGCTTCTCAAGCAGACCGCACACGAAGTGTTTACCTATGTTCTTCGTGACCTGACGTCACCAGAAGGCGGATTTTTTAGTGCCGAGGACGCAGACAGCGAAGGGGTTGAAGGCAAGTTCTACGTGTGGTCGACAGATGAAGTCGAGTCAATCCTTGGAACGGAGGATGCCGATCTATATGTCCGCGTGTTCAACCTGAAGCCGGGTGGAAACTTCTCCCACGAAGCCGGCGGCCATGGCGGCGACAATGACAACATACCGCACTTAAACGATCCGCTCCCGGTTGTGGCCAAAAAACTGGGCATGGATCCGCAGGTTCTGGCGGATAAATTGGAAGCAAGCCGCCAAAAACTCTTCGATGTCCGCGAGAAACGAATCCATCCGTTCAAGGACGACAAGATTCTAACAGACTGGAACGGCTTGATGATTGCGGCGTTTGCCCAAGGCTCCATTGTTCTGGAAGAACCCAGGTACGCCGACGCAGCAAGGAGGGCAGCTGAGTTTATGATCGATCAGCTTACTGCTTCAAACGGCCGGCTCCACAAGCGATACCGGGCCGGCAGCGCGGGACTGCCCGCCCACATCGAAGACTACGCTTTCGCAAGTTGGGGGATGTTGGATCTGTATGAAGCCACTTTCGATGTGAAATATCTGAAAGAAGCGCAACGGCTCTCCGATATTCTACTGGCCCATTTCTGGGACGAATCCCAGGGCGGCCTGTTTCTCACCGCGGACGATGGCGAAAAGCTGCTGGTTCGGGCGAAAGAGGTTTATGACGGCGCGATTCCTTCAGGAAATTCCGTGGCCGCGGAAAACTTCCTGCGCCTGGGGCGGATGACGGGCGACACGAAGTATGAAGAAAAAGCGGATGCGGTATTCAAGGCGTTCAGCCCCCAGGTAAGTCAACAGCCTTCGGCATTCAATCAACTGATGAACGCACTTGATTTCGCGGTCGGCCCGTCGTTTGAGATCGTGGTCGCCGGGACGCCGGGCGATGCCAATACCGCTGACATGCTGGCGGCCTTGCGAAAACCCTTCCTGCCGAATGCCGTATTTCTCTTTCGCTCCAGTGCGGACGATGGAAAAGCATTGGCAGCCCTGGCGCCCTACACCGCAACGATGACACAGCGCGAAGACAAGGCCACCGCATACGTCTGCGAAAACTTCGTGTGCAACCAGCCAACAACAGATATCCAAAAGATGCTGTCTCACCTCGGCCTCGAGTCCAAGTAACGGAAGTCGCCGAGACTTCCGGGCGCCGAATATCAATTCCGCATGATATCCGCAAATACCGGATAGTGATCTGAAACATGGCGCCGGGAATTACCGGGTTCCGCGTGGCGGTCGTCCGTGTCGACACCTTCCTGTAGCGCAATCAGCGGAGTGATCTTCCAAGGATTCTGTATAAGCTCGGAATTAACAAGGACACGATCGAATGCCGCAGGTGGAAACATGAATTCCGGGTCGCCACGTCGCGTTGGAATCGTGGTGCGGTCGGAAATCGGGCGTCCCCTCCAGAGGTCCACATAATCGGAGAGCGGATCCAGGCTTGGATCGGAGAGAAAACGCTCATTCTCCGGATCGACGTTCATGTCGCCCGCGATCATGATTTCCCATTCGTGGGATGTCCGATCGGAAACAAACCGTTCCGCATCTTCCTGGAGAATTTCGATTCCGCGCCGGCGCTTCACCTGGTTCTTTTCCGCCGACCCCCAATTCGATTTCAGATGGGTCACGTAGCAAAGGAAGCGGCGGGTGTCGTCCAACGCAACGGTGAAGCGCAGCAGACCCCTGGGCGGCGCATTCTGGAATTTCAGCTCCCCGAAATCGATCTCAACCGCCTGCTCGATCGGAAGACGCGACAGCACCGCCAGGTTCAGCTTCACCGATTGACCCGATCGCTCGAACCCGGTGATGTAGCCCACCGAAAAGGTGTCGCCGCAGTACTCGTTCAGCCACAGGAGTGACCGCGCGTTCTCGATCTCCTGGATCATGAGTATGTCCGGCTCGATCTTCCGAATGATCTCGGACGCAAAGAACGCTTGCCGCCGCTGCCGCTCGGTCGTCCGTTTCGGGCCGTCATGGTAGCCGTCCGCGAAATTTTCAATGTTGTAGCTGCAGACCCGGATCCTCTCGCCCGGCACAACTCCAACCGCGGGATTGTCGAAGACCGGATCAAGAAACACCCGCGAACTGGCCTTCCACATCGAGGCGGGTGGAGGCCCGGAATCCAGCGAAGGCTCCGGCTCAGCCGGGGCGGGACCCGCAACAACGACGGGCTGGGACGTGGCCGGAGAACCAGGAGGTACACCCTGCGCATCTAGCGCCGATTTTACTGCTTCTTCGAGTCCGCTATACGACAGCAGGTAGTTTAACGTGATGGTTAGCAGCAGAAGCACCACGAATAGCACCAAAGATATCGGGATGATATGCTTTCCTTGCATGGATCGGGTTCTCGTCGTTAAGTAGGCTGTCGAATCCACGCGAAACAAGTCAACCGGTAAAGGAAAGTATCATTGAACGCGGATCAGCAGGAAGATGTCTTGTCTGATGTCCTGGCGGCCTGGCCTTCATGGGGGGACAGGATCGCCCATGCCGTGAAACTCGAAGACGTATGCGTACAAGTTACAGATTGCCTGCATCAAATGCTCAAGATCAAGGTTGCCGCCTGTCTCTTGTGCGTCGACGAGGATTTCTTCTGTCATATTTCCGGCGCCACCGCGCGGGAGGAACAGATTCGACAGTCGATTCTCGACGCCTGGAAAAGCACCGTCAAATCACCTATCGCTGAAGAAAACATTGAATGGAGTTTTGCCACCTCTCAGGATCCCGGTACCGCGGAGACCCCCGCTCAATATATTACCGGGCCCATCCTCTCCGACGGAATACCCCGCGGACTGGTTCTTGCAAATGAGGATGAAGGAGCCGCCTGGAAGGTTGATGCCGTTTCGGCGCTCCTCGGACCATCCTTCACTGCGCTGGAGAGGCTTCGTCGTGAAGGCAGGCGGGATCCATTGACTGGCATTCCAAACCGCACGGCGTTCCAAGAGTCGCTGGATCGTCAACTGGGCCTCGCTCGACGCCACGAAACACCGGTGAGTATCCTTCTGCTGGACCTCAACCGGCTCAAGGCAGTAAACGACACCTTCGGACACCCCGCGGGAGACACCGTGCTGAAAACCCTCGTGGAGCGGGTGCGCGAAACCATTCGGGAATCCGATGTTTTTTCCCGATTCGGAGGCGACGAATTTGCGATTCTCCTTCCCCAGACGGACCACGCCGGGGCTGCGGTGGTAGCCCAGCGCATTTCGGGCAGCCTTCGGGACGCGCCCGCGGAGTTTGGATCACGGCAGATTCCGATTTCCGCTGACATCGGCATCGGTGGGTGGACACCGGGAGAACCGGAACCGATAGCGGGCAAGATTCTCAAAGAGGCGGATAGAGACCTTTATGCCAAGAAATCACAGGGGCGGGGATTCTAAAAGAAGGTTGAATGTTGGGAGGTGGGCGTTCATCCTCACATTGGCCATGAAAAAATGCGTCGTTACCGGAGCCGCGGGATTCATCGGATCCCATTTGTGCGAGTCGTTGCTCGCAGATGGAATCAATGTGGTCGGGATCGACGCCTTCATCCCCTATTACCCCGCAGACGTAAAGCGCAAGAATCTACAACCGGCGCTGGAGCACTCGCGGTTTGAGTTCCAGGAGTTGGACCTTCGCACCGATTCGCTGGACGCGGCCCTGGATGGCGCCGACACGGTGATACACCTCGCGGCAATGCCCGGGCTCCGGCGAAGTTGGAGTGAATTTGAACTCTATAGCTCCTGCAACATAAATGGAACGCAGCGACTGCTGGATGCAGTCCACCACAGTTCGGTGGAACACTTCATTTGTGGATCGACATCCAGCGTGTACGGGAAGGAAGCTGTGGGTCAGGAGTCCGCCGAACTGGCGCCCGCTTCTCCCTACGGCCTGACAAAACTCGCGGCGGAGAATCTGTGCAGAGCGTACGAAATGAACTTCGGCCTGCCGGTTACCGTCCTGCGTCTCTTTTCGGTGTACGGCCCCCGGCAGCGGCCGGATATGGCGTACACGATCCTGATCGACTGCCTTCTTCACTCCAAGCCATTCACCCGTCTTGGGACCGGCGAGCAGACCCGCAGCAACACATTCGTTACAGATTGCGTGCAGGGCATTCGGCTTGCGGCCGCAAAGCCGGACCGGTCGATTGGCGAAACATTCAATATCGGAGGCGGCGAAGTCGTCAGTCTCAATGAAGTGATTACGATTCTTGAATCACTGACTTCGTCCAAACTGTCGATCAATCCGGGTCCATTATGCCCCGGGGATCAGCTTCACACGCGGGCGAATATCGACAAGGCAATGGATCTTCTCGGATATCTTCCATCGACCGCGGTGCGCGAAGGACTCGCCGCACAGCTCGAGTGGCGAGGCGCCGTGTCGGCGATTTGACGCCGGCCGAACTGCCCAAGCGATGATCATGCAGCGAGAAGATTTGAGCTCGCTCAGCCTTTCGCCGATCATGATCTCCTCTTGCTCCGGGTCGGCCCTGGAAGGCCAACCTACGTCTGGCTCCGGCCCCCTCCGGTGGTAGCCAAAGCGCCGTCGCCGCTTCGCTCTGCCGGCGCACTCCAAATGATCTCACCAACATGCCTGAAGAGCCCGCGATGGGGTGGTGAAGGTGAAACGTGTTCAGCTCCAAGGGAAAGGGCTAAGAGTCGGCGGGCTTGGGCGCAGCGCTTTCGGGCGGTTTCCTGCGGGGCCGGCGCTGGCGACGGCTACGGTCGCGGTCGCCGCCCTTGTCACTCGCTCGTGCCGCGGTAGGCACGGCCAGCCTCCCGTTGTAAAACTCGATCACGTGGCCTCGATCGATCAGCCAGCGCATATTATTAAGAACTTCGGTCACTTCCGCGGAGTTCGGGTCGTTCCCCGGCTGCAACCCATCCACTAATTCCTGTCGCGTACAGCCGGGATGATCGCGAAGAAACGCCATTTCCGCGCGAATGGTCTCGATCGCCGCGCCAGGATCCAATGGCCGGGGATGCACCGCCGTCACGAACGCATCTTTTCGATTCACTTTAAAAATATGCATACGCATGTGACGAAACGCCGGCCGCATCGCGAAATTTAAGGACAGCGGAAAGCGGTTTTCCCTCTGCCACGCATCCCGAATCTCGCGCTTCAAACCTTCATCCGGACTGTTCAGGGCCGCTTTTGCCGGGACAATGACCCTCCGCGATGCCTGGATCCGGCTCGGTATCACCTCGTCCTGAAAATGCCGGCGAGCCTCCTCTTCGGTCATCACTTCCCGCGTGTCCTCTTTCTCTTCCGCATCCGCTTCGCCACCGGCAGGAGTCTTTTCCTTGACCCGAAACTTTTTGTGGAGACGATTTTCGTTTTTCCACTGCTCCACCAACTCGGGATCACGAACGATTTCGACTTTTTCGCGGTAGGCATCCGCCGTCATGTTCGAAAACTTTGTGGAGACCATCTCCTGGATCCGTGCCTGAAAACCGTGATAATTGGGCGGGCCTAATATTTCACCGGTTATGCGGCATCGGCCGACGCACACAAAATTTCCTGCCGGCGCCTCCCCTTCTTCAACTTCCACATCGTAGAAGTCGTCGAGATGGTGGCGGACCAGGTGTTGAATCAGCCGCTCTCGGTCCGTTGAAATAAGTCCGCTGGGCTTGAACTGAAACAGATTCAGGCCGTCGCGCGATTCATTATCGTTGCGCAACTGGATCTTGAGAAGATGGTGATCGGGTTTGCCGATGAAAAGCGATGCCAATTCCATGATGGGATACGCTTTGCCGGTCCGGTGCATCTCCTTGACCATCGCATTCAACTTGTTGCGGTCAGGTAGAAAAGCGATCTCTACCGGAATGGGCGGAGCGACAGGCTCCCTTTTCGGACGGCGATCCCGGTCACTACGGTCACTACCCCGGTCACGGGACGGCGGTCGTCCTTCGCGTTTGCCTCCTCCCTTCCCGCGGGCGGCACCGCGATCCTGCCTCCCGCGGCCGTCTCCCCTCCGGTCGCCACCCCGCTGGCTGCGGCCACGGTCGTCGGAACGTGTCCCGCGATGGTCGGCGTACGGATTCTGGTTCGACTCCGTCCGCGCCCATTCGGGCACAAAATTCAAATCCAGCAAAAGATCCTGCGAAACTTTTGCGTCCCCCTGATCTTCAGGGGCTGGCTGGGTGTCGGTGCTCATCGTGCTCAGGCCTTACGCATTTCCCATGCAAAACGGGCCATCACTATAACGCATGACATTTTTTTTACAACTCATTTACGGAATCCTGACCCTAAGAAGGCCTCACCATACGTATAGGAGTATGAACAACGGGCCGAAAAGAAGCTCAAAACTCTCGCTTACAGAAGGAACGTAAAATGAACTGCAGACAGTTTGCTCCTGCAATATTGACACTCTTCGTATCTGCGTGGACAACCTCCGCTCCCGCCACGGAGGAACATCCGCTTCTACGCTGTGGTGTCGATCTCGACCTCAAGGTTCTTCCCGCCGATACCCCGCAAACCGCAGTTATTAAGATTACACTGGACGCCCCCAGACCAAAAGGTGGAACGGCCCCCGGTCAACCTGGGTATCGTGCTGGACCGGTCCGGATCCATGTCCGGCAATAAGATCTAAAAAGCGCGCGAAGCGGCAGTGGAAGCCCTTCGCCGCCTCAACCGGAACGACATCTTCTCTCTTGTGGTTTATGCCCATGAAGTCGATTCGCTTATTCCCGCTCAGAGCGCCAGTCTTACCGAGTGGATGGAAAGCCGTATTCACGGCATCCAGCCCCGCGGAAACACCGCTCTTTTCGGCGGCGTCAGCCAGGGAGCAGCCGAACTGAGAAAGAATATTACCACTCCGTACACCCACCGCCTCATTCTTCTCTCCGACGGACTGGCCAACGTGGGCCCCAGTTCGCCGGCTGACCTGGCCCGGTTGGGCACCGGGCTCCTGAAGGAAGGCATCTCGGTCACGACGGTAGGCGTCGGCACCGGCTTCAACGAAGACCTGATGACGCAAATGGCCGAGGCCAGCGACGGCAATCACTACTTCGTGGAATCCAGTGTCGACCTGCCGCGAATATTTGCCAAGGAACTCGGTGATGTGTTGAGCGTGGCCCCGCGACAGATCCTCGTCGAGATTACCTGTCCCACCGGCGTTCGTCCCGTTCGCATTATCGGGCGCGATGGCCAGATCAAGGGCGACACCGTGCAGCTCTACATGAACCAGCTCTATGGCGGACAGGAGAAATACGCGCTGGTGGAAGTTGAGGTGCCCGCCGGCAACGATGGCACAATCATGGAAATCGCATCGGCCAAATGCTCCTACGAAAACGCCTTTTCGCAACGGAAGGAGCAGGCATCCGGATCCATAAAGACTCGCTTCAGTGGTCGCGACGATGAAGTCAAGGACTCCGCAAACGCGAAAATCCGAAAAGCGGTAATCTCGAATGAGATCGCGGTCTCACAGGACCGGGCGCTGGATCTTTACAACGCCGGCGAAACGTCCGGGCCGGCGCTCTCCTGCGCAAGAAACATCATACCCACGAGGCTTAAACACTCGATCTCTCCCCTGCGGAAGGATACCCCATGCATGAGGCCTGATCTCCCAATGACCCGAAGGCCCATGATCAGCGTAAAGGCGATTTTCCCGATTACCCGGGGGCGCCGATGTACCCTTCTTTTTCCAGATGCAGGAACACCTGCTGGGCGCACTCCTCCGGCGTGGTATCCACGGTATCGAGCATGAGATCCGCATCCTCGGGTACTTCGTATGGATCTGAGATGCCGGTGAATTCCTTGATGATTCCCGCGCGCGCTTTGGCGTACAGCCCCTTGGTATCGCGCTTCTCACATTCCTCCACCGACGTGTTGACGTACACCAGGATATACCCGCCGTACGCGGTGATGGCAGCGCGATTCTCTCTTCGCACCGCATCGTAGGGAGCAATCGGCGCGCAGATCGCAATGCCGCCGTTCTTCGTGTTCTGGGCGGCCACAAATCCGATTCGCCGGACGTTGATGTCGCGGTGCTCCTTGGAAAAGCCCAGCTCGCTCGACAAGTTCTTCCGAACAATGTCGCCGTCCCACAACGTCACGGCGCGTCCGCCCATCTCGAGAAGCTTCGCCATAAGAACGTTTGCAATCGTGCTCTTGCCTGATCCACTCAGACCCGTAAAGAAAACGGTGAATCCCTGCTTGCTGCGCGGCGGATGGGTTCGCCGCAACTCCTGCTCCACTTCCGGAAAAGAGAACCACGACGGGATTTCGCTTCCGCGGGCGAGCCTGTCGCGCAAATCGGTGCCGGAGATGGAGGAGGTCTTCGTGTTCTCGTCCACTTCGTCCACCGGAATGTACTGATCCTTGTCCGGCACATAGACCATCATCCGGAACGGAACCATGGCAATGCCCAGCTCTTCCTCGTGCTGCTTTAAAAGCTCCTGCGCGTCATACGGGCCGTAGAATTCGTTCCCCTTCGAGTCGCTTCCCGGTCCGGCGTGATCGCGACCCACGATCAAGTGTGTGCAGCCGAAGTTCTTCCGAATAATGGCATGCCACACTGCCTCTTTGGGTCCGCCCATCCTCATCGCGAGAGGCAACAGGCTCATCTGCACCGTACTCTTCGGGTAATGCTTCAGAATCGCGTGATAACAACGAACGCGGGTGTAGTGGTCCACGTCGCCTGGTTTCGTCATGCCCACCACCGGGTGAATCAGGAGGTTGGCTTCCAGATCCGCGGCGGCGCGGAACGTCAATTCCTGGTGTGCCCGGTGCATGGGGTTCCGGGTTTGAAAGGCCACGACCTTGCGCCAACCCAGCTTTGTGAATTTCGCCCTCACTTCTTCAGGCGTCATGCGAGACTGCACGAAATCGTAATATTTTGGAGGCTGCACCGCCTCGATGGTACCGCCGATGTACCAGGGGTTGGATTGGTTCATCAGGTGCGCAATCGCGGGGTGCTCCTGGTTCGTCGTCCCGTATACCTTCTCCGCTTCCGCGCTGAAGTCCGGCTGCCATTTATCCGAAACAGTCAGGACTGCCAGCATATTGCCTTCCAGATCGCGGAGCGCCAACCGGTTGCCCGCCTCCAGTTTTCCGGCCATCTCTTCCGTGACATCGAGCGTGATAGGTATGGGCCAGAGAGTTCCATCCGTAAGGCGCATCTTGTCGAGAACGCCCTCGTAGTCCGCCTGTGTGAGAAATCCGGTCAGCGGAGAAAACCCGCCGTTCGCGATGAGTTCCAAATCACACACCTGCCGCGGAGTAAGATCCCAGGAAGGCCACTCACGTGACGCTTCCTTCAGTTCGGCCGCTCTCTCCTCACTGACGTACAGGTCTACAAGCTCTCCGCCATGAGGTTCAATTAGATTTGTTGCCATTTCTGCCACTGCCCTTCGGGTTGATTCTTACTTCGATTTGCTGAGGATGTCTCAGATAAGCGCCTGCTTAGAGACAAAGGCCTCACAGGCTACATTTCTGGCTGCTGGTGTCAATCCCCTTTGGGGTTTTATCCCGGATCTCGTGCCGCTGAAGGGGCGCAAATTCGATTTGAAGACTACCTCACACCATTGTATCTTTTCGTTGGCCGATCCCGGCCAGTCCGCATCCTCCCCATTGACATTCCACCCAATTTCGATTATATCTATCGAGATAGTGTAGATAATAGGTTTAAATGATCTCAAATCGTTGTATTTACGCGCTTCTGGCAATGCTGGAGCTGTCGAAAAGGCCGCACGGTGACCCGGTTAAGATCTCCGAGATTGCCCGGGAGCAGCAGATTCCAGTGCGGTTTCTGGAGGCGATTTTGCGGGACTTGAAACAGGGCGGATTCACGACAAGCGTCCGCGGAAAAGATGGCGGATACCTCCTTGCGCTCGACCCGGGGCAGATTAGGGCCGGAGATGTAATACGGTACTTCGAAGGGCCCATGCTGGATGCTGAAAAGACTGCGCTCGAGAATGTGCAAGCGGGAGGAAGGCAGGTACTTACTAACCTGATGGGAGACGCCGCCAATGCGCTGGAAAGAACTTGGGACGGGAAGTCCTTTAAAGATTTAGTCGATGAGGAGCAAGAGCTCCGGCAAAAATTTGTGGCGAATTACTCGATTTAGAAAAAAGGTTGCATATAATCCCGATCCTATATTTTGTGATTTGGAGTTTGAGTCGGATCTTATGAGCTGTGTTGAAGCATTTTCGCTGGAAGTTCCCCCCTCTATTGAAAGGGAGCGGGTGGTTCGTGCCCTCCGTAGTTCTCCGGAACCGGTGCTGGTGCTGGACACCTGCCAGCGACTGGAGGTTTTTGCAGCGCAGAGCTTCGATGTCTCTTCCCTACCGGTTTCCCAACGCTGGCGGAACGCAGTCGCGTTTGAGCGGCTTGCGCGGATTGCGGCGGGCCTGGAAAGCAGGATTCTCGGCGAGTTGGAAGTCCTCGGACAGGTTCGAGAAGCCTACAAAGAATTTCGAAATCAGGCTGCCGCAGGCCACCTGGCGCTGGACCGCATTTTTCAGGATGCATTGGCACTAGGCCGCAAGGCGCGAAAACAAAGCGGCATCGACGCGCAAATGATTTCGCTGAGTGGGTTGGCTTCCCGGGAAATGCTTCGCCTTTCCGCTCCCGGTTTACCGATGGCGGTCATCGGATCGGGATCGTTGGCCGGCAGCATTGCCCGATACCTGGGAAAACGCGGCACGTCCCCGATCCGGGTTTCCAGCCGGTGTCCGGACAATGCCATCAGCCTTGCCTACAGTGTCGGCGGATTCGGCTCGGGACTGGAAGACCTCCAACACTTGCTCGACGGGGTGGCAGGAATCATCTGCGCCACCGCTGCGCCGCACCCGGTCATTTATCCCCAACATATCGAGCATGCAATCTTTCCTCTTCACATCATCGATCTCGGCGTGCCGCCGGATTGCTGCGATGAAGTCCGCACTGCCAATCAAATCAAGTACACGGGACTCGAGGATATCGAGGCCCGTGCCGAGGGTAACGTTGAAGAGCGCCGGCGACGTGCGGAATCCGCAGCGGCAATCATTCGAGACGGAGCTCTTGCGTGGTCCCGGAAACAATAAAGCTCGGGTACCCCCGGGACGCCGACGGCAATGAAGTTCTCCGCGACGCGCTGCCGGTCCTGATTGAGGCTCTCAGTCCCCTGGGAAGTCCCGCTCCTTTTCCGGTAGAGGACGTGTTGCGGGCACTGGGGGAGGGCCAAGTCGAGGTTGCTCTCTGGACGAATCCGGCGAGTGCCCCGCGCGGCACAGTTGATATTCACATCGCTGCCCTCCTTCCGATTGAGGAACCCTTGGACGGGCGAGAGCTCCGGAGGGGGCGAATCGTAGTCGCGGTACCGACCGGGCATTCGGAACTCATCGAGGCTCTGAAATCAGTCGATGCGCGCCGCGGCGCAGGCCTCGTTGCCCTGGTGGGATGCCCAGCCGACGCCTCCATGATTTCATCTCGCGTCACCCGCTATCTTGACCACGCAGACGTCATCCTCCACGACCGCCTGGTGCCACCCGAAATCCTCGGTACCTATTCAGCGAAGCTGGAGGAAGTCGGGAAAACGGGTGGCGAAGAGTCGACAAAGCAAAGCGAAATCAACTGTCGCATGCTGCATCGCGCGGAACGCGGCGAGTTGGTAGTCAGGTTACACGGAGGTGACCCTGGGATTTTCGGGCGCCTTGGGGAAGAACTGGAATTTCTCACGGCGTGGGGTATTCGCGTCGATGTGGTGCCTGCCCTCTCCGCCGCGCAGGTTGCCGCGGCTCGTGCGCACGCTCCCCTAACCCACCGCCATCGTGGTCGGAACTTGACATTCATTTCGGGACACGCCGCGCCCGGGAACGAACCCGGGCCCTTCCGGGGACCGGAAACGGGCAACCTTGCGGTCTACATGGTAGTGAAACAACGCTCGGTTATCTTGCGCGGGCTTCTGGACGCGGGCTGGCCGGCAAACACACCAATTATCGTGGGCGAAAGAATCGGATACGATGACGAATGTTCTCACCACGCCACCCTCGAAGACCTGGAACAACTCGAATTGCAAAGTCCAAGCGTGCTGCTGGTCGGGCTGCAGGCGCTGAATACGACACCCGTAACTCTCTTCACTGGAACGAACCCGGAACAGTTTCTGCGACATGGGCCGCTGATACACTGGCCCCTGATTCGCCTCGAGCCTAAACCGATCGCGGAGCGCGCCGCCTGGACCCGGGATCATCTTCCACCCGCACAAGGAATTCTGTTCTCTTCCCGCTACGCAGTGGGCAGCGTTGTAGAAGCCATCATGGAGTGGAGTGATCTTCGCTGCCTGCAAGGAAAGTTTCTCCTGGCAGTGGGTCCCGCCACCGCGGACGAGCTGCGGGCAACCGGACTGCGAGCGGATCTTGCGGCGGAATCGCTCGGCGGCATGCAGGCTCTCTCGGACAAAATTTCGCCCGAATATCGCGGCACGTATTTATACCCCTGCTCCGATGCTGCGCCGGTTGAAAAGCGCGCCGCTCTCCTGAAAGATGTCGGCGTGACCCTGGATCCCTGCGTGTTCTATCAAAACCAACGTGTGGCAGGGAAACCTCTCCCGCGGTTGCGTTTCGATCGAGTTCTGTTCACGAGCGCGAGCACCGTCCGGACGTATTTCGAGAACTACCCGGACGAAACCGGCGCCTCCCGGACGTGGCTCGCGGTAGGCCCGTCCACACTTCGGGCTATTGAAGCTGCGGGGTTGCAGGGT
>Ga0302133_10001416_pt1 | contig 14953 bp, 15 predicted proteins | sample CB9_331_MG_FD_203121 | JGI IMG/M metagenome (GOLD analysis project Ga0302133, IMG submission 203121) | Marine microbial communities from Western Arctic Ocean, Canada - CB9_33.1 | ecosystem: Environmental > Aquatic > Marine > Oceanic | place: Canada: Western Arctic Ocean | collected 2017-09-19 | reverse complement strand
GAGATTCCATCGTCTCGACCTCGGAAATCCCCCATGATCCCGAGATCGATTCCACACGTCAAATCAAGCAGCACCCACTAAAATGCGCGAAGAACCTGCCGCTGATTAAGTCCCAGTCGAACGAAACGTGGAATTCGTAGGATCTGTCGACAATTCTTCTTGTGACTTTGGGGCCGCAGAGAGCGATTACGTAGCGGGTTTTTCGCAGGGAGAACGGGATGATTGCTCGCAGTAAGTCTCCATCGCGAGCAATGTCCGACAGCTCGGGAGCCCTCCCGCTGTAGTCGCCGGAATGGCGCGTTCGATCGGCGAAACCGTGACTACGGCTGCCGCCCTGTATCAGGTCCTTCACTGATTCCCGAGTGAACCAAGGCGTCTTCCAGGAAGTAGTTGATGTCCTCAGCTTCATCCGCGTGCAGTACATTGTAGGCATGTGCAGCACTCCGCGCATGATAAAGCTGTTCGCGCAGATTGACATCGCGGACAATGAAGTTGGCAACCGCCGCGAGTACCTCCAGGTGACGCGGGTGTTCTTCTTTCGGCGTCGCCAGAAGCAGCACGGCGTGAATCGGTTGACCGTCCGGCGCGCCCAGTCGCAGTCCCCGGGAACTGATTCCCAACATCCCCGTCATCGCTTCACCTTCGGGGACTTCAGCGTGTGGGATCATTAAGCCCTCGGACAGGCAGGTCGATTCTTCGTTTTCACGTTTCAGGACTGCGGCGACGAACTCGTCTTTGGGAAGAGAAGGGGGAATCTTCGTCGCGTAGAGTTGCGTGGCCAACAATCGAATGACGTCTTCCTTGCTGTCCCTGGAGACATTGACCGAGATGTGGTGTTCATCCAGAAAGTCCAGCAACCTCGGAGCGTCCTTTTCCGACTCGCCCGATTTCTTCAGCGCATACCGTGCGGCACTGGGGCCCAACAACTGATTGACGGCGAGCGCCGCCAACCCGACGGTGGTCACGATGTCTGAAATACCCTGCAACTGCGATTTGGATTGCACGATGAGAATCAGGCCCACTGCAACGCCGCCGTGAGGAACAAGGGACAATCCCAGGAAATGGCGAACTTTGCTTGGCGCGCCGGCAAGCGACATCGCCGTATAGGCACCGACATACTTGCCGAGAAATCGTGCTAAGAAGTAGAGGGCGACAAGACCGATCGCGTTCATGACAAGTGTGAAGTCGATCTTCAATCCCGCCATTGTGTAGAACGCAGCAAACAAGACGCCGCCAATCGATTGCAGATACGCTTCGGTTGATCGAACGGTATCATGCCGCAAATTGGTAACAACAATGCCGGCGATCGTGCAGGCGAGAATGCCTGATGTGCCAACCCCGGTCGCTCCCCCCCAAGCCCCAAGGATCGCCGCGACCATCATTGGGCCGAGAAATGCGGGGCCCACAAGCGTTCGAGTCAGTGCCAGGGACATCAGTGCGCTCCCGCCCCCCACGACCAATGCCATTCCGAATTCGTGGGCCACAACCAGCAGCGAATGCACCCACGCGCTTTGCGAAGGTTCCATCCCGCCGTCGCCATTCGCGATGAACGCCGTAATGAAGACGAACACGGCAACGGCCACCATGTCGATCAGCGCAACGGCGGCGACAAGCGTCCGAGTCAGAATGCCCCGCGCGCGGGCTTCCCGCACGACCAGAACCGTCGTCCCCGGTGCGCCGGCGACGGCGATCGCTCCCAGTACCAGACACGCTTCCAGTGACAACTGCCCCGGAGCCAGCCAGCGTCCAGGAAAGTACATCGCTGCCACCACGACGGTCGTCGTAATCAGCGCTTCGCATGTCAGCAGCAGCCCCAGCCGTTTGCCAGCGTTTCGTAAGCTGGCAAAGTGCAATGCCGCGCCGACCGTAAACGCGATGTAACCGAGAACGAAACTCATGAACGGGTTGAACCCAGCGATGGCGTTGGAGGTCAAGCCAGTGAAAGCTGAGTGAACCGGCGCCAGGCCCCGAAGGAGAATTCCGGTAGCGATCCAGCCGGTCACTTTCGGTAGTCCAAGACGACCGACAAGTTCCCCACCAATGATCCCCGAAACGAGAACCACGGCGAGTTGAAATAAGGGGTCGGAAGGTGAGAATTCCAAAGACATTGATTTGCTGTCTGTGACGAGAGCATATTGACCGCAGCGATTAATATGGCAAGTTAGCGAAAAACGGCATCGCTGCGAAGCTAAAAGAGTCAGAATTCTCAGCCCGGGTAGCGCGTCGCGAAGCTGGTCGCCGACGAAAAGGGGTACGTCGCTGGCAGCGTCGACCACTTTTGCTAGCTCTGGAAACCCTACTCCGCGATGAAGAAAACGCCCCGTCTTCTTCGACACAACGGATTCAACAACTGCCATTAGCGACGACGAATTGGAAACGCCGATTCTCCAACAGCCCTTCTACGCTGAGACTGACGACTACGCCCTCACCGGCGATCTGTCCGATGACGACACGGCGGCGCCAACCGCCGACACGCCGTTGGCGATTCTTCCCGACAATGAGTACGACCGACTGTTCGCCGAACTCGTCGACAGTCTGTTGGACGAGTTGCTGACGGTCTGACTTGTTTGTAACGCATCGAAGATCAAGCCGGTGGGTGTCGCACGGCGAGTGCAGCCCACCCGCTTTCATTCTTGGCGTCGTGAATTTCAAGAAACGTTCCGTTGACACCACAACTCGTCCGACGACAGGCTCTCACCGACTTCCGCTTTGCAGGCTGTGCGAGAAACTCATCTCGGAAATCAAAATGCCGAATCGCCGTCCAATTGGTTGTGGATGACACACTCGAAAGCTGACGATGTCGGCGGTATCCAGCGGCGGCTGAACGCTCAATAGGCCCAATTCTGTCCGCGAAACCCGTTGAATCGCGGACACACGGAAAAACCACCGTTTTTGCGAAATTGGTATAGGCACTTTGGCGCGGCCGGATTCACGCGCGACGACGAGTCGATGATCTCGCTTGTTCCTGTTCAGGCGGTCAATGCGCCCAATGGGCAACGACGAAAGGCCCTCCAACCATCGCCTCGCGCGTGCCCGCGCGAGAAAAGAAGCCAAATTCTACCCGCCGCCCACCGCTGCCACACGACCCCCGCACGTCCCCCGGCCCATCGCTTACCGCGTCACTCGCTGGACATTTACCGCGTTAACGCCATACAGCCCGCCCGTCATTTCGTCGAGCGATCATGTGTCATTTGCTCGGTAATCGCCCGTCATTGGGTCGTAGATCAGCAGTCCCGTTTGAACCGGTGCGGCCGTGCTGGTGACCGCCTCTGAGTCGCCTTCGTCGAAATGTGCCTCGGCCTCGGAAGCGTTGTCGGCAGGCATCCCGATGAGTGGTTCCCCTTGTCGCTGCCGACGCGAGTTCACCCACGACAACAGAGAACTCAAGTCGCGCGAATCGTATTCGCCGCGTTGGGCATACGCCTTGGCGGTGCCTCCAGAAATCCCAGCCAAGCGGCCAATGACGTCGTAATCGATCTTTACCAGCGTGTTCCGGCTTCCCTTTGGTCTCATGGCCTACCTCCACATTCATGGACCCACAATAGCAAATGAGATTCGTGTCTCGGAGCAGGGGGGTATTCGTATGGGACCAGTCCGCACGGCACGGGAAGCGGATCAATTTCCGGTGACCTCGCGCGGAAGCCATTCGTCGCCACGGACGCGGGTTGCCCTGGACGGTCCAGAGAGCCAACCGACGCCCCGGCTGGCCGTCAGCGTCGCACCTGGGGCAGCGTGGCGGCTTCTCATCGGACTTGCCCCGCGATACCGCCAAGCCACTCCAGCCGGCTCGGACGACCGAACACTCACGCCGATGCCTCCAAATGTCTTACAGGCCCAGATACTGGCGCTGGCTGTGCTGTCTGCTGGAAGCCAATCGATGCCAGTCGTTGCCGTTCCGCATCCGAAACCTGGCGTCGTCGGCGGGGCTTCACGATTGCAGCGACTTCATCGAAGTCAGCCACATGGAACGTCACCGCCAGAAAGCTGTCGCCTTCCTGAAACGTCGTAGTGCAGTCGAGCTCACGCAACCGGTTCGCCGTAACCCGCCTGCCTTCCACTTCCACAGCCAGCAAGTCGCCACCATACGGATAGACGACTCCACGTTGACAGGGCATCTGCATCATGCACGGGTCCAGCTTGTCGCGTGGGACGTGTTTCGGGTTGTAGGCAGCGTCGAACGTGACTCGGTAGCGTGTGCCGAATTGTTCTTGTAAGTTGATGCATTCCATCGCAAATCTGCTCCGACAATCGCCGTCGAAATGGCAAGTGTTACCTGAACTGTTACCTAAAAGCGGCCTGGCACTGAAAACACAAGGCGAAACCGCCGTCGTGATACTCGGTGAAAACAGGCAATCAGAGGGTCAACGAATCTCAGTCGGACCTTCTCTGGGGATTGAAAATCCTGGTGTCGGGGGTTCGATTCCCCCCCTGTCCACTGCATAAGCCCGTAACTCACGTTGAGTTGCGGGCTTTTCTTTTGCGCGGGGGTACATGCTGTTGCAAATTGTCTGGCCGACGAGATGGGGCGGTCTTGCAACGTTCTGCAGTCAAACGACGGACGTCGCAATGCGGCAGCAGCGCAGAAACGAAAAGGGATTGTCGCTGGCAGGTGAGAGTTCCTGAAACTCCCGATCGACCTGCTTCGCTGCTTTCAGCAAGTCGAAGGCCGCCCACTTCGATTCGAGAGCGATGAGTTGCTCCATGCCGTTGCCAACCTGTCGGAACGCGTCCGGCATGAGTGCTGAGACGGCGACGGCCGCGACCGGCGTGCGGCCGAGTTGCTTGTTGTTCAGCAGTTTCATCCCGCGGTGATGCAGCAGCACGCAGCAAATCAACTCGTCGGGAAATCCCCAACCAAACATCAGCTGGGCGGCCGCTTCAGCATGATCCCACCGCTGAGCCTTCTGCTCAAATTGATGCAGGTCGTCCGGGTTATCATCCCGATTCTCGGTGAATTTGCGATACGTGTGGAACAGGTCATTTGTGAGCGACGGAAGCAGGAAATCCTGCAACATGGCTCCGGCGAAGGCGACTTCGGTGTCGGTTTTCAACAGCCGGGCAATGTGCCGTGCAAACAGCGCTCTTTCCAAACTGTTCGTCCAAAATGATCGGAGGTCGATCATTTTCGATTCCTGGCTGCGCAGGGCACGCTCGACTGCCTTGGTTAGCAAGTAAAGCCTGCACTCTGTGACACCGACGAGCGCAACCGCCTGCTGGGCCGACTTCGCCTTCTGCGACATGCCTCGAGCCGACGAGTTCACATACCGCAATAATTCGCAGGTCAGTCCCGAGTCGGTCTCGAGTCGGTCTCGATGATCTTGCCCAGTTCCTCGGCCGTTGCGTTGGGATCGTCGGCTCGCTTCGAAAACTTCGTGACCGCCAGCGGGAGTATTGGGAGCTTCACGCGTGATGGAATTGGTGACAGCGACTCCGTTCCGATCAGTGAAATTCGTAGTGCAGTCCAGTTCATGCCCAATCCCCAGTTGCTTTCGACGCCTTAATACGATCACTCGACCGACAGATAATTCGCGGCAAGGAAAACCAACTGGCGGGAAAGTCGTGTGACCATACCGCAGGTCGGTTTCTGTTTACGGATGTGTAACCAGTAAACATAGGTCGGTCGCAGCCTTAATGACGGGAGACTGTCTCAATCGGCAGCGATTCTCACCAATATGACTGCGCAGAGGGTTGGCGAAGGGTAGGGAAAAGTACGCGGCTGGTTTGGAGAGAGGAGCGGTTCGGCGCAGCAAACTCTGCAAAACCGTTCCAACCGACCGCTTATTGCGTCCGTTCGCATGTGCAACCGCACCACGTAAATCGTGCGAACCGGTTGCAGCGAATAATTGGGCAAACCGACGGCAATTTCTTCGCTCGAGACTCAATTGTGCCAACAATTGCTGCGCGCCGACTAAACCAGCTCTTCGAGCGGTTTGATACCGGTGTCGATTGGGTTGCGCGGCGTTCCGGATGGGTCAAAGATGCGTTCGGGGAGATCCAGAATTCCCATGTTGTGATACAGCGTCGCAAAGACTTCCTGGAATTTGACCGGCCGGTCTTTGGGGACGGCCGCCGTTCGATCGGTCGAGCCGATGACCTGTCCGGTTTGCATGCCACCACCGGCCAGTAGCGCGAAGTTGGCGCGAGGCCAATGATCGCGGCCGGAGTTCTTGTTGATTTTTGGCGTCCGGCCGAATTCACCCCAGCAAACCACCGAGACATCTTTCTCCATGCCACGCTCGTGCAAATCCTGTAGCAATGCGCTGAGGGCGTGATCGAGCATTGGCAGATCCTGTCTCGCGCGGCCGAAGGCGTTGCCGTGCCAATCCCAGCGGCTGAAGTTCAGCGAGACGTACCGCGCACCGGCTTCGACCAGTCGGCGTGCGAGCAGCAGGTTGGTTGTCATTTTCGGCGCGCCGTCGGCCCGGAACTTCGCATCGGGTTTGCCATAGCGGGCAACAATTTCCGGATCTTCCTTCGACAGATCGAGGGCGTCGCTCAAATTCGACGACGTGAGAATTCCCAACGCCTGCTTGCTGAAGACGTCCATTCCGTCCATCACGCCCGAGGCATCCGCTTCCCGCCGAAAGGTGTCCAACGACTGTCGCAGGTTATTGCGTTGGTTCAACCGTTCCAACGAGATTCCCTGCAGGACCATGTTCTCAGCCGTTTCGACTTTGTTGCTGCCGGCTCCACTAACCAGACGGAAGGGGGCGTGTCCCAACCCCAGAAAACCGCCGTCGCCGGGATCGCCCCAGCGTCGCTCTCCGGTGGGATACATCAGCGACATGTGCGGTGGCACGGCACGAGAGACCGGGCCGGCCATCCGTGAAATCCACGCGCCGGCCGACGGTGTTCCGCCCACCGCCACACGTTTGTTGCGCGGGTAACCGGTGACGCATTGATATAGATCGTGCTGCGGATTGGAATCGGCCATCGACCGAATGATGGCGAACCGGTCCATCATCGCGGCGACGCGCGGCATGAGTTCACAAATCTCGATGCCGGGTACGTTGGTAGCAATCGGATTGAGTTCGCCACGGACTTCCGATGGGGCGTCCAGCTTCAAGTCGAACATGTCCTGATGCGGCGGTCCGCCGGGCAACAGCACGTTGATGACAGCTTTATGCGAATTACGAATTCCGGCCGCCGCTTCGGCGCGCAACAATTGCGGCAGCGACATACCGGCGGCACCCAGCGCACCGATTTGCAGAAAGCCGCGGCGCGACAAGCCATCGCATGTGGTCGATTTTGGTGCTTTGCGTCCAAGAATGGTAAGCATCGCAACTCTCCAGCCCCACGGGGCGTTGATGTATTCGCAGTCGGATTTCGTGTCCCCATCATACCAAATCGGCACCCAACGCATCAATCGATACTTGTTTTATCGGTTTGGGCTGGAGTTGGAGCGGATTACTGTATTCCGATTGTAACGGTCGTTGTGAGTTGTTCTTTTCGACGAAAAATGCGGTCGTGCGTCGCTTGAACGGTTGTGATATGCTGAACGAAGCCGGTTGTCGTTCCCGTTCGCGCGAGGTGCAGGATGTTTTTCCGAACCGCCGCTTTGGTGTTGTTTCTTGTCACGGGTCCGACGATCGCCTTTGCGCAGTTGCGTACTGGTTCGCGGACAACGAATACGAAAAAGTCGAAGACCAAGACGGTCGTTTCCGTCGAGCTTTTGGCCGACGCAATGGCCAACGGTCTGACGGCACAACAATGGGGACAGACCTTCGAGAAGATCGGTTACACCGTCCGAATTCGACGGGCCATTCTCAAAGAGAAGCCGGAAATCAAAGAGCGAACGCGGGGGCGGCTGCGGGAAGTCAAGGTGATTGGAAAACTTGACCGGAGCGGCCGACTGATTTTTGCCGATCGCACATTTTCGCCCTCCCAGGGATCCAAGTTGGCCGAGTGGCTGCGGTCGCTGGAAGTCTATGGAGCGCAGGGTTCGCCCAAAGGCAAACCGGTTTGGGGGTTGGACAAAGCGCAGTTCGACATTCTTTACAATGCGCTCTCGCCCAAAGTGGATGCCGACATTCAAGGCAAAACTCTCAGCGCTGCGCTCGCGGCGATGAAACTGCCCGCAACGTATCCGGTGCGATACACCGTGGCGGCGAAACAGCGGCTCGGAACGCCGAGTGCAAATCGACGGCCCGTCCGCGAGTTACTCAAGGGGCATAGCAAAGGAACGGCAATGGCGTTGGCGTTACACGAATACGGATTGGGATTTCGCCCCCTGCGCACGCCCAATGGCGGGTTGGAACTTTCGATTGAATCGCGGGACAAGGTGACCGACGTCTGGCCGATTGGCTGGGATCTGAAACAGCAACGCGCGAAAACCGCGCCACGGTTTTTCAAACTTGTGCCGGTCGAATTGGATAAAGTAAACCTCGTCGATGCGCTGGATGGAATTGCGGCCGTAACCGACGTGCCGATTCACCTGGACCATTTTGATATCGAAGCGCGGGGCATCGATGTGGATAAGATTGTGATTTCCTATCCGGCAAAGAAGACGTCTTGGAGTCTGTTGTTGCGTAGCATTACGACGCCGTACAAGCTGACGCGGAAGTTTCGCGTCGATGAAAAAGGCCGACCGTTTGTGTGGGTCACGCCTTTGGTTCCGACTCGACGCGCAAAGTGACGCTTGCAGACGTATGCTCCGGGGACTACGCTCCGAAGACTCCGTCTAGCCCCAGCCGCCTATTGCATTGAATCATTGCCTGCATGTTCACCGGCCCGCAAATTGTCGAATTGATTTCAGAACTGGGCATTACTCACGTGGTGTGGGTTCCCGATAGCACGCTGGGACAATGGGAAGAGGCACTCGCAGCGGCGCCTAATATTCAACTGGTACGGGTCTGCCGCGAAGGGGAAACTTGGGCCGTGGCGGCGGGGCTGCATCTGGGTGGTGCGCGGCCGCTGGTTATCATTCAGTGCACTGGACTGTTCGAGTCAGGCGATGCCCTGCGCAACGCCGTTCACGATTACAAACTGCCATTGTTTGCGATCGTCGGCTATCGTAGCTACCTGAACCAAAGCACGTTGCCCGGCGATACCTGTCTTGTTTTCACCGAGCCAATTCTGGACGCGTGGCGACTCGACTATCGACTGATCGATTCGCCCGAAAAGTTCTCCCAAATCGGCGAGCACTACATTGCCTGCCGCGAAGCGGGGCAACCGGGAGTGGCGTTGATTGCGGAAGGGAAAGCTTGAAACAATGACGCTTTCGCTGGTTGAATCACTGCGAGTATTACACGAGGTACGCGACGACGCGGTTGTTGTGACGGCGATGGGGGTCGCGCGGGAGTGGATGGCGATAGGCTCTCATCCGCTTGACTTCAACTTTGTGCCGTCCAGCATGGGTCAGACGCCGGGGCTGGGTTTGGGAATCGCATTGGCGAGGCCGGACCGCAAGGTCATCGTTTGCAACGGCGACGGCTCGACGTTGATGAACCTGGGATCGCTGGTCACGCTAACGGCTGCAGCGGCAGACAACCTGACACTGTTGATTTTCGACAACGGCGTGTACGAAGTCACCGGCGCGCAATTGACGCCGGCATCGACAGCATCGGGACCGGACGGACGGCGCGTGGATCTGGCCGCTGTGGCGCGCGCGAGTGGTTTTCAGTCGCTGTATGAATTCGACGACATCGACACGTGGCGAGAGCAGGTACGGACGGTGATTGACCAGCCGGGACCAACCTGTGCCGTGCTGAAGGTGGCACCGATTCCCGGTGCCGTCGGCCCCAAGTCGCCGGGACCAGCGCCGGAACGAGCGCGAGCCTTTGCCGCAGCGGTGCGCGGTTGATGTGTGCCACTACGGCAGTCGATTTCCGCACAATTCTAAACGATGTTCAGAAACCGCCGTCGCCGTCTTCGCCGAAGTAGCCACCGTCCGGTTCAGCCAGCGGGCTGAGGTTTTCGAACCGCATGATTTCGGCCCGCCATGTTAACGGAACGATGCCGGTCGGACCGCTGCGGTGCTTGGCAATAATGACTTCGGCCACGCCCGGTTGGTCGGTTGGGTCGTAGGCATCGGGCCGATGCAAGAACGTGACGAGGTCGGCATCCTGTTCGATGGCACCGCTTTCGCGCAGGTCGGCTAATCGCGGGCGTTTGTCTTCGCGCATTTCCACGCCACGATTCAACTGCGCCAACGCAATCACAGGAATCCCCAATTCCTTTCCGATGTTCTTGAGCCGTCGTGTGATCAGCGCAATTTGCTGTTCGCGAGGAGCCTTGCGGTCTTCCGGCTCGACGAATTGCAGGTAGTCGATGATCATCAGTCCGATGTCGTTTTGCCGTTTCAATCTGCGAGCAATGGCCCCCATCTGTCCCACCGTGCGGCCGGGCTTGTCGTCGATGAACAGCGGAATCTCGCTCAATTCCTGCGACGCCTTCATCAACTTGTCCCGCTCCTCTTCGTCCAGGTCGCCAGAGCGTAACTTGTGACCGTTGATTTGCGAACGAATGCAGAGAAAGCGTTCGGCGAGTTCCAATCGTGATTGTTCCAGACTGAAGAACAACACCCCGCGGTTGGTTGTTGTTGCAATGTTGACGGCCCAGTTACAGGCGAGCGCCGTCTTTCCCATACTGGGCCGAGCGGCCAGAATAATTAGTTCGGACGGTTGCAGGCCGTTGGTCTTTGCGTCGAAGTCGGTGTAGCCGGTGGGCAGGCCGCTGAAACTATCGTCGCTCTCCAACCGCTCGTTAATGCGGTCCCAGGCGTCGATCAGAATGTTGCCAATATCAAAATTGGCGGTTTCTTCCTGCCCTTCCAGAATCTGGAAGATCTGCTTTTCAGCCGTTTGCAGCAATTCTTCGGTATCGCCAGCCGGGTCGTAGCTCTCGCGGAGGATTTCGGTGCAGGCGTAAATCAGGCTTCGCTGTACCGACTTGTCGCGAACGATGTTGGCATAGTATCGAGCGTGGGCAGCATGCGGAACACTCTCGAGTACCTCAGCCAGGTAGGGAACTCCGCCCACTTCTTCCAGTTCGGAACGATTGACCAGTTCGTTCCCAAGCGTGACTGGGTCAATACCGCGAATACCAGCATCGTGCAGCTTCAAAATGGCTGCATAAATCCGCCGGTGGGCATCGCCGTAAAAGTGGTCCGCATCGAGAAACTCGGAGACTTCGTCAATTGCCTCGTTGACGAGCAGAATGCTGCCAAGCACACTGCGTTCGGCGTCGAGATTCTGGGGCGGAAGCCTATCGAACAGGTCGCTAGTCGATACCGCGGGCGCCGTGGCCATCGCTTTCCCCTCCTGGGCCGGGAATCATCCGTCCGGGACCGTTCGATATAACGGCCGCTTAAGTCGTTGCGGCTGTCACCGGGACAACCCACACCTTGACGGCCGTTTCCACCTTCGCATGTAAGGCGATTTTGACTGTGTACATTCCCAGTTCTTTCAGCGGACCCTCCAACTGAACGTGGTCCGGATCGACGGGGAATGATGCGGCTCGCAGGGCCTTGGCGATATCGACGGCGACAATCGAGCCGTACAGATGACCGTCCTTGTTGGCGTTGGCTTCCAGCGTGACGCTGTACTTGCCGATAGCTTCGGCCTGCCGACGCAGGTCTTTCAGGTGGCTGACCTGCAACTCGTCGAGGCGCTGCCGGTGCTGCTCGACCATACGTTTGTTATGGTCGGTGGCGATTGTTGCCAAGCCTTGCGGCAACAAATAGTTGCGTGCGAACCCCGGCTTGACTCGCACAACCTCGCCCTGTTCGCCAAGTTGTGGGACCTTTTCGGCTAGCAGGACATCCACCGAAGTCTTGGTGGTTCCACTAACCGAATTCTGATTTCCTGATCGCCGTCGTACCATAATCAATCGCGTTCCGAATTTCAGTTTTGTATTGGAGTGGTTTCTGGAAACACTCTTGGGCAACCGTTTAGTCGCCGTGTCGATTCACGCTGAATGCCAGCAGAGACTAAAACGGGACCTCGTCGTCGGGGGGCGAGGTGTCCTGAAAGGCGCCGGCCGATTCCGTCTGGTTGTGTTCGCCGCCGCCTTGTGACTGGCCTGCGGGACTTTGGTTTGAATATCCGCCTCCGCCCTGAGAGCCACCCTGAGAGCCACCCTGAGATCCGCCACCCTGAGATCCGCCACCCTGCTCGTTCCGGCCACCGACCATCGTCATGTTTTCACAGACGACTTTCAGCTTGTTGCGTTTTTGTCCGGTCTCTTTGTCGTCCCACGAGTCCAGATGCAACCGCCCCTCGATTAGCACCGAGCGGCCTTTGGAGAGGTATTCTCCGGCGACTTCCGCCTGACGACCCCAGAGGGTGACGTCAACAAACGTGACCTCTTCGCGTTTTTGTTGCGAACCCTTGTCGTACCAAGTGTGATTTACCGCCAACCCCAAGTCGGTGACGGCGGTTTGATTTGGGGTGTAGCGCACCTGCGGATCGCGGGTGAGATTTCCCATGATGATTACTTTGTTGAAACTGGCCATCTCACCGCTCCTTCGACTCGCATCGATTCGCTGGGTTTAACGCAACGGTTCGTCGTGCGTCCCTTATTATTCTGCGTCGCCTTTGGCTTCAACTGCGTCGCCCTCAGCAGGTGCAACGGCTTCACCCTCCGCAGGTGCAACGGCTTCGCCCTCGGCAGGTGCAACGGCTTCCGTTTTAGCCGCTTCCGGCGTTTCGCTTTCCGCCTCAGACTCGCTACCGACATTCAGAGCCTGGACCATTGCGTCGAACAGAGTCTGCTCGTGGCGAATGACAAGATGCCGCATGACCAATTCGCTCAGTTTGCAGCGCCGTGTGATCTCGGTCACTCCTGCACCAGGCATTTTGAAGTAAATGAGATAGTGTACGCCCCTGCGTTTTCCCTCAATTTCATACGCCAAGCGGCCATCCAGCCAAGGGCGGTGGGCGACGACTTCGGCACCCGCCTTTTCCAGGAAGTCGAGCACATGCTGTGTAACTTCTTCCGGATTTGAGGCAAATTTGCCACTATCCAGTAGAAACATCCCCTCGTACAGGTTCTTGGTGACCGCTTCTGGTGCGCTTGTTGCGACTGCCAATTCTCGACTCCTTGTTCAACGACTGGCTGCAATTTGCCGCCAGACGCCATTCGTGACTATAACCGGCATCGCCGGAACCGTTTCAGCAAACTACCTTTTTATCGATTTTTTGCGAATTTGCAACGCTCCCATCCCCAGCTCGGCGAAGTTTCCGACAAGGAACGTCTTTGCCCCGGCTTCCTGCCGATTTGAGTCGAATGAGGCTCCGCCAAATACGGAACGGACTCAGTCTTTGCCCTCATCCTGCCGGTTGCCTTTTTTGCGTTCCGGCGCCTGTGTTGGGGCGTTAAAACGGTTCATGGCCGCTTCGACGCCCTGTTGACACCAGATTTCGACGGCATCGGCTGCAAATGACAGCGCCGGTTCGATCAATTCCCGCTCCTCTGCACGAAATCGTCGCAGCACGTAATCGGCTGCGTTCATGCGTCCCGGCGGTCGGCCAACGCCAATTCTCAGGCGACTGAATTCCTGCGTGCCGAGCCGAGCGATCATGTCGCCCAAACCCTTCTGTCCGCCTGCCGACCCCGCTTGCCGAATCCGCAGGCGGCCGGTTTCGAGGTTCAGGTCGTCGCAAACAACCAGCAGATCATCGAGTGGCAACCGATAGAAATCGATCAGTTTGCGCACACTTCGGCCGCTGTTGTTCATGTAAGTTTGGGGCGCGACGAGCAGCAATTTTTCGCTGCCCAGCATCACTTCGAGAACTTCCGCCTCGAATTTGAGTTTGGGCTGCGCTGCGCCTTGCCGCCGCGCCAACTCCGCGAGCACTCCAAACCCCACATTGTGACGCGTCCCGGCATATTCCGGTTCGGGATTGCCCAAACCGATGACCGCTTTCATCGTTCAACCACCGAGGCAAAGAAATCCAGAAATTCGTACCCACGGAGTACCGAAAGAGAGCGGCCACAACACGACGGCCGATCGATCTTGGACTATTCGTCCGAGTCCGAGTCTTCTTTTTGGCCGATGACTTCCGGCTCCACCGGACCCAAACCCGCTTCGTCGGTTTCTTCTTCTTCTTCCAGCACTTCGATGATCTGCACGACGGTTGTGTCGGGTGGCACATCGCAATTCACGGTTGGGGGCAGTTCCAGGTCGCCAACGCTAATCGACTGGCCGATTTCGAGTGCGCCAATCTTCACATCAATCGACTCCGGCATTTGAGCGGCCAGGCAATCGATGGCTAACTCGTGAAGCGGCTGCACCAAGCGGCCACCCGCCAAATCGCCCGGAGCCGATCCGCGGAGTTTGATGGCTACGTTGATCGTGACGCGTTCATCAGCATCGATCCGAACCAAATCGAAATGCTGGATTTCGATTGCGAAGGTGTCCCATTGAACCTCTTGGAACATCGTCGTTTCGACCGTGCCGTCGATCTCACACTGAACCAGCCGTTGCCCGCTGTGTAGAAATGTGGACACTTGTTCCGACGAGACGGTTATTGCCACCGACGGCTTCTTATGGCCGTAGACGACTCCGGGCGTTTCGCCCCGCCGACGTAAACCGCGGCAATTGACTGAACCCCTACCATCACGTGTTTTGGCAACAAGAACTGCTGTATCGACCATCGATCAACCGTATTTCGTTTAAACTGCGCTATTGAGGCGTTTCGGCGAGCACAAAGGACGCCGGTTACCGCCATCGTTTCAAGTCTGCGACCACCGCAGAATCGAGTGAGAATACCGCCTGGGGAGCGAAACCGCAACCGAAACGATCAGAGTGTCACTGCGGGTCGGAGATTCGTTCGCCATTGCGTGTGCCGCGACACCAGCAATTTCTCACGGCGAGCTGTGACGAACTAACCCGCCGATTGAGTCAGGGCGGCTCAGAGAATGGCATTGGATTTGCCCTGATAGTCTGCGTTGGGAATACGGCCGCTGTTTTTGGTCGTTTTTTCAGAATCCGATGCCATTCTTACAAAAC
>Ga0302133_10001412_pt1 | contig 14957 bp, 12 predicted proteins | sample CB9_331_MG_FD_203121 | JGI IMG/M metagenome (GOLD analysis project Ga0302133, IMG submission 203121) | Marine microbial communities from Western Arctic Ocean, Canada - CB9_33.1 | ecosystem: Environmental > Aquatic > Marine > Oceanic | place: Canada: Western Arctic Ocean | collected 2017-09-19 | reverse complement strand
CCTCTCGTCACATTTCAAAAAATATATGCGGGCAAAGTGGTGTTCCCTTTTCCCGTTATTTCAAATCCAAGTTTGCATCCGTCACTGCGCCGTGGGTTGCGCTGGTGGTGAGGTGGGCGTATTTGGCCAGGACGCCGGTGGTGTAGTTGGGTTTAGGTTGGCGCCATTTTTGGGTGCGGCGCTTCAGCTCGGCTTTGGAGATGGCGAGTTTGAGTTGGCGGCATTCGGCGTCGATGGTGATTTTGTCGCCATCGTGCACCATCGCGAGCGGGCCTCCGTTGTAGGCTTCGGGGGTAATGTGGCCAACGACGAAGCCGTGGGTGCCACCGGAGAATCGACCGTCGGTGATGAGCGCAACATCGTTGCCGAGGCCGGCGCCCATGATGGCGGAAGTGGGGCCGAGCATCTCGCGCATGCCGGGGCCGCCGCGTGGGCCTTCGTAGCGGATGACGATGACGTCACTTTTTTTAATGCGTCCGGCGAGGATGGCTTTCATTGCCTTTTCTTCTGAGTCAAACGGGCGCGCAATACCGGTGAAGGTGAGGCCTTCTTTGCCGGTGATTTTGGCGACGGCGCCTTCGGGGGCGAGGTTGCCGTATAGTACCACAAGGTGGCTGTCTTTCTTGATGGGCTTCTTGAGTGAACGAATGATTTTTTGGCCTTTGGGGTAAGGCTTCACGGTGCGGAGATTTTGGGCCATCGATTTTCCAGTCACGGTCAGACAGTTGCCGTGGAGTAGTCCGGCGCGTAGAAGGATTTTCATCATCGGTTGAATGCCGCCGATGGCGACGAGTTCGCTCATCAGATATTTTCCGCTTGGCTTAAGGTCGCCGAGAACGGGCACTTTTTTGCCGATACGCGTGAAATCGTCGATGGAGAGTTTTACGTTGGCGGCGCTGGCCATGGCGAGGAGGTGGAGGACGGCATTGGTGGAACCGCCTAATGCGATGACGACGGTGATTGCGTTTTCGAATGCCTTCTTGGTCATGATATCGCGCGGACGAATGCCGAGCTTTAGCAAATTCAGAACTGCGGCGCCGGCGTCGCGGCTGTCTTTCTTCTTGGCGGGACTGACCGCCGCCTGTGCGCTGCTTCCGGGGAGGCTCATCCCCATCGCCTCGATGGCGCTGGCCATCGTGTTGGCGGTGTACATGCCGCCGCACGATCCCGGGCCGGGGATGGCACAGCTTTCGATTTTTTTTAAGCCACTGTCGGTGAGTTTGTCATTGGCGTGTGCTCCAACGGCTTCAAACACGGACACGATGTCGAGCTTTCGGGTGTCGCCGGTGATGCAGCCGGGGAGAATCGTGCCGCCGTAAACAAATACGCTCGGGCGATTCATGCGCGCCATGGCCATTACGCAGGCGGGCATGTTTTTATCGCAACCACCAATGGCGACGAAGCCATCCATGCACTCGCAGCCGACAACCGTCTCAATGGAATCGGCAATGACCTCGCGGCTGACGAGCGAATATTTCATGCCCTCGGTGCCCATCGAGATGCCGTCGGAAATGGTGATGGTGTTGAAAATAATCGCCTTGCCACCGGCGGCATTGGCACCGCGCTCAGATTCCTGCGCGAGCAAATCGATGTGCATATTGCACGGGGTGACATTGCTCCAAGTGGAGGCGATGCCGATGACGGGTTTTTGGAAATCACTGGTTTTAAAGCCGGTGGGATATAGCATTGCACGCGCGGGAGCGCGGTCGGGACCATCGAGCATGATGGATGAGTGCGGGCGGAGGTTTGATTTTTTGCTCATACGAGGCGGTTGTTTTCGCGGAAAAACGCTTGAAAATCAAGCCAAAGGCGTAAGTTCGATTCGTGCTCTTGACCGATTGGATTTTTTGGACGATACTACAAAAACAATCTGGGGGCGTTCTGGATTCGACTGAGTGGACGCGTCAGAGATTGCATGCCGAGGATGGTACTGACCTCGTTAACACCGGCCCAAACAACTAACTGCCAACGAAGAATTGGCTCTCGCGGCCTAATTAAGCCGTGACGTCTGTCTCCTGACACCGGCTGGGGATGACAGGCGCCGATAGCCGGTTAGGTGCCCCGCGGAGATCGCGCGCTGGAAACCGAAACTTTTTCATGCGAACTAGGCGAACGGATTTGCGTCAGGTCATTATCCAAAGCCGAGAACGTATCCTGACTAAGCATGTAGATGTCTTTGGTTAATTTGCTTGGGACGTGGGTTCAATTCCCACCGCCTCCACCAATTTCAAAATCCCGCTAACAGACTAATAGCGGGGTTTTTCTTTGCTGCGTGCAATTAAGGAATCTTCACTTCCCAATCGAGTATAGAGCTTTAATTCCGCGCAGATAAATGTGGCCGTTGGCTAGCGCGGGCGAGGCGGTGAGTGAATCTGCGATTTTGTTTTTTGACAGCACCTCAAACTTCGGGCCCGCCTTGAGAACCGATACGGTGCCGTCACGCGCGGTAACATAAATCTTGCCATCCGCCGCCACGGGTGAGGCGCGGTAGGTTTGTGCGTGGGCGCGCTCTTCATATTGCTGCTTACCAGTCGCCGCATCGAGGCAAGCAATGGAACCATTCTCCCGGTTTAGATATACTTCCCTGCCGTAAATCAAGGGCGAGACCACATCCGGTGTTCCGCGTGTGAGACGCCACTGCTCGGATTTGTTGCCCGGCAGAATAATGCCGCTGGCGCCGGGCTTCAGTCCCACCACGCCACGGCCTTTGGCGGAGGGGATTACGATAAGCCCTTCCGAAACCACCGGCGAGGCAACAAACCGCAGCGTGCGGCTGTAGCGCTCCTTTGGGTTTAACTCGGCCACGCGCCACAGCTCCTTGCCGTCGATAAGCCGATGACCAATAGCGTAGTCGTTGCCATGCGTGATAAGCTGCGCGTCGGAGGCTTTGCTCCAAATGCTGGGGGAAGTATAGGCGTGCTCACATTCGTTGGTGCCATCGCTGGGGCGCTCGACCTTCCAAAGCTCCCTGCCGCTGGCTGCGTCGATGGCTACCACCCACGCGCCGCCGGAGTGGATGAGTTGCAGGTACAGCCGCCTATCGTGAAGCACCGGCGTTGTATGGTAGCCGAAGCCGAGTCGGAAACGGCCGTAGCGTTCTTGCGCATTGAAACGCCACACCTCTTTGCCAGCGAAATCGAACGCCACCACCTCTCCGTCACCTGTCATCGTATACACACGCTTGCCATCGGTGCTCGGTGAGGGCGAGGCGAGCGTCTTTTCATTGGTACCCTTTGCCCGCGAGTCTGCCACCTTTGCTATCCACAGATTTTCCCCTGCCGTGCTCACGCATAAGAGCGAAATTTGCTTCTCCGTCTGTGCCATCAAAAAAATCTTCTTGCCCCAAACTATTGGAGTCGCAGAACTGCCTCCAGGCAGTTCGAGTTTCCACGCAACATTTTTCCCTTCACTCCATTCCACTGGCAGCCCTTTCTCGACGCTTACGCCGTTATAGGTTGGCCCTCGCCAATGCGGCCAATTGTCGGAAAGAGCCGTAAGGGAAAGCGCGCAAAACAGGATGAAAAAGGAAGTCTGCTTCATGCCCGCCACCCTACACCCCACCGGCTCTGGTGTAAATGCTGTTGGGGGAGGGGAGTTCGAAAACTAAAATATGCAAATTAAGGCTTCTTCTTTCCGGCACCACAACCAGACCGTGTCTGCGAATTTCATCTATATATCTTAGCTCTCACGGTCGCACCACACGGATACGGTGGGTGTTGGTATCGCCGATGTAAACCGCGCCGTTGCGGTCCACAAAAATCCCATGCAATCGGTCCATGCGGCATTTCAATGGATCGCCCACGGGACCATCGCCTTTTCTTCCGTCGCCAGCGATCAACTCTATCCGGCCGGTGTGGCGGTCTATCATACGTACCGTGTGGCTTTCTGTGTCGGCCAAATAAATATTCCCTTTCGGTCCCACCGCAATTCCTTTGGGGCCCGAGAGGGTTGCTTTCTTTGCTGGCCCTCCGTTACCGGTAAACCCTTTCTTTCCGGTGCCGGCCTCGTGGTGGATCGTGCCATTTTTCAGGTCCAGTCGGTACACCGCGTTACCCTCGCGCAGAGCCAGCCACATTTGGTGTCCCGCGAAATCAATCGCGCGCGGGCCGTTCAGTGGGGTGCCGGAAATAGGGGCTCCGTTCGGGGTGGGATTGCGTTTGCCTGTGCCGGCAAATGTTTCAATCCGGCTGGTTTTTAGATTTACTCTCCGAATCCGATGGTTGCCAATGTCGCAAATATACAGATGTCCTTCGGGGCCGAATTGGATGCTGTGGGGGCGATTTAGTTGAGCTTGTGTGGCCGGCCCGCCGTCTCCGGAAAATCCGCGCTTGCCATTGCCTGCCACGGTGCTGATGCGGCCAGTTTGGGCATCGACCCGCCGGACAATGTGGTTCTGCATTTCAACGAAGAAGAGGTTGCCCGCCCCGTCCAGGCGCACTTCGTAAGGTTCGTTGAGTTTCGCCTGTTTGGCCGGCCCGCCATCGCCGCTATACCCCTTTTGGCCGTTGCCGACGATGGTTGTAATTTGCCCGCGCGCGTTCACGCGCCGGATGACGTGATTAAAGGTGTCGCAAATAAAGATGACCCCGTTGCCATCCTTGATAATTCCGAACGGTCCGTTGAGTGTGGCCTTGGTGGCGGGACCATGGTCGCCGGAATACCCTTTTTGGCCCGTGCCAACCGCAGTGTGGATTGTGGCGGCTTGAATGATTCCAAGGGAACTAAAATAAATTATGGAAAGAAAATGTTTCACGTGCAAACTTTAAGGTTCACTTCGCACTCACTCAAGCTTGTTGAATACGATTCTCGCTGCGTTGACAAACTGACGGTTGGGAAGTATAGTTAACGAGACCAAATGAATCTCGGCAGCAACCTCGTGGTTTTATGTCAGCCGATTTTGAGGATTTCACATATGATGAAGAATAATAATTCGCTGCGAACAAAGGTCCGTTGGATGATTTGCGTTGCTGCAGTTTTGGGGATTGGGTTTCTTTCCGGTTGTAAAACTGTAAACAAAGTTAATCCGGTTTCGGATGAATCTTATTTTCAATGGCTGTTTGCACTCCCGCACAAGGCAGTGAAATCGGCATTGGATATCGACGAGGAATAACCAATCGGCTCGGTGCTTTATCGCAACCCCTTGATTGCTTTGGCGTGATAAATGGGGTGCGGTCGTCCGGTGGAGTCGGTGTAGACGGCGTCGGAGGGGATGCCGAGCGATTCGTAAATGGTGGCGGCAAGGTTTTCCGGTTTTTGTGGCGCGCGCACAGGATGGCCTCCGATTTTGTCAGACGCGCCGATGACGTTGCCGCCGTGTACGCCGCCGCCGGCGCAGAGGATGGATTGCACTGCGCCCCAATGATCGCGTCCGGGGAGTTTGACGCCGGGGAGGGTGCTGATTTTCGGGGTGCGGCCAAATTCACTGGCCATTACGATGAGGGTATCGTCCAACAAACCGCTGGCGCTCAAGTCATCGATGAGTGCGCTTAGGGCGCGATCCATGGGTGGCAGGAGATAATCTTTCAGGTTGGGGAACGCGGCTTGGTGGGTGTCCCAAGTTTCGTTGTTGCCGAGGTTAACCTGCACGAGGTTCACGCCGAGGTTCACGAGGTTGCGCGCCATAAGCAGCGACCAGCCGAAACTGTTGTCGCCGTAGCGTTCAATTTGTTTGGGATCAGCTTTGGAAAGATCAAAGGCATCGTGCGCCTTGCCGTTGGCCAGCAGCGAAAGGGCGGCTTGGCGGTATTTATCAAAGTCTTCCTGATTGGCAGCGGCCTCTAGTGCGCGTGATTGGGTTTCAAGACTTTTTCGCAGCGCGATGCGATCGCTCACTCGGCGCAGGTTTAAGCCTTGTGGCAAGGCGAGTTGCGGTGCGTGGAAGGCGAGGTTCGGATCCTTCATGGCGCCGGTGGCGTGATGGAATAAATATTGTGGATACGCCCCGTAGTGCAATGGATGTTTGGGAGAAGCTTCCAAAAACCACGGGTCGCGCGCGGGGCCCATGCGTCCGGCGAACTGCCCGGGAATGGTGCGGCCGGTGCGATGCTCTATTTTATCCGGCATTACAATCACCGGCGTTGGGGCGTGCCCGCGCGGCTTGAGGAGGGAATTGGTAATGGCGGCGATGCTCGGATCGTCGGTGTCCTGCGGTTTGCTGGAATTAAAGGCCGCCGGCGCGGCGGACATTCCGGTGAGCATCGCATGGTGTCCTTTCGAATGTTCGTTGTGCGGATGAGTGAGCGACCGCACGAGTGCCCATTTGTCTGAACGCTGTGCCAACATTGGCAGGTGTTCGCAAATATGAATGCCGGGCGTCTTCGTGGGGATGGGATTAAACTCACCGCGAATCTCGCGTGGCGCATTGGGTTTGAGATCAAAACTCTCGTGCTGCGCCAAGCCGCCGGAAAGGAAAACATAAATGACTGATTTCCCTCGGGCACCGGGGGCCTCCGCGCGTAGCCGCGCCACATCGCTCATCCCTAATCCCATCAAGCCCAGCGCTCCCGCCCGAATAGCGGAGCGTCTGGAAAATTCGTGTTGGCATTGGCCGAAGCTCATATGACACAACGAGACACCCATTTTCGCGTCCCGTCAAGCAGAGAAGTAATTTTTATTTTACACCGAATTCGGCAATGGAAGCCCACGGGCCGGCGTTGATTTCGGACAGCGCGCGAATGCGGATGAAACGGCCTTTTGCCTCGGCACATTTTAGGTCCTGCGGAGATTTAGTTTTCTTCAATTCGGCCTTTAAGGCTGGGGCATCAAATTGTTTTGGATCATTTGAGATGGTGATTTCAATCTCTTTGATCGTGCCGTTCCAGCCGGCGTCTTGGCGGGCGAGGATGCGGAAACCGGTGAGGATGTGTTCTCGGCCAAGATCGATGATGATCTCGTGCGGGTGCTTTTTAATTTCCGGCGAAAATTGGGTGTGCCAAATTGTATTGGCGTTGCCATCGATGGCGTTGCGGGCGAATTTGCTGTTGCCGGCATTTTCACTACTGGCGTGGATGATTTTGAAATGCTTGTTGGGCAGCAGTCCTTTTGCATTCCATTTGGCTTTGCCGGGGCGCTGCGGGGGGCGGGTGGAACCGTATTTGGCGCGGCGATCCTTTTCGTGATTGGCGCGATCGGGGAAGGTGCCTTCCACGGCGGGCTCGTGCGCGGCGGCGGCGTGGGCTTTGATTTGCGCGAGAATCTTCGGGTTCGCGTCGGCGACATTGTTGGCTTCGCTGATGTCTTGTTTCAAATTGTACAATTCCCACGGCGTATTAGGGCGCGGGCGCACAGCTTTCCAATCGCCCATGCGCACAGCGGTTTGGTTGCCGAGTTCCCAGTAGAGATATTTGTGTTGGGGTTGTTTTTTGCCGAGAAGCTCGGGGAGGATTGAAATGCCATCGGTGTCATTCACGGCGCGGGTGCCGGTGATTTCCGCGAGGGTGGGCATCACGTCGGGGAAATACCACAAATGATCGCTCACGCGGCCGGGTTTGATTTTGCCGGGCCAGCGAATGGCCATTGGAATGCGCAGGCCGCCTTCGTAGAGGTTGCCCTTGCCACCGCGAAATTCCACGCCGGTTGCCGGATGTTTATTGGCGCTGTGTAGGCCGCGCGGATGTGTTGGGGTTTTGAAATAATTATTGCCGCCGTTGTCGCCGCAGAAGAATACGATGGTGTTTTCGTCGAGTTTTAATTCTTTCAGCAGATCGAGCACCTGGCCGACTTGGCGATCGACCATCCCCACCATTGCGGCGTAGCGGCGGGCGGGTTCGGGCCAGTTTTTGTCTTTGTAATCGGCCCACGCGGGATCGCTGTCGGGGATGTCAAAAATTCCGTGCGGCGGTGTGATGGGGAGGTAACAGAAAAACGGTTTGTTCTTATTGGCGCGAATGAATTTCAGCGATTCCTCAAAAATAACGTAATGCGAATATTGCGTGCCGGTGCTGCCGCCTTTGTTTCCGGGCAAGAGAACCTCTTTGCTGTTTCGGATAATGTAGGGCGGATAGTAACTGTGCGCGTGGACTTGGTCGTAGTAGCCAAGGAAAACATTGAAGCCGTGGCGCTCGGGCACGCCGGTGGAGCCGCGTCCGCCGCAACCCCATTTGCCAAAACCGCCCGTGGCGTAGCCGCCCGCTTTGAGAAGGCTGGCGATAGTTTGTTCCTCTGCTCGCATCGGCGTGCCACCGCCATTAACGCGCACTGAAGTGTGGCCACTGTGTTTGCCAGTCATCAACACGCACCGCGTGGGTGCGCACACCGAGGAACCGGCAAGTGCCTGAGTGAACCATACGCCTTCCGCTGCAAGGCGGTCGATGCGCGGGGTCTTGATTGTTTTACTCCCCATAAACGACGGCTCGTAGTAGCCGAGCTCGTCACACATGATATAAACGATGTTTGGCTTGGGGGCAGCGTGAAGGGAAGGCAGTAGTAACAGTGCGAAAATGGGAGCAAAGCGCATGGGCATTTTTGGCACAGTGCACTGCGCAAGGCAAGGAGGTTAATCGTTTTTTGGAACCGGCTTAAAATCGGTCGATTCGCTTGAGAAATTGATGATATGTGGCGTCCACAACACTCGACCTTCAATGCGAGATGTTACGCGGTGATCGGTCCAGATTTCGGGAGTGAGGCGTTTTTGATAGGCAGTGAGTTTAAAGGTATTCACCGTGGCCGCTAAGCCGCCGATGATGTACAAAGGATTAGCCAGCACCACCTCGGCCTTGGCAACTTGAAACTCTTTTTGATCGATCCAAATTTTAATGAGCACGTGCTTCAGTACTTCATTCGCCATTGTTTCTTTAAAAGGTTTTTCGGGGTCATGCAAAAACTGCAAAATATACGCGGGCCGATCATTGACCGTTTCAGTGCCGATCAAGTGGGGGGTGAATTTGTCCTGGTGTTTTTCGATGTTGCGCACCATTAGATTGGCGTCGCCCTTGTGATCCGGATCTTTGGCCGAATCGCCTTTTCCCATAATTTTAATTTGGTGTTTATGGATTTCCTTGCGCTCTTTCTCTACCTGTTCCGGCGTGGGTTTCTTCCCGTCATACAAGAGCAGCACGGGATCCCGATGATCTGAAAACGAAAGGAAGGTCCGCGTCTTGTGGCGTTTCTTTTTGCCGTCCAGCTCATCAATCACGATCTTGCGTTGGAAAGAGTACACGACGCCCGCTTCAGTTTTGAGTTTACGGTGTTTCTCAGCTTCGAGCGCCTTATCGGAAATTTCTTTTGCGGTGAGCGGGCGGGATGGATGCGCGTCGGAACCGGCCGTGGGCAGCGGTGCAACGGCGTTGCCACCAAACGAAATACATCCGGTGAGTGCGGTTAGGGCGAACGCCAGCAATACGTTTGCTCCAGTTTGTGCCCATGAAAATTGTGTGATTTTCATCGAGCCCCAGCCTATGGATTTCTTGATGAAATTGCAAATCAGGATTCAGCGTTTTGAATGATTCAGACTGTTTTTTAAGTGGCTAAACGAGCGGGACCCGTTACGGTGGCGGCGTGAAAATCACGAATTTGAAACAAAAATTGACGGCGCTTGCGCTGGGTTCAGCTCTGCTATTGGGAGTGGGATGTTCCTCCATGCAATCACGAACCGTGCTTCATCAGGACGGCCCGTATCCCGGCGTGCGAAGCCTCGGCCAGAATTATCCGCAGTCTGATTGGGGCGCAGCGCGTTATCCTGCAATGCTCATCGACCTGCCGTTTTCGGCAGTGTTCGATACGCTGGCGTTGCCGGTGGATTCGCTGGATTAGCGCAGGTTATTCCCAAACATTGGCAGGCCTGTGAATAATCAAAAAGCGGCATCGATTCTGCTTTGTGTTTGGGGATGAAAGAAAATGCCATCATCGAAAAATCAGCCCGGAAGGCCAGATTCCAGCGCCACCCCAAGCATCGTCATCAGCTCGGCTCCGATGGCCAGCCGGATGCGGTGATTGAACAGTTTTATGACTGGCTGGATCGCCACGGTCACCGCGCTGCAAATGCGCCCGGCTTAGCCATCCGTGACTAGTGTGATTAGCGCGGTTGTGGTGCGGGAATGCTCTTGGGCAACGGAAGCGCCCCGGGAAGTTTAATGCCGCCTCGCACGCCGATTGAGGGAGCGTTGATTTGTGGGAGCGGCACAGGGGGCAGGGTGGTCTTGCCCGGCGTCACCGGGATGGGGATGATCACTTTTGGCGCGAGCACAGCGGGGGTAGCTCTAATTACAGGTCCGGCGGGCTTGTCTTCAAACTTCAAAATGAACCGGCGTTTTTTTTCCATCACCGGACGGGCGTTGTTGGAATAGCGATCAGTAAACGATTTGATCTGTGCGGCGGAAAACTGGATGGGTTCGGCCATCACGGTCCAAAGAACATTTTCAGAGCAGGGCGGAGTGGTAAGCGATCCGTTGTAACGATAGTAGGAGCGCTTGCCCTCGGGGGGTAACAGGCTCATCGGGCCATCAAGGCGGAAGCGGATGCCACCGTCATTGGGTTTCACCGCGTTCAGATCGGACCAGAGGTCTTTGATAAATCCATGGGCATCGGGTCCCGATTCGATCATCACTCCAATTACCGCCAGTTGATCCTGCGGGATTTGTGGTTTTTTTTGTGTTTCAGCGGGGCTTTCCGGAGCTGGAATGCAGGGATTGCCAAGTGCCTCTTGATCATGCTCTGTCACTAGTTTGTGAACCAAATGCACTTCCATTTTGGCGGCGTTGCCATTGATTTCATGTTCGCTCATAGCGTGAAAATGAAATTGTAATAACTGATATTTTTGGCCATCGATGACGATATAATTTTTGTCGTTCTTGATGTCTACCTGAATTGTGTGGCCGTTATCCCGCAATAAATGCAGGCCGCCGGAATAATGAAATTCAACGGGCTTCAGCGTGGGGAGCGCGAGCGTCTGCTCGGGCAAAATGTTGATGGGCGACTGACGGATGCCCGCCTTGGCGATGGCCCAATCGGATTTCATTTTGTGCCACTCAAAAGGGCCGGTTTTGCCTTCGTACGACCAATGCAGATTTTCGCTTTGGTTCGCATCTGCGTTGGGCGTGATCGCGTCAGGCTCGGCTGTTGTGGGGGTTACTTTTTGAGGAGTTGCGGTTTGATTTCCGGGGGGATCGTTGGCGTTGCCATCAACCGGATAATTGGGCTGCGCTGCGGGAACTTCAATGGTGGTGGTGTTGATTTTTGTGAGTTCAGAAGGGTTTATTCCATCCGGTGCTGCGGGAACGTTTGTGTTATTCAGGATCAGTTGCGGGCTCGCTTTGAGGGTTGGTTCCGTGTTCGTCGCCGTGCTCTGCGGCGAGGTTGGTTCCGAGTTTGTCGTCGCGCTCTGCGGCGAGATTAGTTCCGAGTTTGTCGTCGTGCCTACGGTGTGGTTGCCCTCGTGTTCTGCAGCGTTGGCAGCTGCTTCGGTGGACATTTTTTTGATCATGCCTTTAGCCATGACGGCGATGCCGCCCATGACTGCGAGGAAGAATACGGCGGTGACAATGGCGGCGCCCCAAGGAGATCGTAGGAACTTCTTCATAGTTCCTTTCCAGTATCCTAATCCGCCGATTTCGTCAAGGCAGGATTAGAGGGCGGCTCAAGGCGTGACGGGGTGAAGCGTGTCGCCGGGGGTCAAGTTTTGGATGGGAATTTGGCCGAGATCGGCGGCGGCTACTTCTTGCATGGAATTACTGATTCGCAAGGTGCCCACATATTTGCCGGTGGCTTTGCTCTTCACAATAAACGTATCGTTCTTTTTAACTCCGTGACGAATGCCCACGTTGACGACCGCGAAGCCATGTTGGATATCCACCTTAACGATGCTTCCAACGGGGCCGGTGGCAGTGGGGGGCGCGGGGGTTACCGTTGGCTTAATGGCTATGGGAATAGGCGGAGCAACCACGGGAGTTGCCGGCGGAGAAGGGGGGGGCACAATCGCGGGGGCGGCTGGAGCAACCAGAATTTTCCGGCCAGATTCGGCGAGTTGGCGGGTGAGCAAATCCACTTTTTGGTTGGCGGTATTAAGGGCCGTCATGGCCGCGCGGAGTTGCGTCGCCATCTGATTATTGCCGGCTCCCGGTGTCTTGCGCAAGGTTTGGACCTGCGCTTGGAGTTGCTTGTTCTCCTCCGCCTGCGCGTTGGCTTGGGATTCAAGCACCTTCAGGCGGTCCTTGGATTGCGCGTAGAGCGTGGAAGTTTGCGCAAATTGCGACTGCATATCTTTGGCAGTGTTTTGCAACGCGTCAAGGTCGCCGCTCGCTTTATTGAGCTGCGTGGTGAACGTGCCAATTTGCGATTTGAGCTGGGCATTTTCCACGTCTAACATATCAGTGGTGTTTCGGTTGTTGGCCAGCGTGTTCTGGTGTTTGCCGAGCACCTCGGAATTACTGGTGAGTTCCTGAGTGAGGAGAAATAATTTCTGTTCCTGCTCGGCCTGCGCGTCCTGATTTTTCTTTTCCTGTTGGTTAAACAACAGCGTGCCCGAAATCAGGAGCGTCACCAACGCGGCGGCCATGCTCCAAACCAACGCGCGTGATTGCCGCGGTTGGGCGGTGGGCATAGCGGTTGCGTTCAATGGGAAAACGCCGGTGGTGTTGGCGGCGGTCCAGTCGCCGCCGAGGCCGTCTTGGAAGACCGGAGTTTCAGGCGCGAGCGCGCCGTGTTGGATCAGCCGTGAAAGGTCGGTTTCGTCAATGGGGCCGCGTTGCGCCCCATCCTTAACATAATACCACTGTGAAGTTCCCATCGTATCCCCCATTGTTACCCCTTGTTGATTTTGCCCGAAAAGTCCGGACACCTCCTTGAGCCGAGGCTACAAAACGTGGGCTAAAATGCAAGCGCGCACACGGGCAGTTATCCACAGTTGGGCATTACTTTCCGGCAAATTGGAAGGGGCAGCCCAGAATACAACATACGTTTCAAAGCTGGATTTGCAGGGCCAGCCGTGTAACCTTCAAATATGAATCACGTATTGAATATTATGAAACCGCATCTAATTGCCGCACTCGGCGTGGGCTTGGCGTTGCCCTTGTTTGCCGCCGATAAGCCTCAGGCAAAACCGGAAGCCAAAGCCGAAGCTGAGGCCGGCTACATTCGTTTCCGCGAACACGACAAAGGCGCGGTGATGGAGGTAGCGGTTATCCAAATGAAAAATGCCAAGACTGGCGCGCAGGTGGATCTCATCGGTGCGGTGCATATTGGCGACAAGGCGTACTACGAGGAGTTGAACAAAATTTTCAAGGGCTACGACCGCGTGCTGTACGAAATGGTGAAGCCCAAGAAAATGGATCCAGCCAAGCCGCGCGATCCCAAGAAGAAACAATCTGGAATATCGCGCATGCAGAACTTCATGGGCGAGAAGCTCGATCTTGAATTTCAGTTGGACATCGTGAACTACGGCGCGAAGAATTTTGTGCACGCGGACATGACTCCCAAGCAATTTTCCAAACGCCAAAAAGCGCGCGGTGAAAGTATGCTCTCAATAATGTTCAAGTCCTTCCAACAAGAAATGGCCGCCAAGAAAAAAGGCGGCGGCGCAGCCCAAGTGAGCACCGCCGAATTATTGCGCGCGCTCTTCAGTCCCAACTTTGCTGTGGAAATGAAATACATCTTCGCCAATCAATTTCAACAAATGGAACGCGTTGCCGCCGGATTGGATGACGAAGAAGGCTCCGTTATTTTGACCGAACGTAACGATGTGGCATTGAAAGTCCTGAAAAAAGAACTCGCCTCCGGCCACAAAAAACTCAGCATCTTCTACGGTGCCGCCCACCTGCCGGATATGAAAGAAAAAATGCTGGAAGACTTCGGCTACAAACACACCGGCACAAAATGGATTGTCGCGTGGGATTTGCCCAAGCGCGCCGCTCCAAAGAAACGCTAATTGTAGCCCGGCCCGTTGGGCCGGGCTACAGTTCCACCGGCTTGAACTCCTGCCAGCGACGGGCCCAGAATTTACGGCTGCGGATGAGTTGAACCGCCAATAACGCTCCGAAGACGGGCAGGGAAAAGACCTGTTTCATCGGTTCCAATTCGGGCGCAACTTCATGAATGCCCTTACAGATGGCGACGAGAAAGCACATCACTGCCAGAGCAGAACAAATCCATGGTCCCCATTTCGTCTGTATTGATTTTCGGTCGGTTCCTATTTTGTTTTGCATCAACACCACCAGTTGCACGGCGGCGCTGAGGACGAAGAGACCGCAAATCCACGGAACCTCGAAATCCCTGCGCTCCCAATCACTCCGGTGCGCACTTAACTGTTCGCCCAGCATTGCGAAAATGCCCCAGGCGGTGAGGGCGCTAACGGCGAGCATTCCCATCCCCCACACGAGGCTGGAATCCGGCCCGGAAAAGAATGGGTACATCACCCCACGTCGCCATCGGCTTTTGGGGATTTCCTTGCGCACGCGTTTTGGCAGCGGGTCAATCGCCGACGCCATCGGCAGCATCCCCAGCACGATGATAGCCACGGTAATCCAGCCAAGCACTTGAACCAATTCTATCATTAACGGTTTGTCGACGGTGGTCTTGGTGACGATGTTGTAGCCGAGTGCCAGCGCGAAAACAATCCACGCCACGGTGATGGATCCGCGCAACGGCATTTCGCGATTGGAGCGCATCGGCCGCATCAGCGCGTGGTTGGCCACGTTAATGCAGCAAAAAGCTGAGACGCTCAGCAGCGCGAGGAAAAACCAATTAAACGGGTCAGTGGTGGTGACGTACCTGCGGGCGCCGTGGAAAAATTCCAGAAAACCGGCGTCCTCCAGCATACCGTGGAGGAAGAGCAACAGGCCGGAGCCGATGAAGGCCAAGGGCAACGCTGCCGAGCGATAACTCCAGCAGCACCACACTCATCAACAGCGCCAATAGTTGGGTGATTAAGTATCCCTCCACCGATCCATCGCCCAGCGCCAGAGCCAAAGCGAGGCAGGGCAGAGTGACGAGGTGGCCGAGGCCGAGGATGACCCATCCCGCTCGGC
>Ga0302133_10001402_pt1 | contig 15014 bp, 9 predicted proteins | sample CB9_331_MG_FD_203121 | JGI IMG/M metagenome (GOLD analysis project Ga0302133, IMG submission 203121) | Marine microbial communities from Western Arctic Ocean, Canada - CB9_33.1 | ecosystem: Environmental > Aquatic > Marine > Oceanic | place: Canada: Western Arctic Ocean | collected 2017-09-19 | reverse complement strand
CAAGGGCGGCGGCTCGTAACTGGCCAGTTTTTCCTTCCAGAGCAAGTTGGCACGCTGACTGGCATCCAGCGAACCGTCCTCGAGCCATTGTTCAAAGCTGTTGTTATCTGCGATGGTGGATCGATAGAAAGCTTGTTCAAAATTAGCCTGGGTATGACTGGCCCCCAGGAAGTGAGCCCCCGGACCGACTTCACGCAATGCATCCATTGCAAGACCATTTTCTGACAGATCAATCCCCCCAAGGAGGATCGCGATCATGTTAGCCTGGTCAACATCCATCATGAATTTTTCGTAGCTCATCACAAGCCCACCCTCAAGCCATCCTGCCGTGTGTAGCATGAAATTCACGCCTGCCATCGCCGCTGTCTGAAGTGTGTTAGAAGACTCATAAGCAGCCTGGGCATCGGGGATTTTCGAAGCACACAGCCCACCACCTGAACGAAACGGTACCTTCAATCGTCTTGCCAACTCAGCCGCACCGTACAAAACCAGCGCTGGTTCCGGTGTCCCGAACGTGGGAGCGCCTGACTGCATCGAGATCGAACTTGCGAACGTGCCGAACACGACGGGCACCCCTGGTCTGACCAGTTGTGTGTACGCCATACCAGCCATAGCTTCAGCAAGAAGCTGAATCAAAGTACCGGCCACAGTTACCGGCGACATCGCACCCGCAAGAATGAAAGGCGAGATTACCGTCGCCTGGTTGCTTTCAGCATAGACCTTTGCAGCCCCCAGCATAGTGGCGTCAAACGTCATGGGTGAGTTGGCATTAATCAAACTTGTGATCACGGTGTTTTGATCAACAAAATCTTCGCCAAAAACAATCCGCGCCATTTCCACCGTATCCTGGGCACGTTCCGGGTGCGTGACAGAACCCATGAATGGCTTGTCAGAATATTTGATATGGCTGTAGATCATATCAAAGTGGCGCTTGTTAACAGGCAAATCTACAGGTTCACAAACCGTTCCGCCCGAATGGTGCAAGCTCGGGCTCATGTAGGTCAGCTTGACAAAATTTTTGAAGTCTTCGATCGTCGCATAACGCCTGCCCTGGTCAAGGTCTCTGACAAAGGGCGATCCATAAGCGGGCGCCAGCACTGTCCTGTCGCCTCCAATAATCGTTGTTCGAGCAGGGTTGCGGGCATGCTGTGTGAATTCGGCGGGGGCAGTAGCCTGAATCAGGCTGCGGCACAGTCCACGGGGAAACCTGACTCTCTCACCATCTACATCGGCACCGGCATCTCTCCAGAGTGCCAACGCGTCAGGAGCATCACGAAAATCAATCCCTATTTCTTCAAGCACGGTATCCGCATTGTGCTCAATCAACTCCAGCGCTTCTTCGTTCAATACACCGGAATAGGGAATCTGACGACTGATATAAGTCGCGGTTTCAACAGATACAGAAGAACGCCTGGCTGCGATTCTACCCGCACGCCCACCGGTTCTTCGATTTGTTGGTCTACCCATGCCTGTTCCCATCTGTTTGAAATTACAGGGTTGATACCCCTCATTGGGTACACAAAATTTTGATCCACTACCTCTGGGTATGCTTGCAAATAAACGACAATGTGAAGCTCGGAAACGACAGCGCAAATCAGGTAGGTGTCAACGTGTTCTGACCCAAGAGGTCTTCGTAGTAACCAGATTGCCTATTTACACCAACGACTGCATTTTTCATCAGGTAAGCAACGGTCATCGGACCTACTCCACCTGGCACCGGCGTGATCCAATCTGCGACTTCGGCACAGCTTTCAAAATCCGCGTCGCCAACCACTTTTGTTTTCCCGTCGTGATCAGATACCTGGTTGATGCCGATATCGATAATGATGGATCCAGGCTTGATCATGTCACCGGTAATAAGTCCTGGCTGACCCACTGCTACAAAGACAACGTCCGCCTTTAGTGAATGGTTAGCAACTGATCGTGTCATGTGATGACAAACGGTGACCGTTGCCCCTTCAGCCATCAACAAAAAAGCGATCGGCTTGCCAACTATCTCCGAATGTCCTACGACACAAACTTCAAGTCCTTCCAGCTCAACGCCGGTAGATTTCAGCAGATGAACAGCAGCCATCGCTGTACACGGCCCCATCTCCGGCGAACCGTAAACAATTTTACCAATTGATGACGGATGCATCCCCTCGACGTCTTTAAACGGATGGATAGTTTCTTGCAGGCTCCGGATGGAGATATGATCCGGCACCGGTCGCTGAATTATGATGCCTGTAACCCGAGGATCGACATTCATCGTCGCAATGGCAGCCCGTAGTTCTGCTTCGCTGATAGATGATGCGAACTGACGCTCCTCAAATTCGATTCCTATTCTCGCGGCGAATCGTTTTTGGTTGCGGACATAGAGCTTAACTTCGTCCACGTCTCCCACGGTGACCGACGCAAGGCTCGGTTGCCAGCCCCTGGCCCGGATGGAATCCACCTCTTCTTTCAAAACGGACAACATCTTATCGGCTGCATCGCGGCCATTGATTACTTTGTGTCCAAACTTCATTTCGCTGCCGCTCCAGAGCGAACAAAAACACATTATGTGCCCCAGAAGGTAAATCACTGGCCACCGAACCAACCCGATACCGACATCTGCCGCACCGAAAACGACTACAACAGACCAATCAGCTTTGTAACCGTAGTGGCATAGCGCCAAAACGCCTTAATCAATATCAACCAGGCTTGCACCGGCACCGGACAATCGGGACTCTTTAGAGGATTTGCTCAAAGCCTGTTGGGTAAAGCGCCAAAGCGAATGCCAGTCGGCTTCGGATAGCTCGACACCGTGCTCACGTGTGGTGATGCGGTTTTGCCTAATAGATTCAGCAGAGATTAACTCCGGTGGTTCCACTGCTGAGCGATATGATAAATCAACCGTTGTTTCGACGTGAAGTGTTTCCAGGCCGTCACCCAGAACAGAACTCAGTCCCGATTCCCCCACAACAAGCGCGCATTCCGAACCGCGACTTTGCCACCCAAGCTTCACCGGCGGGGCAATGGGTGAGTGACAAAGATAGCCCGCCAGCAAAACCGGGTTATCAAGAACAGCGTTAGGGGGCAGTACCGTTTCTCCGGTTACCAGACTATCCGACAAGACAGGACCCGCCTCAATCACAGATAGCCTGGCTGAATCACTCATATTTCCCCAACGATGATGCTTGTCTAGTTGCCCCAGTGCAGAGACGATATTCTTAAGGGGATCAATACCCGCTGCCGCAAGTCCCATTGCTGCCTTTGCCAGGTCATCTGCAAGACCAACGGGTACGTTCCGACCAAGCGCCGCCCATCGCACCGCAAACTTCAGTTCATTGCGTGAAAACTTCATTCTATTTGCCCCGGCTTGCAGGTAAATGCCCACTGATCCGCCCAGTGTGAGTTCAACTCATCGGGAAACGGTGCTCCTTGATACATGTTGACACGAGTCCATAGGTCAGATTTGGGGTCAAACTTGCTGACCCCAAAAAACGCAAGTTTGAATCGAAGAATATCAATCGGTCGAAACCTGGCGGCGATGACATTGTCTGCCACCTCCCCATAGGGATGGGCCTCCGCATTTTGAATGCGACGGATCGTATGGCGAAATCTCGGATGCAGTGCACAGAATTGAAGAACACTCTGTCCAAGATCTGACATCTGTAGTGCCCCCCGTAACCGTGCAATATCCCAGCCAACGGTGAGAGGCATTTCTGTTTCACTATCCGTGACACCATCATTAGCACGAGGACCGAGTCGCGGTTCGAGCTTTTCCTCAGAGTAGACCCATTGTCGATCGGTTTCCTCACGGTCCTGGAAGTCTATTTTATTTACCCAACCATAGTGCCTGTCGATCAAAGTATTCAATTGTGTCAGGCGCATCGCTGGCTCCCATACGTCCTCCTCGGAAGCGGCATTGAACCTCTCTCCCATATTATCAACCAGCTCACCAAAAGGTTCGATCAGCAGACTGACGACCAGCTCCTGAGCTTCCAGGCCGAGATGCTGTGACGCCCAGCGGAAGATCGCGTCAACCGGTAACGCCACGTCGAAACGGTCGCTGGCGGCCAGGTGGTATGCCAACGCGGTCAGATCCACAGCCAGTTTTTCAATCCTTGCTGACTGTACTTCGTCATCGACCTGCCATTCGCTCACTTGTACCCGACACTTTGCGAGCACACTGTTGAGCGTTTCTACCTGAGCCACCGATACACTATCCACCCCACGCACAGCTGCCAGGGCATGCTCTTTTGCTGAAACCCATTGGTGTACCAGCACCTGGTGATTCATCAGAAAAGGCGCCATGCCAAGCCCTGTTGCATTGCCAATACCAAGAAATCGTCGAATCGGGAGCGCCAGTTTCACCGCTTTTACATCGCCCTTCTGTCTGGCCATATGTTCAACCAGGTCTAGAGAAAACAACCTGATCAGGTAAACGGCCAGCATCTCGGCCTGGAAGGCACTACCAAGGTCCGCTCGGTCAGCGATCTTTTCCCAGTCCGCACAGCCAAATTTCCCGCCGCCATAGACTGCCGTAGTTCGCATCAGGTACCCAACGTCTGCAATCATCTCGATGTCAGGCTGCCTCCCCTCTGCCAGACTGTTCGCGACATGAGTAAAAAGCCGTTCGCTGATATTTGCTCGCGCTAATACCAGTTCACTGGCGGTAAAACGCCCCGCTTCCTGCAGGGGTGTATTCCCCCGCAGCCGCTCAATATCTTTATCCAGCGGAATTCCGTCAAAAAGGTTGAACGTAGCATCCCATTCATGGGCTATGACGCGGTCACTGCGTTTCATTGGGTCCAAAGGATGCGAGAACGCGAGAAGGCTGTAGTGACGGCTACCGGTGAAAACTGAATAGATAACACGCCCGCGACCTTCACGATCCAGCTCTATGTCCGGCTTCGAAAACTCCCAGTTTTCGATCGCCATACGACGCGTCAGGCTCCGCATGAAACTAAGACGAGTCTGAAAAGCTGATCCCATTCGCTCAAGGCGCATGATCTCGTCAGGCCGTCGCAACAGCGCACCTGGTACGAGCTTTTTCAAGTAGGTGCTATCCGCAATACTTCCCAGGCACCTTTTCGGTGTACCCAATGCTCAAGTCTGATTGATTCTGCTCCTGACATGGTTCAAAGCTCAGGGCCAAATGAGCGTTCAAAAAATTGGTACCAGTTGCCATGGCAGATCTTCGCAACTTCTGCGTCATCAAAACCGACTTCAACAAGGCCCTGGGCAATCCCGGGATAGCCAGTTGAATTTTCAAACCATGCCGGTTGCGGGGGGAATCCAGCATGGTCAGCAGAACCCTCGCCATAGTCAATTTCCTTGGTCCAGCGGCCATTGCGCATCCATTCGACCACACTGTCGGGCTGGTCCTGGCAGAGATCACTGCCAAAACCAACATGGTCAACACCGATCAGTTCCACCGTACGAGCAATCATCTGACAAAAGTTTTCAAGCGTGCAGGAAGACCCATTATCTAAATGATGCGGGTACATGGAAAAACCAAGCATACCGCCGCGCTCCGCCAGTGCTTTTAAGACCACGTCAGATTTGTTACGCAGCGCTGCGTGCCACAAATCGGGATTGGCATGCGAGATCGTAATTGGACGCTCAGACAGGTCTATCGCTTCAAGGGTTGAGCGCTCTGCAGAATGGCTCATATCAATCACAAACCCTATCCGGTTCATTTCCTTAATGACCTGCCTGCCCATTCTGGTAATGCCGGGGTCATCACTTTCATAGCAGCCGGTCGCAAGCAGGCTTTGATTGTTATAGGAAAGCTGCATGAATCGCGCACCAAGCTGATAACAAATCTCAACCAGGGAAATGTCGTCCTCGATTGGCGATGGGTTCTGGAATCCAAAGAAAATGGCCGTGCGCTGACTCTCACGGGCCAGGTCAATATCAGCAGCACAAGTGCCGGGTATGACGAGATCGCTGAACTTTTCAAAGTAGTCATTCCACTTTGAAAAATTCGCGACGACTTCACGAAAGTTTTCATGATAGGCAATCGTTACGTGCACGGCGGCAAGACCGGCGTCATTCATTTCCTTGAATATTTTTTCAGACCAGTTGCTGTACTGCAGGCCATCGACAAAATACATGCTCAATCCTCTGGGTACGTCACACGATCTTACGCGTTTAACTTGAAAAAAGCCTTGCCACAATGCGACACCCGACGGCATATCTATGCCTTTTACCGCCACCCACTTCTTGCACCAACAAGCCGACTTATCTTTACAGGTTCCCCGCCGACGGAATGCCAACGATTTCAATAGTGACACCGTCATCAATACCATGACCAACGAAAACGGCAGAACTGCAGAATAGAAGCCGCTGTCGGGTCAGGTGATGACAAGTTCCTTGAGATCACTCACAAGCTAGAAGAGTTTCCTGATTTTGTTTTTGTGAGCTTCAGCATAATCTAAATACTCATTGAATTGATCGCCCCCCCGAGGGCGTCATACAAATATTGACTCGACGTAATATCTGCGCACAGGTGAAAGATTCCTTCCGATTGAATCAAGATCACGCTTATGCCGAACATCAGGGTCTGCGCGACATCACCATCCAAGAATGAGCGAGGGCGAAGATCAATACTGCAGACCGCCTGAAGCAATTCGCGACTGTGCGCCCCACTTACAACCAGCCAGGCGTGACTGTCAGCGCGGGGCAACGAATAATTGCTATCTGCCACATCTGGATGACATCCCAGGTAATTAGAACCTCCCAGGAACAGAAACTCACCAACAGACAGGCGTGCCAGCAACGTGCCGTCCTTTTGAACCTGCGCACGGTTTGGTTTGTCGGGCACCAGCATTGACAGCGATTCGAGCCAGCTCGCAGCAGTTCTCCCCCGTATACCGCATCGGTCTGAAAGGGTGCGGTCAACGATGACGACACCATTTCCCAGGTCACTGCGGGATGCACTGATCAGGCTGATTCGCTCAGGGAGCGTCTCTTCTATCACATCCACAGAAATATCCGGAACTCGCTGCCGCTCAGTCTGCGGATCATAAAAAGGCAGCTCGCAGAGGGTTGCCTGCAGGCCGTGACCGTGATCAACCCTGATGGTAATCGTATCACCCTCTGCACTTGTCGCAGGGACGTACGCAAGACCCACTATTTTGTCGAGGGTCGGAGAATAGGCAGCTGAGGTTACACGCCCAACCATCCGGTCGCCCTCCAACACAAGGTGAGATTCCTGCGGTACATCCATGCGATTCGCTGACTCAATAATGAACCCTGCAAGTCTTCTCGTCATCCGGGTTGTGTCAATCTCGGCAGTGGTTCTGTCACCAATAAAGAATGGCTTTTTACGAGATACTGCCCACGACATCTCTAATTCGCGTAGGTGCGTCATGGCGTCTGTGTCCTGGCCGATGATAATGTGACCTTTCTCTAACCGAAGCAACCGCTGGGCCTCAACACCAAAAGGCGCAATATCAAATGTTGCTCCGACCGCGGCAAGCGCCTCCCACAGATGCCTCCCGAAGGTTTGAGGCACATGGATTTCGTAACCGAGTTCGCCGACGAAGCCGACTCGCAGCATGCGTGCCGGGATACCAGCAACCTCACCCTCACGTACACCCAAATAGGGAAACGCATCCTCGTCAAGATCAGTTGTCGTGAGTCTAGCCAGCACTTCTTTAGATTTCGGGCCCGCGAGGTTTACGACGCAATAGGCACCCGTGACATTCGTAATATCGACATCAAGCTGCCACTGTACGTTCCATTTAAGCATCTGCCGGTAGACATTCTCGACACCAGTGGTTGTAGCCGTCACGTAAAAATGAGTTTCCGCCAGCCTGGCAGCAACACCATCGTCAATAACGACACCCGATTCATTGCACATGAGTGCATACTTTGACTTGCCAATCGCCAGTCCTTTGAAGCCACCCGTGTAGAGCCTGTTCAACAGCTCTGAGGCGGCGGGTCCCCTGATATCAATACCACCCAGCGTTGACAGGTCAATCATGCCTACGTTTCGGCGAACATTAGCGACTTCCCGCTCGATACAGACAATGCGGTCTTCACCGGGCCGTGGGTAGCAGGCAGGACGATACCAGGTGCCCGCATGCAGAAACTGTGCTCCCAATTTCGAGTGCGCCTCATGCATTGATGACAATCGGGCAGGGAAAAAGACTTCTCCTGCACTGGCCGCCAGGGGCTCCGCACGAAGCGGCGGCCTGGCTGTCGTGACACCCGTTTCATCAATAGTGGTTCGATTTGCAGCAGCGGTGATTTTTGCGGTCGCCAGAGCTGAATGCCGCCCCTGTGACGGTCCCATACCAACCGTCGAATAGCGTTTCACCAATTGCACATGTGTGAACCCATCGGCCACCGCATTTACGATGTCAACAATCTGCAGATCCTCATCCTGGTCGACAAATTCCTTGCCTTGGGGATGTGGAAAGATTGGCCATGAGTGGTTTGGATCAGGCGCCAGCTCGTCCAGGCCCCATTTTCCGGTGATGCTACCCGCAAGCTGGAATCCCCGGGGCAGGCCATCGAGTGTGAAACAGTTATCTTCCTCATCAAAACGTAGCCGAGCTCCCGCCTGACAGGGAATCTGATACTGGGGTAGAAAACCTACCGATGAGCAAAGCAGGTCGCACTCTATTGTCTCCAGTGGCTCATACTGATCCACATGGACTTCCTTCGATGTCTGCCCACGAAGCTGGATCGCCGAAAGGTGCCCTCGGCGCGCGACGGCAGCATGGGGCTCGACCCCTGTGATGATTCTCAGACCCCGCTCAACCACACTTTCCATCAGTGCGGACCGGGCCCCGGATTTGACTGGCTCCGCTCTTAATTCAATGATCGCCGCTACCTCAATATCGGCATCGAGCAGATCGAGCGCCAGCCCATAAGCTTCATCATTCCCGGCAATAATGACCGCTCGATGACCGGCTTTCACACCATAAAGGTGCACCAGGCGTTGGACCCCACTTCCAAGCATAACGCCGGGGAGATCATTATTTCGAAACACAGCAGGCTGCTCAAGACTACCCGTCGCAAGAGTCACACCGGACGCGCGTATCTTGAAAAGATTATGTCCCTGCAGAACCGGGATATAATGATCCGCATACCAGCCATTACAATGTGCTGTCGTCATTACCTCTATATTATTGTTAGTTTCAATCTGCCCGATCAGTTCCTGGGCCAGGCGACCTGCAACTACTCCTTCAGGATCAATTCTCGAGTAGAGCAGCGAGCCACCCAGAACCGGATCCTGCTCTACCAGCAACACTGACTTTCCATCGTTTGCGATATCAAGCGCTGCCCGCATGCCATGATAGCCGCCTCCGACAACCAGATGATCCACATGCAGGTACCTTTTCGTGCGTGGCACGACCTTTTGCTTCGAAGGATTGATCCGCCCGAGCCCTGCACTGCGACGAAAGAATTTCGCCCAGAGCTCCCAGATACCTTTCGGTCGATAGAATGCTTTGTAATAAAAACCAACAGGCAGAAATCGCGCCAGCAATCCGATTGCGGCTCCCAGATCATGTTCGAGCGAACCAAGATGATTCTGCGATGTGACTTCCATGGCCTGACACAGAATTTCAGTATCAGCGAAGCAGTTCGCCCGGTGATCAATCGTCACTAGCGTGGCCGCATCGTCTCCGGCAAAGGTCAGCCCCAGTCTTGGTCGGTGATATTTAAAGGAACGACTCATCAGCTGAACATCAGCAGCCAACAGGGCGCTCGCAACCGTATCCCCTTCAAAGCCGTTCAACCTCGTGCCGTTGAAGCTAAAGAAGACCCGAGTGTCCCGCTTAATACGCGTGCCAAAAGGTGCTGAAAGTCGCATTGTCATCTCTCGACAGGATCTATAGAAAATGGATATGTGCTGATTACTTCATCTGTCACCGTGTCACGATCCGCCAGAAACCAGAACGAACTCGGTGTGTGGCACCACCATTCGGTTACGACACCAGCCGAGTTCGTGTCAAAGAACACATGTTCAGCCCAGGCTTTTCGATCTGCCTGCTTGCGATCAGGCTCGACATGATATTCACCACCGTAGATGAACTCATCGATATTGCGAATACCATTAAGCGGGCAAAGAAGTGTTTTCATACCATAGGAACCTCTAGTGACTCGCCGCCGTGGCACCGGCTTCGTTAACCTGTTCGAATCGGTAGAATCGATCCAGTGAAAAAGGCGCTATCAGTTCCGGAACCCGATCGGTGGCCACCAGTTCTGCCATCGTCATACCCGAGATAGGTGTTGCCTTGAAGCCCCAGGTACCCCACCCCGCATCCAGGTAATAGTTCTGCACGGGACTTTCACCCATGATCGGGCTGTAGTCTGGTGTCATATCAGTGATGCCTGCCCACTGACGCATCACCCGCGCTTCTCTTAGAAACGGAAACAATTCGAGAACCGCCGCGGAAAGTGTTTCCCGCATGGGTAGCGTTGCACGAGTGTTGTACAAGGGATATGGATCGGATCCACCGCCGATAACAAATTCGCCTCGAGATGTCTGATGGATGTAAACGTGGTGATGAGGCGAGCTGATATGAGGTTCGAGCAGCGGCTTGTAAGGTTGCGTCACCATGGCCTGCAACGGGAATGTGTGAATTGGTAGCTTGATACCGGCCATATTCCCCACAACCGAACTTGAACCGGCAACTGCCTGTATGACTTTTCCGCAGCTAATGTCACCTCGCGTGGTTCTAACGCCAGTAACCTTGCCATGATTAATGTCTATCCCCGTCGCTTCAGTCAACTGATGGAATTCAACACCCCGAGCAGCCGCCTCTTTAGCATATCCCCAAACCACGGCATCATGGCGCGCTGTGCCTCCATCCGCATGCCACAGACCGGCTAAAATCGGATATCGGGCAGCAGTGTCCATTCGAAGATGCGGCACCATCTGCGCTATTTCGTCGTTGAACATCAGCTCGGAGCGAACACCCAGGTGTTGATTAACCTCAGCTCGCCAACGCAGGTTGCGCACCGCAGCATCACTGTGCGCAAGAGTGAGCTGCCCCCGCTGTTCAAACATGATGTTCAGGCCCAACTCATTGGATAAACTTTTGTACAGTTCAAGAGAGGCTTTATAAAAAGCAACACCTTCCTCGGTCAGGTAGTTGGATCTAAGTACGGCGGTGTTGCGCGCCGTGTTACCACCACCTAGATAACCTTTATCAAGCACCGCAACGTTGGTAATGCCATACTCTTTCGCGAGATAGTATGCACACGCGGCGCCATGACCACCCGCACCTATGATCACTACGTCGTAGGATTGTTTAAGAGGCCGAGACTCCCCGAACAGGTTCTTTCCCGGGTAAGTTCTAGCTAGTCCGTATTTAAGTAATCCAAAAGGCACTGATCACTCTCCCGTCTTGTTCTACAGACTCGTTTCTTTGATGTGCATTTCCCTTAGATGCATTTCCCAGGCGATTTTCGGTCCATACCACAAGGAAGGAAGCAAAATCAGAGATGCCGGCAAGCAAGGTGCACATGATGATAGCCACCCACTTGAACGTGGACATTTCAGGCGTTTCAATGCCACCTAGCGTGGCTCGACCTGCAGGAGACACGCAAACCAGGATTGCCGCAACAAAGGTAAGCAGTAACAGACCCTGCCAGTAAGCACCGAAGTAGGTGGTTGCGATCGAAAAACCTGGCCAGTCTATCTCCGCTGCACTGGAACTGGTTTCGTCACTCATCAGGACATAAAAGCGCGACACTGATCGTGTAATGTCTCGGGGATCTTGACCCCCTCCACTTCTATAATCTCGCGCCGCTCGTGTCTCCGAGTCCCCGGCAGATGTGAACCATCCATGCCACCCAGCCGGTTGATGAATGACTCTGAATGGTCCTGCCAGTGTTCCGAGTCGCCGAATCTCGCAGGATCCATAGCCAGCATCAGTTCACCACCAACTGGCGGTCCACCATCATTGTTGTCATTTTTCTCGGCTTCAAAACTGAAGTCCTGACCGGAAAGACCGGCGACAAGTAATTCGATCATCATCGCCATGTTCGAACCTTTATAGCCGCCAAAGGGTAACAGCGCACCACCGTCCAGAATCCGCGCGGGATCAGTTGTGTCATTACCGTCGGAGTCTATGCCAGTACCCGAAGGAACTGTTTGCCCCTCACGGGCTGCAATCATGACCTCTCCTTTGGCCATGGACGAAGACGCCTGGTCAAAAATCAGAGGCGGTTCGGCTCCACGGGGCCAGCCAAAACACATGGGATTGGTTCCGTACAGCGCCTCGCTGGCGCCTGCAGGTACAACCGCCGGTTTGTAGGTCGTAAACGCCATGGCCACCAGCCCCTCTTTTACGACAGGTTCGACTTCAGTCCACAGCGCCGCAAAGTGATGTACGTTGACGAGGACCAGCGCAGCGATACCGTTACCTCTTGCGGCGTCTATCAGCGCAGACCGGCTCCTCTGCAGAGCCAGCGGCGCGTACCCACCATTCCCATTAGCCTGGATCACACTGCCGGATAAGTGGCGAATTTCAGGGACAGCAGTACCGTTAACTTTGCCGCTCTTCAGCGAAGCAACATAACCAGGTAATCGGAACAAGCCGTGCGAAGAGCAACCATCTCTTTCAGCGGCATGAATGGTTTCTGCAACCGCCGTGGCATTTTCTTCATCGCAGCCACTGGCCAGCAGACAATTGGTCGCGAGTTGATGGACTTCTTTGAGTGAGAGCGTGATATCTGACATGAAAGAACCCTGTGGCAAAAAGCCAGCGATTTAGTTGAGAAAGTAGGTAAATAAATACGCCATTAACAACCCGGTATCGACATCCTCTGTACCGAAAATGACCTTGACCACCTTCGCACTAAAAGACTTCTTTTTCACTGATTAATAAAACACTAAAATCAGCCAAGGCCTGTGCCTGGTCGTGTGTGGGGAAATGCAGATGTTCAAACTACCGGGCTACCCCTGATAATATGCCTTGAAACGAAACTTCATTGCCGACGCGCGCCAAAGTCTGCCTGAAACGCCTGCTGAAGCTTCTCATACACCAGCCATGTCCTTATGATGGACGACATGAACAACTCAGCTTCCATTATCGAACCGCACAGGGATCAGACTGGAGGCACGATATCCGCACTTCGCGCACTTGTGCTGGCTCAGGGCTATATCAAGGAGGTCGATCAACACGCCGTCGCCGAGCTCTTCAACATCAGCCAGGCAGAAGTTCGAGGTATCGTCAGCTTTTATTCCGACCTGCGTACAAATCCGCCTGCGAACAAAATTATTCAGGTCTGTCAGGCTGAGGCCTGTCAGGCCACTGGCTGCAGATCCTTGACCGCTACTCTGGAGAACCGGCTTGACATCGCTATGGGCGAATCCACTCCGGACAACGAGTTTGCATTGGAAAGTGTCTACTGCCTTGGGCACTGTGCAAATGGTCCGACCGCCATGATAGATGACACCGTCTACACAAATCTGAGCAGTGCTGATGCGGACTCTTTGATTAACGGCAAACCTGATACAGCACCAACCGAAATCGTCGAGACGGATAATCGATTGATCTTCAATCGTTGTGGTCGGGTCGACCCGCTCGATTTCGATGCCTATCGTGCAGATGGAGGATTCTCTAATGCGCCAACTTCATCTGAGTCTGTTCTTGCTGAAATTCGCAGTTCCGGACTGCGTGGCCGTGGTGGGGCGGGATTCCCTGCACACATAAAGTGGCAGACCGTTGCTGATCAACCCAAGAATCAGAAGTACATCGTTTGTAATGCAGACGAAGGTGACTCCGGCACCTTTGCCGATCGTCTTATCATGGAGGGCGATCCCTTCCTGCTGATCGAAGGCATGGCCGTCGCTGCAGGTGCAGTAGGCGCGTCAAAAGGGTTCATCTATCTCCGTTCAGAATATCCTGAAGCTGCCGGCATTCTTACCGAAGCCCTCCAGATTGCTCGACGCGAGGGAGCGCTGAACGAAATCTTCGATATAGAGCTTTTTATTGGCGCCGGTGCTTATATATGCGGCGAGGAAACTTCTCTCCTGGAGAGCCTTGAGGGTAAGCGCGGCATCATTCGTGCCAAACCACCCCTACCTGCCATCGAGGGTCTCTTTGGCAAACCAACACTGGTTCACAACGTCATTACTCTGTGTTCTGTTCCCTGGATTATCAAAAATGGTGGTGAAGCCTACCGGCGATTTGGTGTCGGCGATTCTACCGGTACCATGCCATTCCAGCTGTCTGGCAATGTGAAGCGCGGCGGGCTAGTTGAACTACCTTTTGGCATGCCGTTGGGTGAATTTATAGATGCCTACGGCGGGGGCACCCGTTCAGGGCGTCCGGTGAAGGCCGTGCAGGTCGGTGGCCCGCTCGGCGCCTATCTATCACGTGAACAACTGGGCACGCCGCTAACCTATGAAGCCATGGCAGCCATTGGTGCAGGAATCGGCCATGGCGGTATTGTCGTCTTCGATGACACAGTCGACCTGATCGAGCAGGCAAGATATGCCTTCGCTTTCTGTGAACATGAATCCTGCGGCAAATGCACACCCTGTCGTATAGGCTCTGTCAGAGGACGAGAGCTCATGGAAGATATTCAGCAAAGCGGCTGTACAAAGGAAAAGCTTATCCTCGTGAAAGATCTCTGCGAGGTGATGGAAAAGACCAGTCTTTGCCAGATGGGCGGAATGACGCCTATTCCCGTAGAATCAGCAATACGCCACTTCCCCGGCGATTTCGGACTGGAGCAATAGCATGAGACTCGCTGATCAAGATCTGGGTACGAAGCAAGTCAACAATACCAGGATAGTCACGCTTGAAATAAACGGCGAGACTGTCAGCGCCCCCGCAGGCACCTCAATCATGCGGGCTGCCGAAGAGGCAGGCATCCCGATCCCCAAATTGTGCGCGACGGACTCTCTCGATGCTTTCGGTTCGTGCCGCATGTGTCTCGTTCAAATAGATGGCAAACCGGGATTTGTGTCCTCCTGTACGCAACCAGTACAGCAGGATCTTCGCGTCGTGACCCAAAACGACGACATTGCCCGACTGCGTCGCGGTGTGATGGAACTTTATATCTCAGATCAT